>Ga0209381_1001521_pt1 | contig 36651 bp, 31 predicted proteins | sample DewCreD2012metaG_FD_184111 | JGI IMG/M metagenome (GOLD analysis project Ga0209381, IMG submission 184111) | Hot spring sediment bacterial and archeal communities from British Columbia, Canada, to study Microbial Dark Matter (Phase II) - Dewar... ... | reverse complement strand
TTGCGGTCTCTTCAATGGCCCAGGACGCGATCATTTCTTTGACACCTGTTGTTCCTGACTCATCCATGAGCTACTTGGATCGGCAGTTCCTCCCTCGCACCGCCAAAAATGTGTAGAACAACGAGGTGAGAATGCCCGTGCTGCACGGTCCGCCCAGGGGATGGACGGAGCTCTTCACCGCAATTCAATGAGGTGCCGGCAGCCGCCGTTTTTCAGATGGATCGATGTTTCGGGAGAGTTGGATGCACGATGAAGACGATATCCATCACGCGGCTTGATGAAAAGCCATCGCCCCGGTGGTATTGTCGCAACCATGAGAATCCACAGATCACTGGCGTTGCTTGCGGTGCTGATCGCGTCGCCGGCGTGGTGCGAAACGGTCGTTCGCGTGGACGCAGGGGAGCGAGGGAAGCATCGCATTCCCGAGTACATTACCGGCAAGTTTGCCGAGCATCTGTTCTGGAACATCTACAACGGCATGAGCGCGCAGGTGCTGCGAAATCCGACTTTCGCGGCCTGGCCATTCTGGACCGGCCAGCAGGACCGCGATGGCCGACCCAAGTGGCACTTTGAGGAGGAGAGGATCGCGGCCGACATTCGCTCCGGCGCAAGACGATTTGGATGGCCGGACCGGGAGATCGACAGGCTGGTGGAATCGCGGGCCGACGCCCTGGCACACTGGTGGGTGAAGGTTGGTGATCGCGGAGCGGTCAAGACCAGCCCGGATGCCGGTTGGTACGGAGGCCGGGCCCAGCGGGTGGAGGTGAATCAGGCCGGTCAGGGCATAGCCCAGTGGACGCATCTGCCGCTGCATCGCGAGCGCAAGTTCGAGTACCAGGTGGTGGTTCGCTCGCCGGATTTGCAGAGCATGACGATCGAGCTGATGGCGGCCGGTGAAACGCAGCCGGTTGCGGCGGCGAAGATCGCGGGGATCACGCGGCAGTGGCAATCGTTCAGTGGGAACGTTGAACTGCCCGCCGATGCGCCGAAGGAGGCGTCCTATCGCGTTTCGCTGGTGGCGGATGGGCCGGGACAATTCGTGGTGGGAAGGGTGTTGCTCTGGCCGGCGGACCACATCAAGGGGGCGGATTCGGATGTCGTGCGGCTGCTGAAGGAATCGAACCTGCCGATCCTGCGATGGCCCGGCGGGAACTTTGTCAGCGGTTATCGTTGGGAAGAAGGCGTGGGGCCGGTGGAGCAGCGGCCGACGGTGCCGAACTGGGCGTGGGAGGGACTGGAGCCGAACCTGTTTGGAACCGACGAGTTCATCGCCTTCTGTCGGGCAGTGGGATGCGAGCCGATGATCTGCGTGAATGCCGGCGACGGCACGCCGGAAGAAGCGGCCCGATGGGTCGAGTACTGCAACGGATCGGTGAACACGCCGATGGGAGCCAGGCGAGCGGCCAACGGGCACCGGGAACCGTATCGAATCAGGTACTGGGAGGTTGGCAATGAGTTGTGGGGAAGCTGGCAGGTGCATTGGACGACGGCGGCCGGAAATGCAGATCGATACAGGCAGTTCAGCGAGGCGATGCTCAGGGTCGATCCGTCGATCACGCTGTACGCGTGCGGTGCGCCGGTGCTGTGGGGACGCGACTGGAATCTGACGTTATTCAGGAAGGCCGGCGACATCCTGATGCGGACGACCGATCACCCGCTGATCGGGGGTGATGTGCCGCTGAGCACGGAGCCGCTGGACGTGTATCGGGATTTCATGGCGGTGCCACTGATCCTGGAGAACAAGTGGCGGCAACTGGAGCAGGACATGCGGGCGGCCGGGATCAAAGATCCGAAGTTGGCCGTGACGGAATTGCAGCTGTTTGCGCACCTGGGTCCGGGCGGAGGAGAGGCGAAGTTGAACCGGGGGAACCTGGTGAATCCGGCAACGCAGGCCGAGGCGGTGTATGACACCCTGATCTATCACGCATCCGTGCGGCTGCTGCCGTTCGTGGAGATGGTTACGCATTCGGCCACGGTGAATCACGGCGGGGGACTGCGGAAGGAGCGGGAGCGGGTTTATGCCAATCCCTGTCATCATGCTCAGGCGGCGTTTGCGGCGTTTGCGGGGGCGACGCCGGTGCCGGCGGAAGTAGCCGGGCCTGAGGAGCAGGCTCCCTTTGTTCTGCCGGATATCCAGCGAGCCAGGTCGGACCTGAGATTTGCGCGCGTCGGCGCCCTTGCGGCGATTGCGAAGGATGGATCGCTGCTGGTTTCTCTGGCGCATCGAGGGACGGGAGCGGCGGAAGAGGTGACAATTCGAGTGTCGGGCCGGTCGATATCGGGCGAGGCCGAGGTATGGACTCTTGCGGCGGACAGGCCCTGGGCGGCCAACAGCCTGGGCGCGCCGGACGCGGTTGCACCACGGGTAACGACGGCAAACGTGGAGGATGGCGTGGTGAAGGTGCAGTTGCCGGCCTACGGGGTCATGAGGTTGCGTCTGCGATAGTCGGCGGGACAGTGACCCATGTGGCGTTTGAACGCGACGGAGAAGGCAAAGGGACTATCGTATCCGACCGCCCGGGCAATGACTTCAATCTTGCGATCGGTGGAGGCGAGCATGCCGGCGGCCTGGCGCATGCGCAGATGCGTCACATGCTGCATGGGGCTGCACCGGAGTTGCCGGCGGCATAGTCGCCGAAGGTGTTCGCCGCTGATGCCCGCGAGATCGGCCAGATCGCGGATGGACCAAGGCCGGGCAAGGTCGGAACTGACGGACTCCCAGAGTTGCCAGAGCCGGTCCTCGCGATGCAGTGGGCGGGCCATGCGGTGCAGGTAGTGATGCACGAGACTGGCCCAGGCCTTCATGGGGACAGGTTCGCATTCGCCGCTGGATTCCCTGTAGAGGCCCATGATGGCGGCCCGCAGCGGACGGGGATTTACTCGCACGAGCGTTGGCCGGGGCGCCGTCACGATCGGCGGCCGGCCGGTCGTGACGCGGATGTGCGCCCAGCACACGCCCCAGCGGGACTCGCGGACGGCATGATAGGCGTGAAGCATCCCGGGCGGGGTGATGTAGGCCGTGCCCTCGGGACAGGTTTGCCACCTGTCATCGACCAGGACCTGTCCGTGCCCGAAATGGCAGGCCAGGACTTGCGCATATTCCCAGTTCCGGCGGACGAAGCGAAAGCCGTAGGCGGCGTCGGAAACGCCGGCCAACTCGATCTGCAACTCGGCCAGGGCCGGGCAGACGTTGGAGCCGACCATCCATTCGCGCGTATGATCCCCAATCATGTGTGTTTCGCGAAGGTATTTGTGCATCTGACGCATGGCGAGTGGACTCCTAATTAGACCAATATTACAAGCAAATGCGAGGCGTGTCGCGATTGGATGCGTGCAAGTCAGGTGTACAACGAGCATGAAGCAGTTGAGGCTGGCGGTGCTGCTGTCGGCGATACCGGCGGGCAGTGTGGTTCATGCCGGCCAGGTGAAGCTGCGCGTGACGCGGTTTCGCGCGGTGACGAGAGGAACAAGCGCAGCACGGGCATTCTGCCCGTGCCCGAGTTGGGGGCGCGGGTGATGCGCCCGTGCTACGGGTAGGAGACTGATGATGAAGACTTTGGCAATGACAATCGTTCTTGGCATGCTTGCGGCCGCGGCGGCAGCGCAGGTGAAGGGGATTCATCCCCGCGCGGTGCCGCTGGTAGCGCACGATCCGTACTTCTGCGTCTGGTCGTTCAATGACAGGCTGACGGACGACTGGGCCCGTCACTGGACGGGCGCTGTGAACGCCTTGTCGGGGATCATCCGCATTGACGGCAAGCCGTATCGTTTCGCGGGGCTGGGGTTGCAGGATGTGCCAGCCATCGAGCAGACGGGGCTGGAAGTCTGGCCGACGCGCACTATTTACCGCTTTGAGGCCGGCGGCGTGGAACTGAAACTGACCTTCCTGACGCCGGCGCTGATGGACGACCTGGACATTCTCTCCCGGCCGGTGACGTATTTGACCTACGAGTTAAGGTCCACCGACGGACAGCCGCACCGCGTGTCAGTCTACACGGACATCTCCGGCGAGTGGTGCGTGAATACGCCCAACCAGCAGGTGACATGGGCCAGGGAGAAGATTGGCGGATTGATGTCGCTGCGCATGGGGACGCAGGAGCAGCCCGTACTGGCCAAGAAGGGAGACAACCTCAGGATCGACTGGGGATACGTGTACCTTGTCGTTCCCGATCAGCCGGATTTCCGGAGTGTCATTGCCCGCGATGAGGCGTCGCGAAAGGGCTTTGCGTCATCGGGCTTGTTGCCGGAATCGGACGACACCCGCATGCCCCGCGCGGCCAATGACCAGTGGCCGGTGATGGCGGTGGCGTTCTCGATGGAGGGCGTGAAGGAGCCCGTTCAGCGGCAAATCATGATCGCCTACGACGACCTGTACGCGATCGAGTACATGCAGAAGAAGCTGATGGCCTGGTGGCGGCGAGGCGGAATGGAATTCGGTGCGATGCTGGCCCAGGCCGAGAAGGACTACGCTTCGCTGAAGCGGCGCTGCGAGGCGTTTGATGCCGAGCTGATGGCGGACCTGAAGGCGGCGGGGGGCGAGGCATATGCCACGGTCGGCTGCATGGCCTACCGCCAGGCGATCGCGGCACACAAGCTGGTAGACGACGGCAACGGCCAGCCGCTGTTCTTCTCAAAGGAGAACTTCTCCAACGGCTGCATTGCGACGGTTGACGTAACGTATCCTTCGGCCCCGATGTTCCTGCTTTTCAACCCGATCCTGCTGAAAGGGATGACCACGCCGATCCTGGACTATGCCCAGACATCCGGGCGGTGGAAGTTCCCCTTCGCGCCGCATGACCTGGGCACCTATCCGAAGGCCAACGGACAGGTATACGGCGGCGGCGAGAACAGCGAGCGCGACCAGATGCCCGTCGAGGAGTGCGGCAACATGCTCATCATGGTGGCGGCGCTGGCGAATATCGAGGGCAATGCCGACTACGCGAAGAAGTACTGGCCAACCTTGAGCAAGTGGGCCGCGTATCTCAGGGACAAGGGCCTGGACCCGGAGAACCAGCTTTGCACGGACGACTTCGCCGGGCACCTGGCCCACAACGCAAACCTCTCGCTGAAGGCGATTGTTGCACTGGGGGGCTACGCGCAACTCTGCGAGATGCTCGGCAAGAGTGCCGAGGCGACCGATTATCGCAAGGTGGCCGAGGGAATGGCGCAGCAGTGGATGCGGATGGCCGACGACGGCGATCATTACCGCCTGACGTTCGACAAGCCCGGCACCTGGAGCCAGAAGTACAACCTGGTGTGGGACAAGCTGCTGGGTCTGAATCTTTTCCCGAAGGAGGTGGCGGCCAAGGAAATCGCCTACTACAAGACAAAGCAGAATCGCTTCGGCCTGCCGTTGGACAGCCGCAAGGGCTATACGAAGCTGGACTGGATCGTGTGGACCGCGACGCTGGCCGACAACCAGGCGGATTTCGAGGTTTTCATCAGGCCGATCGCGTCGTTTATTGCCGAGTCGCCCAGTCGGGTGCCGCTGACGGACTGGTACGAAACGGAAGACGGCAAGCAGCGGGGCTTCCAGGCGCGCTCGGTGGTGGGCGGGGTATTTATCAAGCTGCTTGAGGATGGCAAGACCGCGGCCAAGTGGCGGACACGCGCGGGCAAGTAGCCGCGCGGTCCTTCACCACGGAGGACGCGGAGGCAGGGGAGAGTCGAGGATAGAAGCGGCTGCGGACCGGATTCTGTCTTCGATTCTCTCCTATTCCTCCGTGTTCGTTGCGTTGCTCGCATGAGCTGCGCAGGATCAGTCAATCATACGGCTCGGGCGGTTCCCCTTTCGGGCGGGTTTTCCAGCGGCGGTGAACCCACCAGTACTGGCCGGGGTCGTTGCCGATGAAATCCTCGATGGCCCGGGTGTATCGCTGGGTAATGTACCGGAGAGGATCGTCCTGCGCCTGCCAGTCGGCCGGATAAATGATGTCCTGGCAGCCGATAACGAACTTGAATTGATCGTGCAGGCGTCGGGTGTAGCCGACGACGATGGGCACGTTGTACTGCATCGCCAGCAGCCCGATCGATTTGTAGGTGCTTGCCTTTCGGCCGAAGAAATCGACGAAAATGCCCTTGGTTCCGGCATTCTGGTCGGCGACGAAGCCGACCACGCCCCTGCCTTCCAGGATTGATGTGACCTGGTCCGTGGCGCCTTTCTTGTTGAGGATTCGCGCTCCCTGCCGCTGGCGCACGCCCATAAGCCAGTCGTTGACGTAGGGGTTATCGAGCGGCCGGCCGATGGCCGTCGTTTCGAAGCCCAGCGTGCCCAGGACATAATTGGAGACCTCGAAGTTGCCGTAGTGGCCTGTCACCATGATCAATCCGTGCTCGCGACGCAGCAGCATGTCGAGGACGGGGCGGAAACTCTCCAGTTCCACGTAGTTCCGCCAGGTGTCGATGCGGATCAGGCGCGTGGTGAAGAGAACCTCGACGAAGAACATGAACAGGCTCTGCATTGAGCGGCGGGCCAGTTGCTCAATCTGTTCCGGCGGAAGGTGCGGAAAGCTGCGGGTAAGGTTGGCGATCGCCCGGCGGCGATGCTTGCGGTCGATCGCGAACATCAGGTCGCCCAGAAGGGCCGCGGTGCGCAGGTTGGTGTTGACGGGCCAGCAGTGCAGCATCATCGACACGATGCGCAGGCCCGCGTACTGGATGCGGTCGATCAGGTCGTTTCGGGGTCGGCCCATGCCGGAGGTCGATTGTAGGGATTGGCCCGCATGATGGAAGCAACCGATGCGCATCCTGCGTTGGCGGGCCAACGCCCGTTGCGCCGGGGGCTAACGGGACGACGAGTTGCCGTCAAACGCCTGCGAGACGGCCTGGCTGCCCGTGCCGGGGCGCATTCCTTCGGGCCAGATGTTGAAGACGACGGCGCTTTCATCATCCAACTTGTCCACGCGCAGACTGACGGAGGCGAAGAAGCGATCAAAATGTCGAACCAGCGACACCTCTGCGCGGTGCATGCGGTTCTGTGCCAGGTCATAGCTGTAGGCGGACGTCAACTGGTACTTGGTGGTGAGTTGATAGTTGAGGGCGAAGAGGAAGAGGTCCTGATCCTCAAAGACGAAGCGGTTGCCGTTGACGCGGAAATCGTCCTCCGCGTCGATGGACAGATCAATGTGCCGCAGGCCGACGTAGTAGCCCAGGCGGTCGGCCTGCTGCACGCGCAGGCCGATCGAGGCCGTGGCCAGCGCGCTTTCCTCCAGGTTGAACTGGGTATCGCCCAGGACGGCAACCGCGTCGGCGATGCGCCACTCGGCGTCGATGTTGATGCTGGTGCGCGGAATAGACGCCTCGGGCAACGAGACAAAGTACAGTCCACGGAACTGCTCGATCTTGTCGAACTGTTCGGAAACATCCGGCTCGTTGAAGAAGATCAGGGCGTTGGTGTTGAGGGTGAAGAAATCGACGCTGCGCCAGTTGCCCGGGCCGCCGCGCTTGGTCTGCCACCGCTGGCGCAGGGCGATTTCAACGGCGCCGGCGTCCGAGGCCGCGTCGATGGGCTCGTCATAGACCCAGAGCTCGTCGCGGTCAAGCGACTGGGTTGACGCGAACACGTTGATTTCGGGTTCAATCACGTGGCGGAGTCGGTGCAAGTCGAAGAACCTCGACTCAACGGAGTCGTCCACCTTCCAGTAGGCCGTGGTCAGGCGCATGCCGCCGGACATCGCGACCCGACCGTCGGAGCCGGCCGAATCGACCACGTCGCGGAGCTTCCCGTTGGAGTCCCTGAGGGTCTGGACCTTGACGGTGTCCGAGTAGTAGGTGTAGCGGCCGACAACGTAGGGCACGGCGCGGAAGCGGCTGATCCCGAACGGCCAGGTGACTTCCTGGCGGAAGTCGCCGCGATACATCAGGTCATCGTCGATCTGGTCCGTCGGGGAGCGGCGATTGATGGACCACGGCAGCCCCTGCGCGGCCAGGCCGGGCGCTTCGGACCAGGGGAACCCGAGGTCTTCCAGCTCGTAATCGCTCTTGTGGAATCGGAGGGCCGAGAGGGTGTTGGCGCTGAAGAAGGTCAGCCGGTCGCCCCAGAAACTATCGCCGACGCGGCGGTAGCTGAGTTCGGGCAGCCGCTCGATTTCAAATTGCTCCTGATAGGTCTCCGAGACGGTCGCAAAGCTGTTGGGTTGGAAGCTGAGCAGAAACGTGAAGGCCTCGGTGTCGCGCTGCCGCTTGGCGTAGAGGGAGGTGTCCAGGGGACGGCTGTTCCGCCAATCGCGGTTGAACCACTGTTCCATGAACGTTGGGTCCGACAGATACCCGGCCGTCAACTGGATCTGCCAGTCATCGGGGAGAAAGTGCTGGTGCTGCCACCAGATGCGATAGCGCGTCTGGTCTTCCGGATCGATGTCGATTCGCCGCCTGCCGAAGTCGTCCTCGCCGCCGTCGAAGGCCAGATAACTCAGGAAGCGACCCTCGTAGGACCAGGGGTCAAGGGTGCGACGGTCGATGTAGCCGCCCTCGTAGACGCCATTGAGGCCGAATGCGGGACCACGCTCGGAGTAGAAGTCCAGCAGATACGTCAGGTCCAGATCGCTCGGCGGGGCCTTGCCGAGAGTTTCGTACAGGCCCCACTCGGTGCTGACACCGAAACCCATGCGCCCGGAATTGGAGATTTCAGCCCCCCGTAGCAGTCCCTTTTCAGGCACGGTTCCGCCCACGGCCGGCAGCCAGAAAACCGGCAAACCGCCCACTCTGAACGTGGGGTCAACGGCGGAAAACCTGGTGCGTGTTCCGGTGATGGACGACTCCACCGGAACCTGGCGGATGTAGACGGAGCTGGCTCCGATGGCATAGGAAGGGGTGTTGAAGGAACTGCTGGAGAGGACGGCCTTGTCGGCCTGGAACTCTCCCTGGGAGAGCTGGCGCACGGCGTTGGCGCGCACAATGACCGGGATCTCCGTCTTCGTGTCCATCGTGTGCATCACCACATCGGTGAGCACGGCGCGATCGGTCGTGAAATCATAAAAGGCCCGATTGGCGGTCAGTCGCTGCTCGCCCTGCGTGGCATCCGCGGGCTGGTTGTTGATAGCGACATCGCCTTCAAGGTAGACACCGGTGACCGCCTCCTGGATCCTGGACAACTGCTGGCCGCGGGGCAGGTCGGCGAGATTGCGGAACGGGGTGAACACGACCACCCGGTCGGCGCGGAGTTCGGTGTAGGCGCCGTCGCCGCTCTTGCGAAGCAGGAGGACGTTTCCGGAAAGAATCGCCGCCACATAGCCGTCGGGGGTCGTCACGGTATTGAAGCTGTCGGTGCGGATCATGACCGGCTGGACCGGCCTGATGAACGATGGCCGCGTGGCGGGAGCGGTGGTGGGGCCGGCGTCCTCCTGGACGATCCATTGCCCGCCGGGCTCGCGCGGTCGCAGAAGCTGGGGGCGCAGATCCATTGCCTTGGCGAACAGTTCGCTGTCCGACATGTTTCGCCCCGTACGCGGGGCGGAGAAGGATATCACGCCGCGGACGCGCGATTCGACAAAAAGCCGGGGGCCGCTGCGCGTCACGCCGTTGGGCTGCGCAAGCGACGCGTCGCCCAGCAGGGCGATCTCGACGCGATCCTGATCAAGCACCGCACGGGGCAGCGGGCTGATCCACACCACCGCGTCCTGCGCCGCCATGCGCGTCTTGTCCAGCTCGATCGAAACGGGTCCATTCAGGAGGACGATGTTGGTATCGCCATCGACCCACGTGTACGCGCGGGACGCGGAGATGCGCAGGGACTCGGCCGGTCCCTCGTACTGTGCCAGGCCCCGACCGCACACCATGCCAACCACGACAACGATGAGACCTGCCCAGGGCTTGCGCACCATCGCTCCTTCCGGTACGGCCTGCGTTCGCAGCATTGAGCGGGCATTGTAGCCGTGTGCGAAACATCGTCAAATCCGCCGATGTTTCGGCTCGCTTCATCTCGCCAGATCGATGCTCAGCGCATTGAGAAACTCGACGCACCTGGTTACGTCCGGGAGGTTATTCTCAAAGTTGTGGGAGTACTCCAGGCCGATCATGGTGGGTCTGATGCCCAGGCGGTTCATTTCCGTCAGCAGCTGGCGCGTGCGGCCGGCACCGGTGCCCCAGGGGACGTCGTAGCCCGACTTGCCCAGTTCGTGAAGGTCGTGAAGCTGGAGGGTGATCAGCCGCGGGCCGAGCATGCGGACGCCCTCGATAGGGTCGATGCCGTCGCGCATCCAGTATCCGACATCCGCGGCCGCGCCGATTCGCGGGGAACGGTTCCGGCACACCTTGAGAATCGCGCGGGGGTGCCAGTAATTCGGGGAGGCCTTCTGGTCGTGGTTGTGCAGGGCGACGTTAATGCCGTACTGGTCGCAGAAACGCTCGATGGTGTCGAGGGCCTCGGGTCTGGGCTCGGTCATGAAGGTCTCGATGCCCATCTTTCGGCCGAATTCAAACACCCTGCGGCAACCGGCCTCGTCCGCCGGAATGTCATGAATGTAGTACGTGAGCAGGCGCAAGCCCGCCGAGTCGAGCTTAAGGCGGATCTGGCCGAGTTCGTCGTCGGACAGGTCCGGATCAAAATTCTTGTCGATGCCGCCGCCCACCTTCTGAAAGCTCAAGCCTCCGATGAAGGGCAGGCCAAGACCGGCGGTCTTGTCGATGGTCTGGAAGAACGTGAACTTGTGGAAGGTGTAGGCTTCAACACCAAATCGCCAGCCCAGCTTTTCCTGGGCGCGAATGGCGGGAGTGAGCCTGGCGCTGGGTATGGTGGGGGCGGGCAGATCACCCAGGACAAACTGCACCGCTCCCAGGTAGAAGCGAAGCATGACAGGATCGGAGAATACCGAGGGGTTGTGGGCGATGGTGCAGTAGAAGGAGCGGCCGCGGCCGTAACTGCGGACCCACGCGATGGCGTAGTCGTCATCCTTGCGGACGACGCCGCCGAAGGAGGGCTGCTGGGTCATATCCGTCTTGCGCGTGTCGATGCTGAGAAGCACCCGCACGCGCTGGCGCGAGTAGACATCCTGGAAACGGAAGAATTCATCGCGGTATTCGAAGTTGCCGCCAAGGGGCGCAACCAGCGGATGGTCGGGATCGTCGAACCTGGCGACGACGAGCTCGTCGGCCTTCTTGTGATTGGCGCCGCGCGCGCCGATCATGGCGCCGAACTCTGGCCAGTCCTCGACAGCACCCGGCCACCTGGTGAAGGCGACGGTTGTTCCATGGACGCCCATCAGGCCGCCGCCTCCGACAACGAACTCGACCAGGCTCCGGCGAAGGGCGGCATCCTCGAAGAGATTGCCGACGTTGTTGTTGAAGAAGACCGCGTCAAAGTGTTTGAGGGATTCGGGTCTGAAGACGGCCGGATCGCGGCTGAGGACGGCCTTGAAGGCGCCGGTCTTCTCTCCCATGGCGGTGAAGGCGTAGTTGGCCGAGGGGATGGAGCGATGGCCACCGTAGTTGACGTTCAGATCAAAGATCAGCAGGGTGCGGGGTTTGAGAGGCTTGGCTGGGGACTTGTCGGGCAGGGCGGCGTCAATCCTGGCCTTCTCGGCGGCGTCGGGAAGGATGGGGAGGTCGGCAGCTCGCAAGGCAAGCGTGCAGGCACAAAGCGCCACTGCGTATATTGCGGTCTTCATCATTACCTCTTTGTCAGGGTGCGCATGTTCCGGCAGGCCGTGCCCTATATCCGCCACGGCGACCGCATTGCGCGCGAGCGCAGCCTGTTGGCCGCCTCGTCGCCGGGGAACTCTTCCTTGACGGGGTCGAACCGCAGGGACCGGCCCAGGGCATAGGCGATGAACGCCAGATGGCCGGCTGATGCCGAGCGATGCCCGAGTTCCTCGCTGCAACTGGGTCGGCCGCGCGTGCGCATGCACTGGAAGAAGTTGGCGTGATGGTTGTTTGCGCCAACTGGAACCTCGCGCGTCGCCATGCCCATCTCGCGGAAGAGGGTTTCCGGCGAGCCTTCGATGGGTCCGCCGCCGGTCATGGAAGTGAGCCAGCCGCGCTCGCCCACGAAGATCCCGCCGAACAGCCCGGCCAGCCGTGCATCTTTAGGCACCGCGCCATAGACATCGCGCACAACGCCCCAGTGATCCACAAAATGCAGCAGCGCGCCGTTGGCATAGCGGAAGGTGAGGGTCGGATACTGCCCGGAACTGGGGTGGATGATCTCCACCGGCCCGGTCTCCTCAACACCCAGGGCGTAGCCCACCACGTCGGTGCTGTGGGAAAGATGCCAGGTGATCGACGTCAGACCGAAGGCATCCGAGAATGACCAGGGGACGACGCCCGGGCTTGGATTGATGTGATAGACGTCGTTGAAGTCGCGCCAGGGCGCGGGGCCAACCCACAGGTCCCAGTCCAGCCCCTCCGGGACCGGCTCGCCCGGCAAGGCAAAATCCAGGGGCAGGTAGCGTCGTGCATACAATTCCGCATTCAGCACATTGGCCACCTTGGCAAAACGCGGCTGGCGGATGAAGTTGTACACCGGGTCAAGGATCGTGAACGCCCCCTTGATCTTCCCCAGCCCGCCGTTACGCACAAAGTTGCAGACGGTGCGAATGGTCGGAATCGAGCGGTACTGTGTACCCGTCTGGAAAACCCGACCATAGCGACGAATCGTGTTGACGAGTTGCCGGCCCTCGTCGATGGTCATCGAGACCGGCTTTTCGCAGTAGACGTCCTTTCCCGCCCTGGCGGCGTCGATCGACTGGAGGGTGTGCCAGTGGTCGGGGGTGACGACAAAGATCGCGTCGATGTCGGGGCGGGCCAGCATTTCGCGGTAGTCGTTGTAGGCGGCGCACCGCGCCGAGACGCGGCCATCGCGGGCATAGATGGATTCGGCCGTTTCCCGGGCCGACTCGCGCCGGGACGCATCCACATCGCAGACGGCCAGCAGTTGCAGCTCGGGATCGCCCGCGACGCGGCGCAGGTGTCCGCCCCCCATGGCGCCCTTGCCGATGAGGCCGACGGTTATGCGGTTGCTGGCGGCGTTTGCGCCCCGTGCGAGCCGCGGAAGGAAAACCGGGGCGGCGAAGACAGCGGCCGAGTGCTGCAGAATGCGGCGACGAGAAGGGTGGCTCATTCGTGTTCCTCGCAGGTGCGCGACAAAGAGACCTCCGCAATGCGGAAGCCCATCTTTGTTATTCGCGTTCAGGCCGGTCGTTGCTATTCAAAGCAGGCCGTGGAGCCGGCCGCGATGCGGGCCGGGAGTTGCTTGCGCTTCAGTTCGAACGCTGTCGGCGCAAACAGCGGCGAAATCTCCAGCGTGCAATCGGGTTCGTCACCGGTCCAGGGAACCTCCACGCCGGCTTCGCTCAGCCAGCGGGCCGCTCTGCGAATCTGATCGCGCCGACAGGTGGGGGGGGAGTCGGCTCCTTCGGCGTTCTTGACGGGGCTGAATTCCTCGGCGCGGTCGGTGGTATAGACGATAGCGTTGCGGGCCAGGGGAATGGCATCGAAGACAAACTGTTCAAGTTTTACCGCGTTGGGCTTGTCCGGCCTGACGGTGTTGCCTGCCTCGTCCATATAGGGGACCTTCTTCTCGGCACGATGCCAGGGGAGCTTAAGCGAACTGCCTTCATTGAGCCGCTCGATGAACGAAACGCGCAGGGCGTGGATGGCGATGGAACCGGCATTGAAACGAAGCGAACCATCGGGATTGGTCTGCCTGGCCAAGTCATCGGAGAGATCGGAGTACTCGATGACCTGGAGCACGCCATCGCCGACGCAGAAGTTGCCGACCTTCTCCAGCGCGTGGGCCTTGCTGATGGTCTTGCTGGACATCTCCGATCCCGTCAGGTCGTGCAGGCCCAGGAACAACGGATCGATGCAGTGAACGATGGGGTTATCGACCTGGAAGTAGGAGAGATGCTCGATGCCGCGTTTGCGCATGTCGGCCAGAGCGCCTGACTTGAACAGCGCGCGGAGGGAACCGCCGTGGCCGTCGGGTGACAAGGCCAATGAGTCCTTCTCACCGAGCAGGAGCTTCCCGTCCATCGAGAAAGCCGGCATCATGCCCTGCTGGAAGAAGAACACATCCGCGGGGTTCAGGCCGAAGAAGTCATGCTGGCCGAAGAAGGTACGGGTGCGCAGGTCGTTGGCGTCCGAGGTCATGATGTACCAGGGAATAGTCCGGCCGGAGATCCTCGACCAGGCTATGAGCTGTTCGGCAAAGACCTGGAACAGCGGCTTGTTTCTGATCGGAGTGACGGGGAACTCGCCCTTGGGACCGTCGTAGCCGAGGCGGGTGCCTTGGCCGCCGGCGACGAGAAACGCGGCAACCTTGCCTTGATCGAGCAGTTGCAGGCCGCGTTGTTCGGCGTCGGCGTACAACTTCTTCTGCTCAGGAGTCTGGGGCGTGCGCGGATAGGCATCCACCGGCTCAATCTTCGCCGGAAGGGCGATCCTGGGCTTGTTGACGACGTACTCGTTGATGACCTGCTTGAGGAAGGCCGGATCGTACGCCTCAAGCTGGGCGGCCAGCTTCTGCTGCGATGGGGGCGAGAGCTGGTCCCAGAAACGAAAGACGTGGGATTGGCCAATCGATTCGTAGTTCCGACGAAGGGCGGCAAGGTCCATGCGATGCTCCCAGAGAAGAAAGCGGGCCGTTTGCCCGCCGTACAGCATTACGGGCGAATCATTAGCGGAGGGCGGCGGAAAAGGCAACTCTGCCGAGGCGATCGTGAGATCACAGGCCTGAAGCTCGGGTGCGTACCCACTCCACAAGAGTGCGCACGCCCCAGCCGGTGGCCCCTTTTGCATAATAGGGCAGTTCATTCTCAGTCTCGGCCACGCCCGCAATGTCCAGGTGTGCCCAAGGAGTGTTCTCAGAAACAAAGTGCGAAAGAAACGCACCGCCGGTCAGGGGCGAAGCATCGCGGCCGGCGGAGTTGATGATGTCGGCCGGCACACTCTTGAGCATCTCGCGGTGCTCGTCAAAGAGGGGCAGGTGCCAGATTTTTTCCCCGGTCAGTGCCGCCGCCCTGCGAAGCTCGGCCACCAGGTTCTCGTTGTTTGACATCACGCCCGCGATGGTCTTGCCCAGAGCAATAACGACGCCCCCGGTAAGCGTGGCCAGGTCGACCACGGCCGAGGGCTTGTACGTCTCGATGCCCCAGGCAAGGGCATCGGCCAGGACCAGCCGGCCTTCGGCGTCGGTGTTGGTGATTTCGACGGTGACGCCGTTGTGCATGCGAAGAATGTCGCCGGGGCGATAGGCGGTGGATGAGGGGAGATTCTCCGCGGCCGCGAGAAGACCGACGACGTGAACGGGCAGCCCGAGCCTGGCGATGGCGACCATCGTGCCCAGGACAACCATGGCGCCGGACTTGTCAAAGATCATCCGGCCCATCTTTTCGGCCGGCTTGATCGAGATGCCGCCGCTTTCAAAGGTGATGGCCTTGCCGACGAGCAGCAGGGTGCCGGTCCCGGATGAGCCGGCATGCGGCTTGTGTTCAAGGACGATCAGACGCGGCGGATGGGCCGAGCCCGAGCCGACGGCCAGCAGGCCGTTCATGTTCAGGCGGGAGAGCTGTTTTTCGTCGAGGACGCGACAGCCGAGCTTGTTGTCGCGGGCGATTCTCGCGGCCAGACGAGCCAACGAGGGTGGATTGATGTCGTTGCCCGGACGGGAAGCAATTGTCCGGGCCAGGTTCTGCGCCTCGGCAACTGTGCGCGCCACATCCAGGCAAGGTCGCATCAATCGCACCTGATCGCCGGGGACCACCATTGCAACGTCGCAGGACTGGTCATCGTTGGATTCCTTGCGGCTGGCGAGCCCCTTGTATTCATTGAATTGGAAGCCGGCCAGGATTAGGCCGGTGGCCAGAGCCTCAACCACGGTCTCCGGCGAGAAACGGTCCATCGGCGCCACAATTGCCAGCCGACGAACGCGCCGCTTGACTGCGGCCCTGGCCAGCCCGCCTGCGGCCTCGCGGAGGGATTCCGGGGTGAGTTCTGACGGATCACCAAGACCAACCACCAGCACCTGACGATGCCCGCCCTTGGACAGTTCGACCAGCGTGGAGGCAATCTCGCGTACCTTGCCCCGCGCCAGGCCCGACGCGATGAGTTGATTCACTGCCCGCTTTTCCGGCGGGGTCAATTGCGGCGCGTCGATGGCAGCGGCACGCTCTTCCGGCAGAAAAACGGCCACCGCGTCAGCGGCGGCCGAAACTTCCTTGGTCAGCTCGATCGTTACGCTTGTCTTCTGTTTTGCATTCATGGGGCCGCTTTTCTAACCGAAGCGGGCCCATGACGGAAAGGCCCATGGCTATTCCTTGACGCGTTTTGCTTCCCAGTCGCGCTCGCGGGCTTGGTCGCCGCTGCCCATCTTGACCTTTCCCTTGATCGTGTCCCCCTCGAGCTTGCCGGTGTAGACGGTGACAAACTCACGATCCTGCATCTTTCTAACAATCTTGAACGAGACTTCGTTGTCCTTGATGGTTCCGTCGGTTATGGGGGTTTCGGTGTTGTTGCGTCCGACATAGACGCCGGTGAGCTTGTCGCCTTCCTGTTTGAGTTTGACCACGGTTTCACGGGTCTGGTTGTTCTGGCCGGTGGTTGTCCATTTCCAGGTGCCGGTGATGGCGGCATCCGCGGCGCGGACCGATGCGGTGAACATGAGAACCAGTCCAATGAGAGCGGAAACCATCATGCGCGACGAAATCATGACTCCTCCAGGGAGAATAAAAGAACCTGCGGCCGAGGGTCGCCACCGGCCCATAATGACGGCCGCCAATGGCCTATATACATACAACGCGGCAACCCGGGTTTTGTTGCCGCGGCCATCCTGAATGGACCTGGCCGATGTCTACCGGGTCCAGCGTTAACGGTCCCCGCGGCCAGGCTGTGGATTCGGGTTTGGCGCCGGTTCCCCCGCGGCAACGGAAGTCACCAGTTGCTGAATGTGTTCAAGGGCCTTGTCGGCCTGTCCGCTCTGGCGATACAGCTCGATCAGATGAATGCGGATGACGCGCTGCACCGCTTCGTTCTTCACCTGCGGCATAAGCTTGTTGAAATAGTCGATAGCGGCTTCGGGCCCGCGGGGGCGGAGAATGTCGTTGGCGGTGATGACCGCGGCGATGCCGGCGGACGCGGGACTGTTGGCCATGCGGGTGTAACGGTCCACGGTATCCAGGTAATTGCGCATTCGTTCGAGTTGTTCAAGGAAGGGCACTCCGCGCGGGCCTTCGACATCGCGCGGGCCGCGGAAACCTTCGCCTTCGCGCATCCGCGCCCTTTCCCCTTCGCCGCGCGGCGAGCCGGGTTCACGCGGCGGGCCGGGACGTTCCTGGGCCAGGCCGCTGATGGGGCTGATGATCAGGGTCAGCAGAATGACATGGATGATCCGGTTCATGAGATGGACTCCTGTGTTGTGGGCGATTCCTGCTCGATGTCGCTCCAGCCTGGGAAACTCGGCATAGCGGGCATATCCGTAAATGAGTCGGGCTCAGGCAACAGACTCACATCCTCCGGAAATGCGGGCATTGCCGGCATCTGGGCCGACCATGCGATCTGCACAACCTGCGGATCGGCGGGCGGCTCCTGGGTGACCGTGATGGTGTCGGCAGCGGGGGCAAGCAGTCGAACCAATGCAAATGCGATTGCCAGCGCCGCGGCCAGGGCCCCGACGGCCGACACAATCACCCAGCGGCGCCGGCTTCGCGTCGCGGGAAGCAACTCGGCCGCAAGATCGCCTGGATAATGCGCAGCCAGGTATCCCGCCTTGGCCTGTTCGATCTGTGAGCGAAGCCGTGTCATATCTCAACCCGCTGAAGCCTGCGTTTCAATGCCCGAAGGGCCTGATGCACCGTTGCCTTGATCGTTCCGGGGGCACACTGCATTGCGGCCGCGGTCTGCTCGACCGACAGGTCCTCGAAATACCGCAGCACCACCGCCTCCCGTTGTCGCGGGGGCAGGTCGGCCAGCAGCGCATGGAGCCGCCGCCGCTCCTCGGCCAGGCCGGCCATATCCGCCGGGGAGGGTTCGCTGGTCTGCATATCCGGGTTGCTGTCGAGGTCGGCCGGATGCCGCTGCCTGCGGATTTCCCGACAGACGTTGATGGCGATGCCGATCGACCAGGTTTTCAGCTGGCTGTGCCCGGCAAAGCGGGGCAGGTCGCGCAGAAACCGCAGGGCCGTCTCCTGTGTGGCCTCGCGTGCGTCGTCCGGGTTGGACAGAAGGCTCAGGCATACGCGGTACCACGGATCCTGAAGCAGGCGAAGAAGCTGCGCCTGGGAGGGCTTATGGCCGGCCTGGGCTGCTTGAATCGTGGCTGCTTCCACCGTGTTTTCCTGCCTATGATCTGTGACCTGACGCGGCCCCGAGTTTAGCGGAAAACCGCAGGACTGCCTGGGACGTTGTATAATCGAGCCTCTGGCAGTATCTTAATCATCCCCCAGAGCCCAAATCGCGATACCCCCAGCGATATTGCGAGGCGCAGCGGCGGCCCGGTGTGTCGCCGGGGTGAGCGTTTTGAGAAAGACCTGAATGGAAGTTGATGGTATATATGAACTTCGTGCGAAACGACATCCGGAACGTGGCCATTATCGCACACGTTGACCATGGCAAGACGACCCTGGTGGATGCTCTCCTGCGGCAGAGCGGCAACTTTCGCGAGAGCCAGCTTGCCCAGGAGTGCATCATGGACTCCAACCCCCTGGAGCGCGAGCGGGGAATCACCATCCTGGCGAAGAACTGCGCCATCCATTTCACCGATCCGTCGGGCACGACCACCAAGATCAACCTGATCGATACGCCGGGCCACGCCGACTTCGGCGGAGAGGTGGAACGGGTCCTGTCGATGGCGGATGGGTGCTTCCTGCTGGTGGATGCGGCCGAAGGGCCAATGCCGCAGACGCGGTTTGTTCTCAAGAAGGCGTTTCAGAACGAACTGCGGCCGATTGTCATCATCAACAAGATTGACCGGCCGGACGCGCGGGCCCACGAGGTTCTCGATGAGGTTTTCGAGCTGTTCATGGAACTGGGGGCGGATGACGAGGCGCTGGATTTCCCCGTGCTGTATGCATCCGGCCGGGCCGGCGTGGCGTCGTGGAAACTGGAGGAGCCGGGCAAGGACATCCGCCCGGTGTTCGAGGCGCTGCTGAAGCACGTGCCGGCGCCTCACGGCGATCCGGATGCGTCGCTCCAGATCCGCATCACCAGCATCCAGTACAACGATTACGTGGGTCGTATAGGCGTGGGTCGGATCTACAACGGCGTTGTCCGGTCGGGCCAGCAGGTGAAGATGATTCACCGTGATGGCCGGCAGGTCAATGCGAAGGTGGCGCAGCTTCAGGAGTTTGACGGGCTGGGCCGGAAGAACGTGGAGCAGGCGTCGGCCGGCGACATTGTGGCGCTGGTGGGGCTGGAAGGGACAGAGATCGGGGACAGCATCTGCGACTTTTTGGACCCGCATCCCCTGGAGGCGACGGAAATCGAGCCCCCGACGCTGACGATGATGTTCAGCGTGAACGACTCGCCGTTCGCCGGTCGCGAGGGCAAGTACGTCACCAGCCGCAACTTGCGCGAGAGGCTTTTCAAGGAACTGGAAAGCAACGTCGCGCTGCGCGTGGAGGAGACGGCCAACAAGGATGCCTTCAAGGTGTCGGGGCGGGGACTGCTGCACCTGGGCATTCTGATCGAGAACATGCGGCGCGAGGGGTACGAACTGTCCGTGGGCAAGCCGCACGTGATCACGAAGAAGGGGCCTGACGGGCAACTGCTGGAGCCGATCGAGTACCTGGTGGTGGAAGTACCCGAGAAGCACCTGGGTGCCGTGATGGAGCTTGTCGGCAACCGGAAAGGCGAGGTCGTGCGGATGGACAATCGCCAGGGGCAGTCGCACCTGGAGTTCACGATCCCCGCCCGCGGCCTGATCGGCTTGCGCACGCGGATGCTCACCGCCACGCAGGGCATGGCGATCATGCATCACAACTTCTTCGAGTACGCCCCGATGCGGGGCGAGGTTCCGGCGCGGATCAACGGCGTGATGATCAGCAACTGCGCCGGGACCGTGAACGCTTATGCGCTGAATGACCTGCAGGAGCGCAGCGTGCTGTTCGTCGAGCCGGGCGAGCCCTGTTACGAGGGGCAGATCGTCGGCGAGTTCTGCCGCGACAAGGATGTCGTGGTCAACCCCACGCGTGCAAAGAAGCTGAGCAATATGCGCACCACCGCCAGCGATGAGAACATCATCCTCAAGCCCGCTCGGAAAATGACGCTGGAGCAGGCGCTGGAATACATCGAGGAGGACGAACTGGTGGAGGTAACCCCGGGAGCGATCCGCCTGCGCAAGGACCTGTTGACGGAACTGGAGCGAAAGCGGGCGGGCCGGAAGCAGATGACGGAGGTGGAGGTATAATCGGGCATGAGTCGGCCTCTCATTGGCGTGACAATGGATTCCGGCGGCGGCCCCGGTCGCTGCCAGATCAACTCGGATTACACCATGTCCGTTGAACTGGCGGGGGGGGTGCCATACCCGATCCCCTTCACCTTGAGTCTCGGCCTGATCCCCGCACTGCTGGACGTGATCGATGGGGTCTTGTTCACGGGCGGCGATGATCTGGACCCGGGGCTTTACGGGGAGGATTGGCATCCCAAAGCGTTCAAGATTGAACCGCGGCGACAGGAGTTCGAGTTGGCGTTGCTGGCCGAGGCGGAGAAGCGGGGGATGCCTGTGATGGGCATCTGCCTGGGTTGCCAGGTCCTGAACGTCTATCGCGGGGGGAGCCTGCATCAATTCCTGCCCGACCTGCCAAGAGAAAACGCTATTGAGCACCGGAGGCTCGAGCGGGACCTGCCGCTGCACGACGTAAGGATTGAGGCGGACTCGACCATCGGGCGCGCGATCGGCAGCCAGTGCATCCGGGCCAATACCTATCACAAGCAGGCCATCAAGAGGCTGGGGCGAGGGCTGCGCGCCGTTGCCTGGGCGCCTGATGGCGTGATCGAGGCGGTGGAGGACGCGAGTTTCCCGCTGCTTGCGGCGGTGCAGTGGCATCCCGAGCGAATGAAGGAACACCCCGAGCACCTGGCGGTCTTTAAGCTGCTGGTGGAGAAGGCGCGAAACGCCAGCTGCCGGAATGCGCACTCCGCCGAAGCCACGGCTTGACGTTGCTGCATCGCCCAAGCATCATGGCCATGGCATTTCCTGCCGGAGTGTTTATGGGCCAGACATCACGGAGAGTGTTTCTTGGCGGATCGGCGGCGCTTGCGAGCGCGGCCATGCTGCGCGGCGCGCCACTCGATGCGGAACCTGTCATGAAAAAGCGTGAACTGAAGAAGGCGGTCAAGTACGGCATGATCGGCGTGCCGGGGACGGTGATGGACAAGTTCAAGGCCGCCAGGGAAGCCGGCTTTGACGGCATCGAGATGGATGCCCCCAGCAATCTGGATAAGGATGAGGTGCTCCGGGCACGCGATGCGACGGGGCTGGTGATTCCCGGCGTTGTGGATTCGATTCACTGGAGCAAGACACTGTCGGATGCCGACCCGAAGGTGCGCGAGGCCGGCCTCGAGGGGCTGCGGGCGGCTCTGCGCGACTGCAAGACCTACGGCGGAACGACGGTCCTGCTGGTGCCGGCGGTGGTGAACAAGAACGTCACCTATGCGGATGCGTATAGACGATCGCAGGATGAGATCCGCAAGGTCCTGCCGTTGGCGCGGGAACTGGGCATCAAGATCGCAATCGAGAATGTCTGGAATCATTTCCTGCTGAGTCCCGTTGAGGCAGCCCGTTACATCGATGAGTTTGAGAGCCCGATGATCGGGATGCACTTCGACGTGGGCAACATTGTCAACTATGGATGGCCGGAGCATTGGATCGCGGCATTGGACAAGCGCATCCTGAAGCTGGACATCAAGGAGTTCAGCCGGGCAAAGCGCGACAAGGAAGGGTTGTGGAAGGGATTCAGCGTCGAGTTGCTGGAGGGTGATTGCGACTGGCCGGCGGTGATGAAGGCGCTGGATGCGATTGGGTATAAGGGGTGGGGATGCCTTGAGGTTCCCGGCGGCGACCTGGCGCGGCTGAAGTTCCTGTCAGAGCGGCTGGATCGAATTTACGCGAGCTAGGCGGCGATTGGGCTTCTTCATCCCGTCGAGATTGGAGGCAGACATGTCCGGTATTACCAGCCGTCGCGGGTTCCTGGCGGACGCGACGGCGTTGACGGCGGCCGCGTTGTTTCCTTCAGGCGTCTTTGCGCAGGGAGCGAAGAAGATCCGCGTTGGTGTTGTCGGCGGGGGATTTGGCACATCCTTCTACTGGCACACGCATCCGGACAGCGAAGTGACCGCTGTCTCCGATCTTCGCCCTGAACGGCGGCAGCGGCTGTCGGAGGTATTCAAGTGTCAGAACACGCATGAATCGCTGGAGAAGCTGATCCTGGACCGGAACGTGGATGCTGTGGCCGTGTTTACGGGAGCGCCGGACCACGTGCGCCACGCGGTGGCCTGCATGAAGGCCGGCAAGCATGTCATCAGCGCCGTGCCGGCCGCAATGAGCATCGACGAATGCCGCGAGTTGATTGACACGGTGAAGAAGACCGGTCTGACGTACATGATGGCCGAGACCAGCTATTACCACCAGGGATGCATTTCGGCCCGAAAGTTCTTCCAGGGCCGGCAGTTCGGCAGGATCTATTACACGGAAGCCGAATACCATCACGCGGGGCTGGAGTCGCTGTTCTTCGAAAATGGCCGGCGCACCTGGCGGCACGGTTTTCCGCCGATGCACTACCCGACGCACTGCACGGCGTTTCTGACGGGAGTGACCGGGGAGCGGTTGACCAGCGTTACCTGCATCGGGTGGGGAGATGATGATCCCATCCTGAAAGAGAATGCGTACAACAATCCATTCTGGAACCAGACGGCGTTCTTCAAGACCAGCGGGGGCAATGCCTGTCGCGTGGCCGTCTACTGGAAGGGAGCCCATCGCGGCACTGAGCGCGCCCAGTGGTATGGCGACAGGATGAGCTTTTTTCTGCCCGATCCCAACGGGCTTGGTCCGATCATCGTACGGTCGGGCAACCAGACGGAGAAGGACAGCGGGGGATTCGAACGGCAGTTGCCGGCGTTCGAGGCTTACAAGCAGCCGGAGTGGTGGCGGACGGACATGCTGCCCGAGCCGCTGCGCCACAACAGCGGACACGAGGGCTCGCACACGTTCCTGACCCACGAGTTTATCGATGCGCTGGTGAAGGGTCGCAAGCCGGCCATCGACGTGTATGAGGCGGTCGCGTATACCGCGCCGGGGATTATCGCGCATCAGTCCGCCCTGCGAGGCGGAGCGCAACTGGACGTTCCTCAATTCGATCCCTCGTGATCCTTCGAATTGCAGGATCGTCCGTATTTGTTCAGGAGAAGGACATGACAAGGCATGTGATCGCAACGATGCTGGCGTGCATGATGGTGGCGGTCGGGCTCCGGGCGGAGAAGGCCCCCTCGGCCGATCCGGAGAAGGTCAAGTCCGATCCGCAATTCGCGGTTCAGGGCGAGTACGTCGGGCAGATCAAGACCGGGGACAACATCCTGTCTTATGGCGTGCAGGTCATCGCCTTGGGCGACGACAAGTATCAGGCCGTGGCGTATCCGGGCGGGCTGCCCGGCGACGGCTGGCGGAAGGAGGAGGGCAATGTTCGCGCCGACAGCACCCTGGTTGACGGCGTTGTCACCTTCAAGGACCCGGAAACCGGTTCGATCGGCCAAATCAGGGACGGGGCAATGGTGGTCAGCGATCCGAACAATCCCAACGTCTCCGGCAAGCTCGAGAAGGTAATCCGCAAGAGCCCGACGCTCGGTGCCAAGCCGCCGCAAGGGGCAAAAGTGCTCTTTGCCGGCAAGGACCAGAACGATTTCGGCGCCGACAAGGTGACTGAAGACGGCCTGCTCATGCAGGGCGTGACGAGCAGGTCCAAACACGGAAGCTGTTCGCTTCACCTGGAATTCATGCTGCCATTCGAGCCCAAGGGGCGCGGCCAGGGGCGCGGCAACAGCGGCGTCTATCTCCAGAGCCGATACGAGGTGCAGATCCTCGACTCGTTCGGGCTGGAGGGCAGGAATAATGAGGCAGGCGGGATCTACGAGGTCTCTGATCCTGCCGTCAACATGTGCTTCCCGCCGATGAGCTGGCAGACCTACGACATCGATTTCACGGCCCCGCAGTTCGACGCTTCGGGCAAGAAGGTGAAGAATGCGAGGATGACTGTGAGGCACAACGGCGTGCTGGTGCAACAGGATGTGGACGTGCCCGGTCCGACCCGCGCCGCCCCGGGCAGGGAAGCCAATGAGCCCGGCCCGCTGTATATCCAGGACCACGGTCACCCCGTGCGGTTCCGCAACATCTGGATCGTGGAAAAGAACTGATCGTGCCGCGGTTGATCGATCTGTCTCATCCGATCGGGCATGGGCAGAGGCCCTATCCCGGCGATCCCGCTGTGCGCATTGAATCATGGGCGACGATTGCGCGGGACGGATTCAACGTCTCGCGCATCGAGATGGGCAGCCACCACGGCACGCACATCGACGCTCCGCGGCATTTCTTCCAGGAAGGCGATGCCGTTGATCAGATCGAGCTGACGCGTCTGTGCGGGCCGGCGATGCTCGTTGATCTTGCACCCGGCGGATCGCTCCCGCCCGGTGCCGTTATCACGCCGCAGATGGTTCAGGAACACCGGCAGGCGTTCGGCCGGGGAGCACGCGTGGTCTACCGCACCGGCTGGGACCGTCGCTATGGCGAGGAATCCTATTACACCGATTATCCAAGCATGGACGTTTCGGCCGCAAGGTGGATCGCCGCGCAGGGGATCGCGCTGCTGGGAATGGACACGCCAGGCCCGGCCGCGGAGGATCCGGAGGTTCACCGGGTGCTTTTGAGGCACGATGCCCGGATCGTTCTGGTCGAGTCGCTTTGCGGCCTGGAACGGCTGCCGGCCTGCTTCACCCTGATGGCGTTTCCGCTGAAGCTGGCCGGGCTGGACGGGGCTCCCGCCCGCGTGGTGGCGCAGGTGGGATGAAAGGGGGAGTCCGATAACCCGCTTTCCTGGAGATTGCGACGGCCGCCGCCCGCCCAACCGCTTGCGACCCGGGAGGCATCTTCTTGCCGAGAGGGGGATTGCGGGTACACTGACCTGTCTCTTGGAGCACCATGGTTCGCGTGTGTGGGTTCTTCGTTTTGTGCCTGGGTTGGCTGTCAGCGGGTTGTGTCGCACCGCCTGAGCCGGTGCGCCTGAGCAGCCCCAATCCGGCCATCAAGGCCCGTGCTGCCAAGCGAGCGGTGAAGGAGCCCGATCAACATTCCCTTCGGCAGCTGGTCAAGGATCTGGACAGCGACGATGCGGCGGTTCGTTTTTATGCCATTGGCGCCCTGCGAAGGACGGCGGGCGACTCTTTCGGCTATGAGTATTATGCCGATGAAGAGCGAAGAAGACCGGCCGTGAGGCGCTGGCAGCAATGGCTGGAGGCGCGGGAAGCCGCGCCCGCGACGGGCCCGGCTGTCCGGGAGCTGCCGCCAGCGACGGGCCGGGAGGATGGGACCGCATGCTCCAAACCGAGTACTGCCGCAGGCGCAGGGTCGAATTGACCATCGAGAGCCACCCGAGCCAGATCGCTTCCGTGCGGCGGACACTGGAGGCTTTCGCCCAGACATGCCTGATGGACGAGGATGCATGCGACGAGATTGGATTGTGCGTGAACGAGGCGCTGGCCAACGTGATCCGGCATGCTTACCACGGCGAGGCCGGCAAGCCGATCGTCGTGGTCGTGGAGTGCCTGGGTCATGGCATGCAGATCACGATCCGCGACTGGGGCAATGGCCATACGCCCCGGATGCCCGAGGCTCCGCGCGATCCGATGCATGTCGGCGGCGTGGGAATGTATTGCCTGGACCAGTTGATGGACGAGGTGCGATTCGACGCGCAGCCCGACGGCATGCTGCTGACGATGATGCGTCGCTGCGACCGGCCCGGACGCAAGCGCAAGGCGGAGTGAGGCGCCCGGCGGGCGACCGGGCCACTGGAAACGAATGGAGCGGTTCATGAGTGACGTTCTGGCGTCCGGCAAGCTGATTGCGTCTGCGCGGATCGAGGGCGACGCCCTGGTCGTTGCCATCGCCGGCGACATAGACCTGAACAACAGTCCTGAGCTTCGCTCGGAGATGCTCGCCCTGATTACCCGCCATGCCCCGCGCCGCCTGGTGCTGAACCTCGGCCGGGTTCCCTACATGGACAGCAGCGCCATTGCCGTTCTCGTGGAACTGCTGCGCAGGCTCGGCAAAGGCGGCCGGGTCTTTCTCACGGACCTGCAGCCCCGCGTCAAGGGACTGGTCGAAATCGCCCGGCTCGACACCATCTTTGCACTGGCGGCCTCCGAGCAGGATGCGCTCGCCGGAGAGCCATGAACCTGCTGCTTCTTCCCATCACGGCCACGGCCAATTTCATCCTCGCCATGCTCGAGTTCATCGGCGGAGTGGGATACCTCATCGGCGACACGCTCATGGCCGCCCCTTCGGCGCTTTTCGGCAGGCGCGGCCGGCGCCTCGGCTGGGCCAATCTCTGGGCGCAGATGAACCGCGTGGGCGTGAAGTCGATTCCCATCGTGAGCCTGGTGTTGTTCTGCATCGGCTCGATTCTCGCCCTCCAAATGGCGCCGACGCTCCGCCAGTTCGGCCTGGTCGTCACCGTCCCGGACATCATCTCCATTGCCGTTTTCCGCGAACTGGGTCCGCTGGTCAGCGCCATCGTCCTGACGGGGTTTGCCGGCGCCTCCATCGCGGCGGAAGTGGGAACGATGGTCGTCTCGGAGGAGATCGAGGCCCTGGAGGCTCATGCCATCCCCCCGATCCGATTCCTGGTCGCTCCGCGAGTCATCGCGACGACGATCATGATGGTCTGCATCGCCGTGGTGGGCGACATCATGGGCATCATCGGCGGGTTATTCGTCTCGAACCTGTTCCTCGGCATCGGGTTTCTCCAGTACTGGCAGCACACGTTCAACACCATTCTCGAAACCAAGGACTTCATCACGGGCCTGATCAAGGCCGGCGTCTTCGGCCTGCTGATCAGTTCCCTGGCGTGCTACCTTGGCCTGAGCGTCACCGGCGGCGCCCAGGGCGTTGGCGTGGCCACCACGCGAACCGTGGTCCTCACCATCGTGGCGCTGATTGCCGTGGACCTGATTTTTACGGCGGCCTTCTATCTGACGGGGCTGTGAACATGGAGCCAGTGATCCAGGTTCGCGATGTCACCAAGACCTACGACGGCCGCAAGGTCCTCGACGGCATCTGCCTGGATGTGCGCCAGGGAGAGACCCTGGTCATTCTCGGGGGCTCGGGTTCGGGCAAGTCCACCCTGCTGCGGCTGATGATCGGCAACATTTCCTACGACGGCGGCGACATCGTGGGTTTCGGCAAGAGTCTGGCGGCCATGACGCCGCGGGAACTGAAGGAGTATCGCAAGTCGATCGGCGTGCTGTTCCAGTCCGGGGCGCTGTTCAACTCGATGAGCGTGGCCGAAAACGTCGCCCTCCCGCTTCGCGAGCACACCGATCTGCCCGACGAGACGATCGACATCATCGTCAAGATCAAGCTCGAGCAGGTGGGGCTCCGGGAGCATGCCGAGAAGATGCCGTCGGAGCTGTCCGGCGGTATGAAGAAACGCGCCGGCCTGGCCCGGTCCATGGCGCTGGATCCGCGCATTCTCTTCTATGATGAGCCGTCGGCCGGCCTGGACCCGGTGACCTCCACGCAGATCGACTACCTGATCATGGACCTGAACAAGAAGCTGGGAATCACCAGCGTGGTCGTGACCCACGAAATGGACTCGGCCTTCCGCATCGCCGACCGCATGGTGCTGCTGGACCGGGGGAAGTTTGTCGTGTCGGGCACGCCCGAGGAACTCAAGAACTCCGACAACGCCCTGGTTCGGCAGTTCATCTTCGGCCTGCGCGACGGCCCGCTCACCGAGCGTCGCCGGACGGGCGGCTACGAGGACGACCTGCTTGGCGCCAGGACCTGATTGAGGCGGCTATGGCCAAAGAACGAAATGCACTCAAGGCCGGTTTGTTCATCGTCATCAGTGTCGCCCTGATTTTTGCGATCGTCGTAGCGATCGCCGGGTCGGGCAGGTTGTTCGCTCCCGTGCAGGTTCGAACCGTCACCTTCTCGCTGAAGGACGACGTGGGCGGGCTGCGCCCCGGGGACGATGTCCGCATCGGTGGATTCCGCGTCGGGACCGTGCGCAGCATGGCCGTGGGCACGCGCCGGGCTCCCGCCACCATGCCCGCCGACGCGAAGGATGAACCGGCCATCCTGGTGACCTTCACCCTTCCCAGGGAATTCGTGCTGCGCAAGGAAGCCGTCGTCAGTATCCAGACCACGGTGACGGGCCAGAGCTGCCTGAACTTCGAAAGCCTCGGATCGGGCGACGCGTTGGCCGCCGGTGAGCCGCTGGTTGGATTGCCCAGCGGGCTGTCGGTCGCGTTCAGTGCGCTGCGCGACGCCGCGCCGCGGGTAAGCGAGACGGTTACGGCCGCCCGCGACCTGCTGGCCAGCGCCCGCGGCCAGACGCTGCCGAAGGTCAACATCGCCATCGACAAGGCCGCCGACGCCTTCGACGGTGCAAAGGAGACGGCCGGCGCGTTTACCAAGACAGGCCGGGATGCCTCCGCGCTGATCCAGGAGGTGCGCGGCCACATCAAGCCGATCATCGACAAATACAACATGGTCGCCGACTCGGCCAGCGGGATGATGAGCGAGATTCGCGCCGTTTTTGGCGACACCAGGACCGATTTCCGCACCACGGTGGCCAATCTCAAGGACGCCACCGGGTCAATCAGGGAGAAGCTGCCGCCGATCCTCGACAAGGTTGATCGAACGCTGACCGGCATCGACGGCGCCATCACCAGCGCCAACGAGGCCCTCGTCGATGTGAAAAAGACCGTCGAGAACACGCGCGAGATGACGGCGGCCGCCCGCAGTGTGTTAGTCGGCAACAAGGGAAGACTCGACGCCATGATCGCTTCCCTGAAGACCACGAGCGACAATGTGAAATTCGCCACTGCCGAGCTGCGCCACGCTCCCTGGAAACTGCTGTATCGGCCGCCCAGGAATGAGCGTTACCACGAAGACCTGATGCAATCCGCCCGCGACTTCGCGGAGGGCGCCAACGATCTCAACGAGGCGGCCACTGCGCTTCGCGACGCGCTGAACGACAAGGACGCCGATCCCCAACAGATTCGCAGGCTGATGGAGCGGGTGGAAAAGTCCTTCGCGAATTTCAACAGCGTCGAGGAGAAACTCTGGGCGGAGGTCAAGCCGTAGCACCCCGCGACGTTGCATCGGCGGACAGCGCCGACCGACCCGCCCCCGACGCCACGAGCGGTTGATGCACGCCCGGGGGTTTACATGGCCCGGTGGATTCAAAGCGATTGTCGCCGCACATTTCCGGATGCCCGGCACGGTGGCTAGAATCGTGGCATTGCTCCTGGCGATCCAGAGAGGCTGCTGATGAAGCGCAGGCTGTTCATCGAAACATTCGGCTGCCAGATGAATGTGCTCGACAGCGAGCTGGTGCTCTCCCAGCTGCGCGCGCACGGTTATGAATCCGTTGATTCACGCGATGCCGCCGACATTGTGATCTACAACACGTGCTCGGTTCGTGAACACGCCGAGCAGAAAGTCTGGTCGCGGCTGGGCGAACTGCGAGCGGTCAAGCAGGAAAAGCCGCACCTGGTGGTGGCTGTCATCGGCTGCATGGCGGAGCGAGAGGGAAAGGGGATATTCCAACGCTACCCGCACATCGACATTCTGTGTGGACCGGCCGAACTCGACAAGCTTCCGGGGATGGTCCATAACGCGGTCATCGCCTCCTCCGAGCGGCTGGCAAGCGAGCAACTGGTATTGCGGCGCAGCGATGGGGGGGAGCCGCCCGGCGCCGCGTGCGTTGCGCCGCGCTACCCCGGGCCCAGGCGCCAGGTTGCCCTCATGGGCAACACGTCCCGCCGGTCCGGCACGCTCGTCGCCGCGCAGGATACGCTGGAACTGCTCGACCTGTCGCGGAGCATTTCGCCCGCGGACGATGTCTCCAGGGCCTACGTGCGCATCACGCGCGGCTGCAACAAGTTCTGCACCTACTGCGTCGTGCCTTACACCCGCGGCCCGGAGGTGCATCGCCCGCCGCAGAACATCATCGACGAGGTGCGCAAGCTTGTTGACGCCGGCGCCCGCGAGGTAACGCTTCTGGGTCAGACCGTCAATCACTACGCGTATCGCCATCCCGATGGTCGAACCACCACCTTCGCCGACCTGCTCTACCGCGTCCACGAGAACGCCCCGGATCTGCCTCGTCTTCGCTTCGTCACCAGTTTTCCGCGTGACTTCACGGACGCGGCCCTCCAGGCGATGCGAGACTGCCCCCGTATCTGTCGCTATCTTCACGTGCCGGCCCAGTCGGGCTCCGACCGAATCCTCCGCATGATGAACCGCGGCTACGCCGCCGGCGAGTACCGCGATTTCATCGGTCGGGCCCGGGAAATGATGTCCGACATTTCTATCGCCTCCGACTTCATTGTCGGGTTCCCGACCGAGAGCGAGGAGGACCATCTGGCGTCCCTTGAACTGATCCGTCACTGCGCCTTCAAGAACAGCTTCATCTTCAAATACTCACCCCGCCCCGGCACCATCGCGATGGATCGCTACGAGGATGATGTGCCCGAGGACGTCAAGCGGCGACGCAACAGCCAGATGCTTGCGGTCCAGCAGGAGGTCTCGGAGCGTCTGAACCGCGAGATGATCGGCAGGACCGTCGAAGTCATCGCTGAAGGTGAAAGCAAGCTGGTTTCGCGCCAGGGCCGCGGCGATGCGTCGTTGACGGAACTGACGGTTGCCGGCAAGTCCGCTTCCTCCGCCACCCGTACCACGCAACTGGTCGGCCGAACCCGCGGCGACCAGGTGGTCTGCTTCGACGGTGATGCATCCCTGAAAGGGCGGATCATCCACGTCAGGATTGTTGACGCGCAGGCGCTGACCCTTTTTGGCCGTGCCGTTGACGTGCCGCCCGCTTCCCGGTGAAACTCTGCGTTGGATGACCAACACGCGTTCCTCCGCCCCGGAAACCCACGCACCCGCCGCCGATCGGCGGCCGCTCCAGGAGTCCGTCCTCTACACGCGGGCCAATTACGCCGCCCACCTGGTCGAAGGGGCACTCTTCCTCACCGCGATGGTCTTCCTCAACGCCCAGACGCTGCTGCCGACCATCGTGCAGTCGCTGGGCGGGCCGGCATGGCTCATTTCGCTGATGCCGGTCATGATGACCGTGGGTTTTCTCCTGCCGCCGATCTTCACCGCTCACTGGATCGAGCGCATGCCCCGCTACATGCCTCTGCTGGTGATCACCGGCATCATCCAGCGGCTGCCCTATCTCCTGGCGGCCGCGGCACTCATCTACGCCGCCGGAACCGCCCCCCGCCTTGCGTTGGCAACCGTGGCTCTTGCGCCGCTGATATCCGGCCTGGCCGGAGGCGTGAGCGTTACCGGCTGGCAGTTGCTGGTGATGAAGACGGTTCCGGAGAACCGCCGCCCGTCCCTTTTCGCCTATCGCTATCTGGTCTCCTGCGCGGTGGGTGTCGTCGCCGGATATGTCGTCAAGTGGTTGTTCGATCTCTACCCCGGAGCCATTGGCTACGGCGTCCTTCACCTGATCGCCTTTATCCTGCTCGCCGGCTCCATGGTCTTCTTCTGCACCATCCGCGAGCCGCACTGTCCCGTGGCGGCGGCCCGGCCGTCCGTCGGATTGCTCGACAACTGGCGCGCCATGCCCTCGCTGGTCGCGCAGGATCGCGCATTCGCCCTCTACCTGCTCGCCCGGTTCTTCCGCAACGGGCTGTTCGTGCTCACGCCCTTCCTTGCCATACATGCCCAGATTGTCCTGCAACGCCCGGAGAGCTACCTGGGCCAGCTGTTGGTCGTGCAGATGGTCGGCGCCATTCTTGGCAACCTGTTTTCCGGCCCGATCGGCGATCGCGTGGGCGGGCGGATCATCATGATTCTGGGCACGCTCATTCTCATGGTTCTGACCGCGTGGGCGCCGCTTGGCCGATCCGACCTTGAGTTCCGCCTCATCTTCTTTCTCTACGGCTTTGGCTATTACGCATCCGAAGTGGGCACGTGGAGCCTTGTGATGGAACTCTGTCCCCGCGAGAACCGCTCCAGTTACCTGTCGCTGGCGTCACTGGTCAACCTGCCGGCCATGCTGCTTGCGTCATGGACCAGCGCCACGATCTGGGAACTTCAGCACCGCATCACGGCACTGGCCCTGGTCACATTCATCTGCCTGGCTCTTTCCGCGGGATTCCTTCTGGCGATCCGCCGAGGGATTGCCGTCACGGCTCAAAGCTGACGCCGTTCATTCCCATCCAGCGCAGGTAAACCTTGTCTATCTGTGCGACAGTCGCCTTCCCGTCAAACACGGCTACGCCGTAACACAGGTTCAGCGAGGCTGACTTTGGCAGCATGACAGGATCCTTCCACAGGTTTGTAGTGGCCGACATGTAGGAAAACGGGATCGTCATCGTGAAGAAATGGCAGGGATGCCGCAGGTTCTTCGGATGATCGAAAAGAGCCACGGTGACCGGCTTGCCGTCCGCCGCTGCCGTGTAGGCGCACCACGCCGCGCGCGTGAGCTTTTCATCGCCGCGCACTGTCGTCGGCTCCGACCGCTTCTGCGGAAAAATCCACTCGCCGTCCTTGTCCATTGATTGCAGGAAGCGCATTCCCAGGCCGAAATAGTGGCTCCCGGTGAGCTTGACCTGGTCCTTCCCGTCGGCCGGTCGAAGCACCGTCCGCCAGGTCAGCAGCGTGGCCGGCAGATTCCTGGCGGTGTGCAGCGTCAGCGTGCGCTGCTCCTGGAGGATGGCAGCGCCGTCGGCACCCACCCAATCCAGTTGTTCTGTCAGCGTCGCTCGCTGCGAATCGTTCTCACCGGATGCATCCGACTGCGCCGAACGGTGAATCTGCCTGCCGCAATTGTCCGTCTCAGCCCAGAAATCCACCCCGTCGGCCGCAATCGCAAACATCAGGCCGTGATGGTGCAGGTGATCCGCCGGCGCGTCGCGCAGGATGTTGATGCCTCCCGGCGACAGCAGTTGCCTGACATACGGCTTGAACGGCACTTCCCCCAGCCGGTATTCCATCAGCAGGCGATCATCCACATGAACCGTTGAACTGGTTGGCGTCGTCTGCACCCGAATGCTCTGCGCTTTGACTGCCCCAGCCAGCAGCGCCAAGGCCATCACCGCAGTCCGAATCGTTCCGCTTGCCATTCGATCTCCTTCCGCTGAGGATGATGCGAGGGATTATAACCCTCTTCGCCGTTCGCCTGCATCCTCCCGCAATCCGGGCCGCTTGCCCTCCAACGACCGCCAAGCTACGGTTGGATCATGATCATGTCGGAATTGGTGGAAGAGGTTTATCCGCAGATACTCCAGTTGCGCCGCCGACTGCACCAGATTCCCGAGCTGGGTTTCGAGGAGTTCAAGACCGCGGCAGCCATCCGCGCCGAACTGGACCGCTTGAACATCGCGCACGTGGACGGCGTGACGAACGCGCCGACGGCCACCGTCGCATGGATTGGTGATGTCTCCAAACCCTGCATCGCCCTCCGTGCCGACATCGATGCGCTGCCCATCGTCGAGAATACCGGGCTGCCCTACGCCTCGACTCATCCCGGGCGAATGCACGCCTGCGGCCACGACGGTCATTCCGCCGGCCTCGTCGGCGCTGCCGCGATCTTCAAACGGCTGGAGCCGAGTCTCCCCGTCTGTGTGAAACTCCTCTGGCAGCCGGCCGAAGAGGGTGGCGGTGGCGCCGAACACATGGTCCGCGCCGGCGTGCTGGACGGTCGCGTCGGCCCCAGAGTCGCCGCGGTCTTCGGATTGCATGGCTGGCCCTCCCTCAAGGTGGGGCTCGTAGCCACCCGCCCCGGGCCGCTGCTGGCGTCAACCGACAACTTCACGGTCACGTTTCGCGGCAAGGGTTGCCATGGCGCCTATCCGCACCTGGGACGCGATCCTGTCGTTGCCGCCGCCGAGGCCGTCGTTTCGCTGCAGCAGGTCGTTTCGCGCGACCTGGACCCGACCGAGCCTGCGGTTCTCACGGTGGGGCAGTTCAATGGCGGAACGGCTGTGAACATCATTCCCGACACTGCCACGTTCAGCGCAACAGTCCGGGCGATTTCCGATGCCGCTCGCCAGGGGGCCAGGGCCGCGATCGAGCGGCGACTTGCCGGCCTTGCATCGGCGCACGGCTGCTCGCTGGAGTTTGCCTGGACCGAAGGATACCCGCCCACGGTCAACGATCCCGACATGGCTCAGTACGTGCAGCAGGTGGTCACACGCTGCCTCGGGGCCGAGCGATTCGTCCCGGTGGCCAGGCCCTCGATGGGGGGCGAGGATTTCGCATATTACCTGGAGAAGGTTCCCGGATGCTTTTTCCTGATCGGCGTGCAACCGTCCGCGGCCGATGGCCATCCGCCCCTTCACAGCGACCGCTTTGACTTCACCGATGACGCGCTTGCGGTCGCCATGCGTGTCTTCACCGAACTGGCCCTGGGCTGGAATTGTTAAAGCGGACGGCGTGGGTCAAGGCAAAACCGGCGTGAAATTCACCTGGAATGACAGTTGCTCGAGATGCACCGCCAGATCGACTGGACTCACCCCAACGTCAGGCGGCACGTTCAGCGACACCGGCGCGAAGTTGAGAATGCCCCGGATTCCCGCGGCCACAATCTGATCCGCCACTTCCTGGGCGTGATCCGCGGGAACCGTCAGGATGGCCAGGCGAATGTTCTGTGCCCGGATCGTCGAGCCCAGCTGGTCCATCGGCTGCACAACCACCCCGCTGTATTTGCGCCCGATCTTGGCCGGGTCCGCGTCGAAAATCGCTGCCAGGCGAAATCCCTTCCGCTCAAACCCCTTGTACGCGGCAAGAGCCCTTCCCAGATTGCCCGCTCCGACCAGCAGCACATTCCAGGTCTTGTCAGTTCCCAGGATCCGTCGCAACTGCCCGATCAGGTCGTCCACGCGATACCCGATGCCGGGGTGGCCGAACTGTCCGAAATAGGCCAGGTCCTTGCGAACCTGCGCATCCGTCAGGTTGAGCGATTCGCCAAGCTGCTTGGATGAAATGGTGCGGCGATCCTTGCGTTTGAAGCTCTCCAGTTGCCGCAGGTACAGGGAGAGGCGACGGACCGCTGGATTGGGAATGGAGTCCGGTCGGACGTTTTCCATTCACCTGAGTTTACGCAAATGGATAGCGGATTCAATCGCAACGATCCCGTTGCGGCGGCCGCCGCCCGGCGGAATGTCACTCGATCGGCCGCAGTCGCCACTTCGGGCTCTGCCCGAAGAAGCGGCACGGATTGTTGAAGAAGATCTCCGTGGCCTCGGCTTCGCTGTGTCCGCGGCGCATGTACTCCAGGCAGGTGTCGATCATGCTGGAGGGCGAGGATTCGCCCCAGTCGGCCGCGCTGTTGACCATGATGCGTTCGGGGCCGTATTTCTCGAGGATATCCGCTCCCCGCTGCGGCGTGCACTTGGAAATGTGGTAGATCGTCAGGCCCGCCCAGAAGCCGTTCTCGCGGGCCATGCGGATGGTGTGCTCCTCGCAATGGTCGATCAGCACACGCTCCGGCTTGATGCGCTTGTCGTTTTTCAGGATGCTCGTGATGATGCTCGTGCCCTTGTGCTTGTCGTCCAGGTGCGGAGTGTGGACCAGGATGAGCTGATTGGTGCGGGCCGCCAGGTCCACGTGCTCCTCGAATATCGTGATCTCATTGATCGTGTTCTTGTTCAACCCGATTTCGCCGAGCCCCAGTACGGTGGGGCGGTCCAGGAACTCGGGAATGATCTTAAGCACCTGCCGCGAAAGATCGACGTTTTCGGCCTCCTTGGCGTTGACGCACAGCCAGGAATAGTGCTGGATGCCGAACTTCGCCGCCCGCGCCGGCTCGCAGTCGGTCAGGTGCCGGAAGTAGTCATAGAAACTGGCGGCCGAGGACCTGTCAAACCCGGCCCAGAACGCCGGCTCCGTCACGGCCACCACGCCGCACCGTTGCATGAACAGGTAGTCGTCGGTCGTGCGGCTGATGCAGTGAATGTGTGGATCGATGTGTTTCATGGCGATTGCCCCGGGACTGGTTGATTGCGGTCAGCGGCGAGCAGGCGGCGGCGTCATGTCCGAGAAGATCAGTTCCACGCGCTCGGCCCGGTTCTCGCACGGCTCCAGCAACACGCCAATTGCCTTGCGGAGCTTCTGGACCCGCGCGTCGCTTTCGAGCAGTTCCTGCCCGCCGGGACATCGGGCAACGCGATCCAGATCGGCCGCGAGCGATAGACACCTCCATCGCATTTCCAGGAACCCACGATCCAAAACAGTCTTGGCCTGTTGCATGTAAGGAGTGTAACACGCGGTCAAACCAGGCAGGAATGCGCGCAAATCTTGCAGTTGCCGTCAGGGAGTCCGCCGATTTTTTCTTATGCTCCGCCCGCCAGTATGTCGTATAATAGGACACTGTAGCACCCTTACAGAGTTAATCGCGTGGTGGCGCGGGCTTGATGCAGGGTGACGGTCGTATGGCGGCGGGCTGGGGCCCGGGTTTCCCGCAGCAGGTCCAGGGCCATGCGACGGTGAAG
>Ga0209381_1001519_pt1 | contig 36712 bp, 31 predicted proteins | sample DewCreD2012metaG_FD_184111 | JGI IMG/M metagenome (GOLD analysis project Ga0209381, IMG submission 184111) | Hot spring sediment bacterial and archeal communities from British Columbia, Canada, to study Microbial Dark Matter (Phase II) - Dewar... ... | reverse complement strand
CGGTGGATCCGAACGCAAGACAGGAGTTGGCGTCATTCACCCGGCAGGTGATGTCCGCCAACTCCGGAACTTATTGGTATTGGTGTTCATTCGCGACCATTCGTGGTTGAACTGCCGGATTTAGGTTTACTATAGGAAAACGCAGGAGGATATCGCCGTCATTCTCGACTTGTCACAGTCAACGGTCAGCCGGCACCTGTTCGGCACGGCGCGCGGCGGCAGGAAAGTCGGCGGCGCGCTGCCCAAACTGCGCAAAGCCATCTATCGGCGTCCCAATCCGGCCATCGAGGAAGCGCTCGGCGCGCTGCGGGAACGCTTGAGCGCATAATGCCATGGTCAACGATGCTGCTCGGCATCCTGTGCCTCTTTCATCCTCCGAACGAGGTCGAGACCGCTTATGAGGGTTTGCATCGGTGTTTCGAGGAGTTGCTTCGCCTTGGCGTTGTCCAGCGAGGCATCGTTCGGACGCGGCGCGCGGCCCGGCATGGCGTTGGAGTCCGTCGCAACCACGAGATCGCGCGAGTAACCCAGATGCGTGGCGATTTCGCGCGCCATCTCGTAACGGTTGATGCGCGTTGAACCGGCGAGGTGAATGGTTCCCGTGAAATCATTTCCCGCCAGTTCGAGGAAAGCCCGGCCCACGGTGATAACGTCTACCGGCGTGCGAATCTCGTTCGCGGGAAATGTGACCGGCTCGTTCTTTTCGAGGGTATCAAGCATCTTGGCCAGGAACGAATTGCCCGCGCCCAGCACGGGCAATCCCATCACGAGCGACAGCCGCGCCACAACGCCGTTCGGAACCGTCTCGCGCACGATCCGTTCCGCCTCGATCTTCGTTTCGGCGTAGAAATTGATCGCACGCGGGGAATCGTCCTCGGTATACATGCCTTTCACGCCGTCAAATACGGTGTCCGTCGAACACAGAATCATCTTCGCGCCCGAATCGCCGCAGAGCCGCGCCACATCCCGCGTGGCCCCCACATTCACCCGCAAGGCGTCCGCCTGATGGTTTTGGCAATAATCAATATCCGCCAAGGCGGCCGTATGCACGACCGCTTCCGGACGTATTTCCGCGAACACGTTTTCAAGCATCGCCGTATCGCACAAGTCAAACGGAATGCAATGGAACCGTTCCCGTTCCTCCGGCTTCTCGACGAGCGACAAGGCATACACATCCCATTGGCGGCTCCGCACCGCCTGCCACACCAAACTCCCCGCGACGAAGCCGCCATATCCCGTCACCATCAATTTCCGCATCCCAGAATTCCTCTTCACCTCGTTTATTCCTTGTTCAGCGTTCGCCGATCACGGCGGCCAGCCGCTCTGGATAATCCGTCAGCACGGAATCTACGCCTTGGGCAAGATAGAGACGCATGGCGTCCGGTCCGTTGACGGTATGGACGAGCACGGGAATGCCTTTGGCCTGTATGGCGCGAATCTCGCCCGGTTCGATGCGGAAGGCGTCAATCAGATCATCCGCGATCGCCAGCATATCGGCTTGCGGGCGATACTCCGCCCAGTGTCCCGACCGTAATTGCACCAGCATGTTCACGCCTTCCAGCACGTCGTAACAGGTCAGGATATTGGGATTGAGCCTGTGCACCTGGGCGGCAAGAACCGGGTTGAACGAGGCCAAAATGACGCGGCCGAACGCCTTGGCCGCCACGATATCCCGGACGATTGCCTCCGGCACGCCGGTCTGATTCTTGATTTCGATCAAAAACCGCGATTGCGGCAGAGCGTCCAGCGCCTCGGCGAACGTGGGGATCGTTATGCCTTGGCCGCGATAGGGATAGGTCGCCCCCTTGTCGCGCGTGAAGCGATAGCCCGCATCGAGCGACTGGGCTTGCGCCAGCGTCAAGTCCGCGATACGCCCCGATCCATTCGTCGTGCGATCCACCGTCCGGTCGTGAAGCAGGACGGTGTGGCCGTCTTTCGTACATTGTGCGTCGCCTTCAAGCAAGATGTCGGGCCATGTTTCCGCGGCGTTCCGGTAGGCGATCAGCGTGTTTTCCGGCCAGAGGTTCACGCCGCCGCGATGCGCGGCCAGCAGGATGGGCCGGGCAAAGAACGCCTGGTGCGCGGGGGATTCTTCCGCTTGCGCGGACATGGCCGCCGCCACGGCGACAGCCGCCAGTATCACAAGGCGCCGGTTCATTTCGATCAGGCGTAGACGACCGCAAGGATTCGCGCGTCGGAGTCGCCGACGGCCTGAACCTGATGCGGCGTCAAGGAATCGTAATAGATGCTGTCGCCGGGCGCCAATTCGTAGCGCTGGCCGCCATGAACCACCTCAATACGCCCCGAAAGGACATACAGAAATTCCTCGCCGTCGTGAAACGACAGCGTGCATTCCTCCGGCACGGTCGGATGCACGTCCACGATGAAAGGTTCCATGTGGCGGTCCCGTTTGTTTTTCGCCAGCGGATGAAAATCCAGCGTGCTCAGACAGTACGGCCCCAGGCCTGACATTTCCATGGACGTTTCCGAACGCCCTCCCCGCACCACCACCGGCGCCGCCGTCGGCGCGTCGTCTATCAACGCGCTCAACGGTTCGCCGAGTCCCCGCGCTATCTTGATGATCGGCGCCAGCGACGCGACATGTTCGTCCGCTTCGAGTTCCTCGAGCAGTTTCCGGTTGAGCTGGCTTTTTTCCGCGAGTTGTTCGACGCTCAGATTGCGGGCTTCGCGCAAGGTGCGAATGGTATGGCCCAGACTCGTTTTATCCTGCATGACATCGTCTCCTCGGTTTCGCGTGTCCACATCATGCCACGACGCGCGCCGATGTTCAATGCGGCATACTTGAAAGCGATCGGGCGAAGGGATAGACTGGCGGAGTATGAACAAGGGTTTCGTAGTGTACAGAGGAGGAGGATTGGCGTAATGAAGACAGGGTACAGGAGCATGATTGGGCTGGCGGTTCTCGCGACAGTGCTCGCGGCGGGCAATGCCGTGGCGGCCACCGTGCCGGACGTGCGTGGAATGACGCAGTCCGCGGCCAACGCGGCCATCACGGGAGCGGGGCTTACGCTGAGTCTGCCCGTGGGATATGGGAAAAGCGCCAACTACCCGGCGGGACAAGTTTTTCGGCAAAACCCCGCGCCCGGTACGACGGTTGACGCCGGCACGAAGGTAAAAATCGTTGTTTCGCAGGGAATACCAAAGCCCGAACCGGTATTTCCGTGGGGCCTAAATCCGCAGACTCAACTGGAAGTAAACAGTTTTTGCGACGCGCAACAGGCGATTATGGACAATACGCTGTTGGCGTTGTTGCCGGCGGAATTCATGTCGTTTCTGTCGCTTCTGGCGCCCGAAACAGGCGATTTGAACGGGACGACGTTCGTAATCATCAAAGACCCGTATCCGGACGGCGAATTGAATTTCAATATCGGCGGTAACGGTTGGCTCGACTGTAGTCTCGATATGAGTCTGATAGAAGCGGTATTGAAAGATCAGGCCTTCAATATTCCCGCCGGAGAGAAATACGCGGGGCTGACCCACGAGATGGTCTATCGGGCGCTCAATGTCAATGCTGAACAGTTCGAGCAGGATGTCGGCAATTACTGGTTTCTGCTTGGGCAACTTGCCAACGGCCTGCCGCAGGTGCTTCTCGGCCACATGATTCTGGGCGACGGCGGGGCCACGTTCAGCGAACCGGTGTCCGGTGAAGACATCCCTTACAACCGCATTGATTCGGAGGGCTCGGCGGGTTTCATTCAGGCGGTGATGATGCTGCTGGGTTCTACGGGCTACCTCAACAACGGCATGATTGACATGAATGCGTACATCCGGATGCCGGAATACTTCGCGAAAGACGGCGACGCGGATGGGGACGGCTACACGAACGAGGCGGAATATCTCGCGAGCGACAGCGACCCGGCAGCCTATGTTTTGGCCGCGCTGAATCCCGCCATCGTGCCCGATGCGGGCGATCCGCCGGTCATTATCCAACAGCCTGCTTCCCAAACGGTCAATCCGGGCGACCCCGTGTCGTTCGGTGTGTCGGCCACCGGCACGGAACCCCTGAGTTACCAGTGGTACAAGGATGGACAGGAACTGGCGGGCGAAACCGCCGGCGCCTATGCGATTGCCAGCGCCATGGAATCCTTTGAAGGCGCCTACCGGTGTTATGTGAGCAACGCCGCCGGTCTCGCCATCTCCAATGCGGCCTTGTTGTCCGTCAACGATCCGGTCGTAATTACGGCCCATCCCCAATCCCTGACGGTCAATCCGGGCGGCAACGCCGATTTTCAGGTTGTGGCTAGCGGGACTCCGCCGTTGAATTACCAATGGATGAAAGACGGAAACGCCATCAACGGCGCGACCGGCGCGGCCTTTACCGTCGTGTCGGCCCAGGAATCCGACGAGGGCGGCTACACCGTCACGGTCGCCAATCCGGCCGGCAGCGCGGTCTCGAACACCGCGACGTTGACGGTCAACGACGCCGTGGTTATCGTCGCGCATCCGCAATCGCTGACGTTGAATCCCGGTGCGAGCGCGTCTTTCAGCGTAACTGCGACAGGCGCGCCTCCATTGAGTTACCAATGGACGAAGAACGGCATCGCGATTGCCGGGGCGACGGACGCCTCCTATGCCATTGCATCCGTGCAGGAATCGGACGAGGGATTGTATGCGTGCGGCGTGGCCAACGAGACCGGCGGCGCGACGTCGAACTCGGCGACATTGAGCGTGAACGATCCGCCGCAGGTGGTGGTGCAGCCGCAGTCTGCCACCGTCAACCCAGGCGCAAACGTCACATTTATCATTGCGGCGGCCGGCACACCCCCGTTGAGTTTGCAGTGGAAAAAGAACGGCGCCGACATCCCCAGCGCGACGAACGCCGTCTATTCCATCGCCTCCGCGCAACAGTCCGACGAGGGAGCGTACACGTGCTCTGTCGTGAATTCCGTGGGCAGCGCACTATCCGACGCGGCCATATTGGCCGTGAACGATCCGCCGGTCATTACGGCCCAGCCCGAATCCCTTACGGTCGAGGCCGGCGCATCGGCGACTTTCTCCGTTGCGGCCACGGGCACGGAACCGATCGGTTATCAGTGGCAAATAGGCAAGAGCGACATTGCCGGGGCGACCAACGCCAGTTACACGATATCGAACGTCCAGGAAGCGGATGCCGGATCGTATTTCTGCAACGTGACCAATATCGCCGGATCGGTTGTATCGGACGCCGCGACATTGACGGTCACAACGGCCGGCGAAGGTGAAGGCGAAGGCGAAGGTGAAGGCGAAGGTGAAGGCGAAGGCGAAGGTGAAGGCGAAGGTGAAGGCGAAGGTGAAGGTGAAGGCGAAGGTGAAGGCGAAGGCGAGGGTGAAGGCGAAGGCGAGGGCGAAGGTGAAGGCGAGGGTGAAGGTGAAACGCCCGAAACCGGATGCTTTGGCAACAAGAATCTAGACGATTTCAACGCCGCCGGTTTCTGGTCGCGTGTGGCCGATGTTCTGCTGGGCGTCTTTGGATTCGGCGTAATCCTGTTTACCAAGCGGCCCGCCGCATAAACGATAAGGAAGCCGATCGGCCGTCCAAAAGAGACGTGAAAAGATGCAGGGCTGGGCGTTGTTCCCCGTATACGCGGTGACAACGTCCAGCCCTTTCGTTTGACGTGTGATGAAAAAGTATCGAGGCGTGTTTAGGCCAGGAATGAGCAGATGTACTGCATAAGGCCGCTTTCGACGGCGATGTCGAACGACGAATTTGCGGGGACATCGAAAGCCGTGCCTTCAGGGTACGATTTCCATTCCGTTTCGCCTTTCAGGCGCACGGTGCATACGCCCGCGATGACTTCCATCCGTTCCGCGGCGCCGGTGTTGAAGGAGTATGCGCCGGGATAGATAAGACCAAGCGTTTTTTTCGATCCATCAGGAAACAGGATCGTATGGCTGACGACTTTTCCATCGAAATAAACATTGGCCTTACAGACGGCGCTGACATTGTCGAACTTTTCCTGCATTTGCGTTTCTCCTGTCCGCAGTGGATAGTGCCTCATTCCCGGAACGTAGTTAGAGATGGCCTTTCATACAGTTCAGACCACCTTTCTCGGGATTTTACACCGAAAGGCAGGACATTGGCGAACGGAGCCATGGTTGTTTGAGTTGGTTTGATGAAAGAGAGCGCACGCCTTGCGATTACGCTATGCGCCGGCGCCCAAGAAGAAGGCAAACGCCAACGGGTAGGCCAAACATATTTATTTGTCGCCGCGGTCTTCGCCGAGCCAGGCGCGGGTAGGCAGATGAAAGATGCCCGCACCGAGCGACGCGCCCCACAGGACGAATGCCGGCCCAAGATTCCCGCAGAGTATCGCGTAAACGAGACCCAGAACGCCGGCCGATTCCGCCACGGACATGCAGATGATCGTGATGCGCATTTTGTCCGCAAGCGTTCCGTCCGTTCGCGCCATCAGCATTCGGCGCAGCGGAAACGACGACAGGGCCGACAATGGGCCAAGGATTATCAGTATCGTTCCCAGCATCCCGGAAAGATCCGGCTCCACGATCGGTTTCACGATTTCCAGATGTACCAGCACAACACCGACAACGGCGTACACGCCGGCGGAGCCCAGTATCGCGGCGGCGATGAGTTGAACGGCAAGAGGACCGGGCGTTTTCATTGTACTCGGCGCCATGCTTTCTATCCTATCGGTTTCGCTTCATGTCTTCCAGCAGATCGGCGAATGTTCCCAAAGCAAGGCCGCGTTCGCGAACATAGCGGAATGTCTTATCCAGCATACGCATGTCCGGATCGAAACGATTCAAACTCCACGGATGCCAGATCAGACTCACCTGCGGCATACCCTCCGCCACCGCCTTGTCAATGAACGGTTTGTTATTGTACGCGAATTCCTCTTCGGGCGTTTCGACGTAACGCGAAGGGATCGTCTCCGGCATCGCGGGCGGAAACAAACCGATCCGCACGGGGCCGCAATCGTTGTTGCCCTTGAGCAGATTTTCGTGCCAACCGCACGGCGGAAACTCCCACAAGTCCGGGTAGCCTTCCTCCGCATACGTAAACGGGCGCACGAGCAGCGCGGGCAGCGACCACGACGGCCCCCAGGCCAGCGAACTCACATACCGGTATTGCGCTTCCGCCAGAAGCCGCAACGCCTCCAGCGCGCCCTTCATGCCGTCAACGAAACTCACCGGCGCGCGGAACCCAATGATTTCGCGTCCGAAGGCTTCTTCGATTCGTTTCTTGCTTTCGACGATCTCGCGTGGAAACTGTTCGACGGGGCCCGCCTTACCGAATTCCGGCGTGTCGCGCAACAGCATGTGCGTATAGGAATGGCTCGCGATTTCGAAAAGCGGATTATCCTTTAACATCGCGACATACTCCGCCTCATTGGCGTCCAATAACTGCGCCACAATAAAGAACGTCGCGGGCATGGCGTGTTTCTCGTGCATACGGACAATCCGCCGAACCGCCTCAAGACACGCCGGACTCTCCGTATCATACGCGGCAATGTACCGGCAATTCAGGGACAGACTACAAATTTCTACACAACCGTCTTGAGATAATGAACGCTCCGGCATTGCCACCCGCTCCTCTCGAAACATTCACGATTCCTGCCAAAACAATCCATAAACATTTCTGATCATGTGAACAAATTCGGATCCATGGCCTGTAATGCCGGATTCCAGAATTTTGCCGGATCGGCCAGGCTGTTTGAACAGGATCCTCTTCGCACCCGCATTCATGCGATGTAAAAAAGAACACGCAATGACATTGAAGCGCGCTTCAACACGTCTTCCCGGAAATTTCAGTATAGCGATCGCGCGAAATCGCCTGCAAGCGACGCGAGGCTGACTGTCGAGGCTGAGGCGCTGTTCCTGGATAGACCTTGTCCGAACATACAAGAAAAGAGGCGGGAAATCTGTTCCAAATTCCAGTAAACCCAACTGTTCCGCTTGGAGATCAGCCTTAAGTTGGACTCTCATGCCATTCCTTGTTTCCCATGGATTGCGGGTGATAGCATACGGTGGGCATAAACACAAGATGGAGGCTTTTGCCATGAATCGCTATTTCGCTTTGGCCATGCTGGCTGCAGGATGGATAGGCGTTGTTTCGGGCGCCACGGCGCGCGAGGATATGGGCGGCGGATTGTTGGGCAACCTGCCGATGCTGAAGGACTTCTCGGCGGCGCGGCAATCGAGTTTCGACCCGTCGGGCGGCAATGCCGATGGACGACAGGATTGGCCGATTCAGCCGGGAGAAACGAGGCAGATGGCCCTTATCGAGGGTGCGGGCGCCATCACGCATATCTGGGTAACGATTGCCTCGGACGATCCGAAACACCTGAAGAACCTCGTCTTGCGGATGTATTGGGACGGCGAGGAGAATCCGTCGGTCGAATCACCGATCGGCGACTTTTTCGGACTGGGCCATGGCAAATATTACCAGTACGACTGCCTGCCGATTCAGATCGGAACGAGCCATGCCCTGAATTGTTTCTGGCGGATGCCTTTTGCGGACGGCGCGCGCGTAACGGTGACGAACGACGGGCCGGTCGCGTGCGGAGCGTTCTATTACTATGTGGACTATGAGCAATATAAGAAGCCGATGGCGAACGCCGCTTATTTCCATGCGCAATACCGCCAGGAGTACCCCTGCACGCCGGGCCAGAACTACCTGTTCATGGAGGCGAAAGGGCGCGGGCATTACGTGGGCTGTAATCTTTCGATCCATAACCGCGCGGATGGCTGGTGGGGCGAGGGCGACGACATGATTTACGTGGACGGCAGCGAGAAACCCGTCCTGCACGGCACGGGATCCGAAGATTATTTCTGCGGCGCATGGTGCTATGGCCCCGCGTTCAGCAACCCTTATTTCGGCTGCCCACTGCGTGGCGAACACGCGCGGAACGCGTTGTGGAACGTCTACCGCTATCACTTGGCCGATCCCGTGCCGTTCACGACTGATATCCGCGTGACCATCGAACACGGCCACGCAAACGATCGAAACGACGACTTTTCGTCGGTCGCGTATTGGTACCAGACCGAGCCGCATGTGCCGTTCCCGCCGCTGCCGGCCCCGGATGAGCGGCTGCCAGGCGAGGCGACAGTACACAGCGAAGCCGGCGCCACGGAAGCGGAGGAACTGGCAACCGCGATGGGCGCGGAAGAGGTGGCCGTGCAACCGTTGGGCGGTTTCGGGGATGAATGGAGCAATGGCAGCCATCTCTGGTTCCGTCCGGATGCGCCGAAGAACTACGCCATTCCGGTCCCACCGGTGGGAGAGTCCGACGCAGGCGCCTACAAGGTCGAACTCTGGTACACAGGCGCGCCGGATTATGGCACATGCGAACTGTGGGTGAACGGCGAAAAGGCGGCGGCGTGGGACGGCTACGACGCGGGCGGCGTCGTGCGCCGCAAGATCGAGTTTCCGATTACGCTCAAGGCCGGTACAAACGCGATGGAATTGCGCATTACCGGAAAAAATGAAGCGTCACGGGGTTTCATGGCCGGTCTCGACTGTTACCGCATATCGCGCATGTAAAGGGAAAAAAGAAGGGAGGATGGCGGCATGCCGATGCCGGTCAAGGTCCACGAAACGGAATTTCCAGGCGTATTGTTCGTTGAGACAGGGTGTTTCCACGACGAACGGGGTTTCTTTTCGGAAACGTATTCCGCCGCCATCTGGCGCGAGGCCGGTTTCACCGAACACTTCGTGCAGGACAACCTGAGTTTGTCCGTCAAGGGGACCATGCGCGGGCTCCACTATCAGTTGGAACCGCACGGCATGGGAAAACTCGTGCGGGCGATCAAGGGCGCGGTGTACGACGTCGGCGTTGATTTGCGCAAGGGATCCCCCACATTCGGCCGTCATTTTGCCGCCACGCTGAAAGAAGGCGACAATCGCTGGCTGTGGTTGCCGTCCGGGTTCGCGCACGGGTTCGTGGCGCTGGAAGACGATACGATGGTCTATTACAAATGCAGCGGCATGCACGCTCCGGAGTCGGAGCGCGCCCTGCGGTACAACGATCCGGCGCTGGGCATCGCGTGGCCCCTCGCGCCGTCCGTCGTGTCGAAGAAGGACGCGCAGGCGCCCTTGTTCGCGGACGCCGAATACAATTTCACGTTCTGAAACAGGAACTCCTCCCTGAAGGACGGCGAATATGAATTTGAGACGCTTTGTCTGGCGAAACGCGTTGCGCAACAAGCGGCGCACGACGTTGACGATGCTGAGCATCGGTTTCTCGCTGTTTCTTCTGATGATCCTCCTGACCTTCATGGGGATGCTGCTGAATCCGGTGATCGAAGACGACTCCGCGCTGCGCCTGCTGACGATCCGCACCACGTCGCTGGCGGACATGATGCCGATTTCGTACCTGGACAAAATCAAGCGTGTTCCGAACGTGACCCATGCCGCGCCGCTCCAATGGTTCAACGGCACATACCGCGATCCCAATTATCAGTTCGCCAATTTCGCAACGGATCCCAAGGCCATCTGGGAAATCTATTCCGAACAGAAAATCGCGCCCGAACAAGCCACGGCATTTATCGCGGACCGCACCGCCGCCGTCGCGGGCGAGGATCTGATGCGGCGGTACGGATGGAAGATCGGCGACCGGTTCACATTGAACGGCAATATTTTTCCGGTGGATCTCGATCTGAAAATCGTGGGATCGTTTACCGCGCCCATCGCCCAGAACATGCTGTATTTTCATTACGACTACTTCAACGAGGCCATGGGCGGCCTCAACCAGGCGGGATCCTATGTCATCAAGGTGGCGGACGCGGCCTCGGTCCCGGTTGTGAGCGAGGCCATTGACGCCATGTTTCGCAACACGCCCGCCGAAACGAAGACGCAAACCGAAAAGGCGTTCGTACTCGGTTTCGTCTCCATGCTCGGCAACATACAACTGATTATCCTGTCGGTCGCGGGCGTGGTGGTGTTCACGATGCTGCTGGTATCGGTGAGCACCATGGCGATGAGCGTGCGCGAACGGCTGCGCGAGGTGGCCATTCTACGCACGCTCGGTTTCTCGCGATGGACGGTTATGGCGCTGGTTATCGCGGAAGCCATATTCGTCGCGTTGGCGGGCACGGTCCTGGGTATCGCATTGGGCGAATCGTTGCGACTTTTGGACTTGGATCGCATGACGCAGGGCTTTATCCCCAAATTCGATCCCGGTCTGTCCGCGTATCTCTATGTGCTGGCCGCCGGCATCGCCATTGGCTTGCTATCCGGTCTTCTGCCTGGGTGGCAGGCCACGAATATCCCTATTACAAGCGCCATGCGGCAATTGGAATAACAATGTGGCCAGTGGCTGGAATGCTGAACGATCTGCATTGAAACGATGTTCATTCCGTTGAAATACAATATCCGGTACTTGGCGGTGCGGTGGCGCGGCACGGTAATTACTGCCGCGACATTCGCCCTCGTCGTGGCGACGTTCATCATCGTGATGTCGCTCGCGCAGGGTATCGAACGCGCCCTGACCACGACGGCCAATCCGCTCAATGTCATTATCATGCGGTCGGGTGTACAGGCCGAGGGCCAGAGCGAAATTGGCATGGAACAGTACCGAATCGCCTGCCGCGCACCGGGCGTCGCCACGGACGAGAACGGCGAGGCCATCACCGCGCCTGAAATTCTGGCGATGGTGAACAAGCCGCGTTACAACGGGAAAATGACCAACCTCCAGATACGCGGTGTCGAACAAATGGCTTTTACCCTGCGGCCGGACGTCCGAATTGTCGAAGGACGCATGTTTCGTCCGGGATTGCGCGAGGCTATTGTTTCGCGGACGATTTCCAACCGATTCCAGGGCTTCCGATTGGGCGACACGCCCCGGCTGGGACGTGGTCATTTCACCATCGTCGGCCTCTTCGACGCACGCGGGACGGCCTACGATTCGGAAGTGTGGGCGGACGCCCGCGAAATCATGCAGGAATTTGACCGGGAGCGGTATAGCACAGTGGTTGTCCGCGCCCGCGACGAGGCGGCCGTCCAGCGTATCAAGGACTATGTTGACAAGGATCCCCGCCTGAAACTCATGGCCAAAGACGAGGCGGCCTACTATAACGAGCAGACCAAGACCGCCCGGCCCGTACGCGCGTTCGCGATGTTTCTCGCGTTCACCATGGCCATCGGCGCCTGTTTTGCCGGCATGAACACGATGTACGCCAACGTCGCCAATCGTATCCGCGAAATCGGCACGTTGCGCATCCTTGGATTCACTCCCACGGCGGTGCTGGCCAGTTTCTTGATCGAATCCGTCTGCCTCGCGTTGATAGGCGGCGCCGTGGGCTGTGTCGCCGCCTTGCCCATCAACGGACTCGCCACCGGCACCACCAATTTCGACTCTTTCACGGAAATTACCTTCTATTTCACCATCACCCCGCAATTGATGTTTCGCGGCATGCTCTTTGCCGCGTTCATGGGCCTTTTCGGCGGATTCCTTCCCGCATGGTCCGCCTCACGGCAGCCGGTTCTTGCCGCGCTGCGGCAGGCATAGAAAGGAGACATCCATACAGATCGATCGGAGCGGTATACATATTCGCGCGCAAACGTGTAGAGTAGTGCGCGCGGGAAGGGATTTTTCAGTAAAGCGAAGGTGATTGATGGATAGCGTGAATTTGGACAACGAACTATCGAAGTTGCGGATTGACAAGGAACGCAAGCGGGCGCGGCGCAATCGCGGACGGCGGTTTTGGACCGTAATGGCCGTGGCGGGTGTCTGTGCAGGCAGCCTGTTCGGCTATGCCAAGTGGTCCGCGCCCATACCGGTCACGACGGCGCGGGTGGAAATTGAAGCGGCCGGTTCAGGCCGGAGGCCGGCGTTGGTTACGGCAAGCGGTTATGTGGTTCCCAGGCACAAAGTCGAAGTCAGTTCCAAGATCGTCGGACGCATTCAGGATATACGCGTAAAGCGCGGCGACACGGTCAAGCAGGGCGACGTGTTGTTGACGATTGACGATGCGGAGTACCGGGCGCGTTTACAGGCGGCGGAGGCCCAGGCCGAGGCCATCAAGGCCCGCCTGGCGGAACTCGAAACCGGGTCGCGCCCGCAGGAGATTGCGGCGGCGGAAGCGGCGGTGGCCTCGTCGGAAGCCTCGCTGCGCAGCGCCGTCCTCGATTTGCGCCGGATCGAAGCGCTTGAAAAACAAGGCGCGATAGCGCGGCAGGAGTTGGACCGGGCCCGCGCCGCGCACGACATGGCCCAAGCGCGCCTCGACGCGGATCGCAAGCAGGCCGAATTGATCCGGGTTGGTCCCCGGCGCGAAACGATTGAAGCGATGCGCGCGCAACTGCGGCAGGCCGAAGCGAACGTCGAGGCCGCCAAAACGGAACTGGATTACACGATTATCCGCGCGCCCATGGATGGCGTCATCCTCGAAAAACTGGCGGAACAAGGCGAACTGGTAACGAACATGAATTTTGGCGGCACGCGCGGCGCCAAAAATTCGGTCGTTTCGATGGCGAACCTTGGCGACTTGCAGGTCGAAGTGGATTTGAACGAGAGCGAAATATCGAAAGTGGCGCTGGGCCAGAAGGCGGAGATTCGGCTCGATTCGGTTCCGGATCGCATATTCGACGGTGAAGTGGACGAGATTTCACCCCAAGCGGACCGGCAGAAAGGCGCCGTCCAAATCAAAGTCCGGCTGACAAATCCGGACAGCGCGGTCAAGACCGAGTTCAACGCGCGCGTGACGTTTCTGGGCGAACCGTCCGCCCCCACGAAGAACGGCGAGAAGCCGTCCCGTTTCTGGGTTCCCCGATCGGCCGTGGTCCGTAATGGACCATCTCCCGTGGTGTATATCCTTGCCGGGAACCGGGCCAAGGCCACACCGGTCAAGACCGGTTCGGAAGGCGACAACGGCATCGAAATCATCGAAGGGCTTTCGGGATCGGAGATCGTCATCACGGGGCCGATGGACAAGATCGCGGATGGCGCGCGCGTTGCGGCGGCGGTAAAATGAACGACACAGGAAAACCGGGCCGGCCGATTATCCAGATTCGCGGATTGCGGAAAGTGTTCATCCACGGCGAGGCGGAAGTGGTAGCGCTGGACAATATAGATTTGGATATGGAAACGGGGGAATTCCTGTCGCTGATGGGTCCGTCCGGATCGGGAAAATCAACGCTGTTACACATCCTCGCGGGAATTGATCGCCCGACGAGCGGCGAATGCTGGGTGCTGGGCCGTGACATCGGTGAACTGGGCGAAGACGAACTTGCCGAATGGCGGAGCGATCACATCGGATTCATCTTCCAATCGTTCAATCTGATTCCAGTGCTGACAGCATTTGAAAATGTGGAAATGCCGCTGCTTCTCACGGACCTGTCCCGGAAGGAACGCGCCGATCATGTGCGGGCGGCGCTCGAGATTGTCGGTCTCGGCGACCGTATGACCCATTACCCGCGCCAGTTGTCCGGCGGACAGGAGCAGCGCGTGGCCATTGCCCGCGCGCTCGTGACCGATCCGGATTTGATTTTTGCCGACGAACCGACCGGCGACCTCGACGCCCGTTCCGCCGAGGATGTGCTGGGCATCCTGTGCAAACTCAACCGCGATTTCGGAAAGAGCGTTGTCATGGTTACGCACGATCCCAAGGCTTCGACGTATGCAACCGTTATCCGTCACCTCGACAAAGGCGAAATGCTTCCCTGATATCCTGTGAATTGGTTCATCCTGGATTCGGCAGTCAAGATCGGATTCTACGTGCTATCCTCTGGATGTCGTGGACCTTATGGACGAAATGGACAAGAAAATCAATCTCCTTGCGGGTGAAGTCCACTGGGTCCACAATGTCCATCTCGTCCATGGTTTGGTCGAAAGAGCCGCGTTCAACTGCCGATTTTAGGTTCATGGGATTCGGGCCGGCGATGCGCGATCAACCTGGATTCGACCATCGAAATCCGAATCCAGGTTCAAGGCATACGGGCTTACGCAACGGCCAATCCGGCCAGGCGCCGCGAAACGGCCCCATATCCCATGATGCGGGCAAGCGCCAGGGGCGTCAAACCATCAAGATATGGCGCCGGAACCAGCGGATCGGCGCACGCATCCAGCAGAAGATCCGTCATGGCCGTATTGCCGGTGAGCGCGGCCCAATGCAGCGGCGTCAAGCCTTGCACGCATGCGGCGTTCGCGTTGGCGCCGGCATCGAGAAGCATTCTGGCGATATCGCCATGCCCGTTTCGGGCCGCTTTGTGAAGCGGCGTCTCTCCGCTCGAATCGCGCAAATCGGGGTCCACGTTTTCCGACAACAACGCTTCGACCACGCGGCCTAATCCCAAGGCCGCCGAACGGTGCAGCAGGCTCGAACCGGCCAGCCCGTTTTCGCGATCCGCCCGTTCCTGTTGGAGCATCAAGGCCGTCAGAACGCCGTGGTTGCTGTGTTCCGCGCGGCTCAAAGGCGTCTCGAACGCATCGTCCATCGTGTTCAGCCATGTATTCGTCATCTTTCGTTCCTCCGGGTTCACACATGCAACTGTGTTGGGTCCCGAGGGTGTCCGGGTTCCGCTTCCCGGCCGCGCCCAGTGACACGCATCACACGGAAATACGCAATCGGCATGCCGGAAAAAATCCGGTGAAAAACCGGAAAAATCCCGGAATACCGGATGGAAACACATTCGAATTCGTCAAATTGACAAATGATTGCCGCTTCAGCGCCATAAAGTCTGGCGTCTAAAAAAATAAGAAATTCTTGGCAATTTGCGCAACCAATCGAAGTCCCATGATTTGGCGAGTGTGAAACCCGCGGGGGTTTTGAGCGCAATTACGATTACGATTACGAGCACGAGCACGAGCACGAGCACGAGCACGAGTACGAGCACGAAGAGAAACTGGGTTGTGGGCGGATCCCACGTCAGAAAAGCAAACCGGGATGGGCTGGCAAAAACCGCTTTTTCGCCCATCAGAATCTCCAGCTTGCCCTTTGTCCTTGAACGTTATGGACGGATCTGACATCGGGACACTTGCTGTGCTAATCTTGGCGCACAAGGAATCCGCACCATGAATCTCCAGTGGATTGACGAGAAATGCCACGCGCTGGCCGTGCTGAAGCAACAAGGACAGCATGAAGACGCCTTGGCGGTCATCGGGGAACTCGAACCGCTGGTTCCGGGCAATATTCCACTGCTTTCGCTTCGCTCACAGCATCTGGCCGGGTTGGGCCGGAACGACGAAGCCGCGGATTGTTGCGAAAGGGCGCTCGCCCGAGTCCGGGAGGCGCAGGAAGACTGCGCCGCGATGCGCGATCTGCTGAGCGCGGAGCAATTGGACCATTGGCAGATGATGCTGGATGCGCTCGAACAGCCGATCTCCGCGCTCAGGGATAAACTCAAACCCAAACCCGTGCGGGACGATCGCGAGCAGTTGCAGCAGGTCGTCGAATCCTTGCGCCGTGAACTGCAACTCGTGCGCGGTATGGCCGAGGAGGCGTCGGATTCCGAGCAGCAACTCGCTTCCGAGGTCGAGCGGTTGCGCGCGGAGGATGCCGCGAAAAAGAAAGCGTTGGAAGAAGCTCGCCGCGAACAGGAGGCGCTCCGGCAGTCGCTCGAATCGCGGGAACAGGCCTTGGCGGCGGCCGAACGCAGCAACGCCGAGCGTGAAGCCCAGGTGGCCTTGCTTCAATCCGAACTGGCGGCCCTCGGCGAACAGGCCCGGCGCACCGTTTCGTCGGAACAGGCGCTGGCGGCGGAACTCGAACAGGTGCGCGCCAACGAACGGGCCAAGTCCGAGGCGCTCGAAAACGCGCGCGGCGAGTTGCAGCAACTCATGCAGACGCTGGGCGAGCGCGAGGCCGCCATTGCCGAAGCGGAACGCCGTGGCGCGGAACGCGAGGAAGCCCTGGCCCGGCTTCGCGGCGAAATGGAGGGTCTGCGCAATCAGGCGGGCGATGCGGCCCGGTCCGAACAGGCGCTGGCGGCGGAAGTCGAGTCGCTCCGCGCGAACGAGGTGGCCAAGACCAAGGCCCTCGAAGGCGCGCGGTCGGAACTCGAATCGCTCAAGACGGCCCTGCAGGACCGCGAAGCCGCCATTGCCGAGGCCGAGCGCAGGAACGCGGAACGCGAACGGGCGATGGCCGCATTGCAGCAGGAACTCGGCTTGCTGAAGTCGCGAGCCCAACAGGCCACCGAATCCGAGGAACGCCTCCGGAACGAGGTGGATCAACTACGGGCCACGGAAACCGCCAAGTCGCAACTGCTCGAAAGCGCCCGGGCTGAATTGGACGCGCTCAGGAATGCGCTGGCGGAACGTGAAACGGCCATTGCGGAGGCAGAGCAGAAGAATGCCGAACGCGAACAGTTGCTCGAAGCGTTGAACCGCGAAGTCCATGGATTGCGGAACCAGGCGGCCGGCGCAGCCAACGCGCAGGAAGCCTTGTTGCGCGAGGTGGAACAGTTGCGCGCCAACGAAACGGGCAAGGCGCAACTGCTCGAAGCGGCGCGGGCCGAACTGGAAAACGTACGCAACGCCTTGCGCGAACGCGAAGCGGCCGTGGCCGAAGCCGAGCGCAGGAATGCCGATCACGAACGGCAGATGGCGGCATTGCGCGCGGAACTCGACAGTGTGCAGGATCGGACACGCAAGGCGGCCGAATCCGAACGGCGTCTGCTGGCCGAAATCGAACAACTGCGCGCCAACGAGCGCACGAAAACGCGCGAACTCGAAGATGCCCGCAAGGACCTCGAATCGCTGGAACAAACGGTTCGGCGCCAGGAAGCCGCCGTCGCCGCGGCCATGCAGAGCAATACCGAGAGCGAGGAGGCCATTGCCGCGCTGCAGCGCGACCTCGCCAAGACGCGCGCGCTGGCCGAAAAAGCGGCGTCGTCCGAGCAACGGCTCGTGTCGGAAGTCGAACAGTTACGTTCGAACGAGAGCATGAAATCGCATGCGCTGGGCGATGCGCGATCGGAACTTGAACAACTCCAGGCGGCGTTGGCCGAACGGGAAAACGCCATCGGTGCGGCTGCGCACAGCCGGCAGGAACAGGAACGTGAATTGGCCGCACTGCGCCGCGAACTTGAGGAATTGCACGCGCATGCGGCCGACGCGTCGAGTTCGGAGCAGGCGTTGATGGCGGAGATCGAGCAACTCCGCGCCAATGAACAGGCAAAGAGCGGGGAACTGGAACAAGCCCGCAATGAATTGGCCGCGCTCAAGGATTCGCTCGCCGCGCGGGAAGACGCCGTGGCGGCGGCCATACGCAGCAGCGCCGAACATGAACAGGCCATGGCGGTGCTGCGCGAGGAATTGAACGCGTTGCGGGGACAGGCCGCGAAGGCTTCCAGTTCCGAAGAAGGGCTTCGGGCCGAACTGGATCAACTGCGCGCGCAGGGCAACGCCAAGTCGCAGGCGCTGGACGAAGCCCGATCGGAACTGGAAACGCTGAGGGACACGTTGAACGCCCGTGAAGCGGCTATTGCCGAAGCGCGGCGCGGCCAATCCGAACAGGCGCAGGCCATGGCCGCCCTTCGGCAGGAATTGGAGGGCTTGCGCGCTTCGACGGCCCGCGCCTCCGACTCCGAGCGCGGTCTGCTCGATGAAATCAAACAATTACGATCTAACGGCGACGCCAAATCGCGGGCGCTGGACGAAGCGCGCGCGGAACTGGACACGTTGCGCGCGTCGCTCAGGGAACGGGAAGAGGCCGCCGCCGCCGCCGAACACAGCCGCCTCGAACAGGAAAAGATCGCCGAAGCCCTTCAGCAGGAACTTTCACAACTGCGCGCCCAAACCCAGAATGCCACGGCGTCCGAACAATCCCTGATGGAAGACCTCCAACAGATACAGAGCCGAGAACAGGCAAAATCGAAGGAACTCGACCGGGCGCGCGCGGAACTCGAAACCCTCCGCCAATCGCTGCAGGCGCAGGAAGACGCGCTGGCGGCCGCCCAGCGTGATCGATCCGAACAGGATGCGGCCGTGGCAGCCATGCAGCAGGAACTCGACCGGCTTCACGGCGAAGCGGCCAAAGGATCGGACGACGAGGAACGTTTGGCACAGCAAATGGAAGCCTTGCGCGCCGCACAGAAGGCCAAGGCGGAAGAACTGGACAAGGCCCAAGCCGAACTGGAGCGCCTGCGTGTCCAACTGCAGGAAAAACCGGCCGCTACCGCTCCGGCGAGTCCGCGGGGTTTCACGCCGCCGTCCGAATTCCCCGCCGAAGCGCCCAAGCGCAGGGGCCTTTGGCTACCGCTTGCCGCCGCCGCGATTCTGGTGATTGTCGCCGGTGGAGGATATCTGTTGATGAAAGGACGGACGCCTTCCGAACCGGTTTCCACACCTGCCGCCCATCCAGCGCCTTCCCAAGCGCTGGAGGCTGTCCCGCCGCCCGCCGAACCACCGGCGCCGGTGGTGGACGAAAAGCCCGCGGCGCCCGTGTTGCCGGAAGCGGACAAACCGCAGGGACAGCGCAAACTGGCGTTTCCCAGCAACCGTTCGATGGGCCAATTGTTCGAACGCGATTGGAATGCCACGGGCGCCAAACCGTGGAAACCGATCGGACGCGCCGAGCGCACCATCACGATTCCGGCGGGAAAAGTCGTCAAACTGGTCGTGAATCAAAGCGACAGCAAAGATCTGTCGCCGCTGGTTCCCCTCGGTCCCGACGCCCTGCACACGCTCGTGCTCATTGGCAACGACGTGACCGATGTCAGCATGGCTTCCCTGGCCGGCATGACCGGACTGCGGCGGCTCGAAGTCAATTCAAGCGGCGTGACGGATGCGGGGCTGAAACACCTCGCCAACCTTGCCAGCCTGCGCGAACTTAGCTTGGCCGGCCTCAAAATAACCGACGACGGATTCGCGATCATCACTCATTTCCCGCTGCTCGAATCGTTGAGCGTGACGGATTGCGCAATTACCAACGCGGTCCTTCCCCATGTGAAAAAACTGACCGGCCTACGCCGGCTGACCATTTCGGGCACAAAGGTTTCGCAGGAAGGGATGACCATGCTCAAGTACGACATGCCCAAATGCGAAATCAGCCCCTGACGTCTCCTGCGCCGCCGGTTATTCAACCCGGCTCGCCCCGTCGGCCGGCGCGGATAGAAACGTTTCGCCTTGAAGACCGGTCCGTTGCCGGTAATCGGCAATCAGTCGTTCGCGAAAAGCGGGCGCGGCCCCGGTTTCGACCAGGCTGATTGTGCATCCGCCGAAACCGGCTCCGGTCATCCGCGCGCCCAGGCAGCCGGGAAGGCCGCGCGCAATCGCCGTCATCGTGTCCAATTCCGGGCACGTCACCTCGTAATCCTCGCGCAGGCTTTCGTCCGAGGCATTCATCAGCGTACCGAGCAGGGCTGCATCGCCCGCCCGCAGGGCGGCGCAGGCCGCTTGCGTGCGCGCGTTCTCCGTAATGACATGTCGTGCGCGGCGAAAAGCGACATCGGACAACCCGGTCCGGCACGCCGCCAAATCGTCCATGTCGAAATCGCGCAGATGGGTTCCGGGACGGCCCAGGATTTTCGCCATTCCTTCAACCGCTTCCCGGCATTGCGACACGCGCTCGTTGTATTTGGACGACGTCAGCCCGCGCGACACGCCCGTGTTGGCGATGACAAACGTGGCCGAGGCAAACGCGACCGGCACGAGTTCATAATCGAAATTCCGGCAATCGAGAAATAGGGCGTGCCCGCGCCGGCCCATGCGCGAGATGAATTGGTCCATGATGCCCGAACTCAGACCGAGAAAACGATTTTCGACGCGCTGGCCGAGCCGGGGCGCTTCGGCGCCTTCGACCCGAAAGCCGCCGAGCGCTTCAAAAAGGCACAAGGCCGCCATTTCGAGACTCGCGGAACTACTGAGCCCACAGGCGATCGGCACGTCGCCGGCAATCAGCGCCTCCGCGCCGGTCAGCGGCAAATCGAGCGCGGCCAGTTCGTCCGCCACGCCGATGATATAGTCAATCCACGGATCGTCCGCATTGCGCACGCGATGGCTCAGGTCGGCCTCGGCATACCGGTCCAGGTTCGCCGCGAAGGCATTCAGCCGCCGGCCGTCACGCCGCCTGGCCGCAATGACGGTCTCGTGCTCAATGGCCATGGGCAGCACGAACCCGTGATTGTAATCCGTGTGTTCGCCGATGATGTTGACGCGGCCCGGCGCCCGCACAACAACCTCCGGCGCATGGCCAAAGCGGCGTTCAAACTGTCGTTTTATGTCGTGAATATGCAGGCTCATGGATTGTTCCCCGGAGGATACGGCTGTTTTTCGGAATATCCAACACGTGCGCGGCGCGCGCCAGGGATGTCAGCACGTCACCGCCGCCTCAGACGATGGTCTTTTCCGTGGCGGTGTCGAAATAGTGGACCTTGTCCATCAGGACATCAATGACGTACGGCTTGTTCACTTCGGGCTCGATTTCGGACTTGATACGCGCCGTCAGCGATTTCCCGCCAACGCCGATATACAGGTAAATTTCAGAACCCATTGGTTCGACCACCTCGACGTTCGCGGTGATGCTCGAACCCGGAACGGGCGTTTGCGCCGTGTTTTCGCGAACGTCTTCCGGACGAATGCCGAGGGTTATCTGTTTTTCGGCATAGGATTGCAGGGCGGCGCGATGCGGCGGCGCCACTTCCAGATGGAGGTGGCCGCCAAGGTCGCGGAACCACAACGATCCGTTCTCGGCCGACAGGCGGCCATCCACCATGTTCATCGGAGGACTGCCGATAAAACCGGCCACAAACTTGTTGACCGGCTTGTTGTAGAGCGTCAGCGGATCGGCGACCTGCTGGATCACACCGTCGAGCATGACCACGATCCGGTCGCCCATCGTCATGGCTTCGACCTGGTCGTGCGTCACATAAATCATGGTGGATTGCAGCCGTGTATGCAGTTTGCTGATTTCGGCGCGCATCTGCACCCGAAGTTTTGCGTCAAGGTTCGACAGCGGCTCGTCGAACAAAAACACCTTCGGCTGGCGGACAATGGCGCGGCCCACCGCCACGCGCTGCCGCTGCCCGCCCGACAGGGCTTTCGGCTTGCGATCGAGCAGGTCCTGGATGCCCAGAATTTCCGCCGCCGCCTGCACGCGCGCCTGAATTTCCTTCTTTGGATACTTCCGCAAAATGAGTCCAAACGCCATGTTCTTGTAGACGGTCATGTGCGGATACAGCGCGTAGTTCTGGAACACCATCGCAATATCACGGTTTTTGGGAGGAACGTCATTGACCAACTTCCCGTCAATATAGATTTCGCCGTCCGTGATCTCTTCGAGACCGGCAATCATGCGCAAGGTTGTGGATTTGCCGCAGCCCGACGGACCCACCAACACCACGAACTCCTTGTCCTCAATAACGAGATCCGCGCCCTTGACCGCCTCGACACCGCCCGGAAAAACTTTCCGCACCTTTTTCAGTTCGACTCTTGCCATGGACGTTTCCGCCTCCTTGCCGTTGCCAGCCCGCGGGAAAACTTGAGACTTATCGCATCATATAGCAGATTTTTCAATGGAGTCAAGCCATCGTCGCCATCAAATCGCCTTCCCGCGTAGAGTCCGCGTATAATCGGAACAGGATAACCGGATTTACAGGACACTTTGCGTGTTTATTCAGGCCTATTACCGTCGAATACGGGATTTTTTTTTATCGCATGCGAACGCCTCACGCCCTTTCCCGTTTCCGGATCATCCGGTTATCCGCCCCGAAAATGAAGGGGCCGTATCGGTAGTCCGGTTCGAGTCAAATATGGCGCGGACCAATCCGGCATCCCAACCGCAATCGCTCAATCAAGGGAATGATTTTTTTGTTCGTTCCCTTTACGCTTCGCGCGCAGACGGGACAAACAAAGAAAAAAAGGCCCGGCAAAGCCTCGTGAGATTCGCTGTTTCCGGAATGATGATGTTCTTCGCGCTGGCGCCTGTGGCGGAGGCGTGCAGCGTGCCGGTGTTCCGGTGGGCGCTTGAACGCTGGCAAGCCGATCGGTATGAGTTGATGGTGTTTCGGAACAGCCCCCTTTCCGAAGCGGATTTGGCGCGGTTTCGCGCCCTTGATCAACGCGCCATGGAGGCGAACCGGCCCGCCAATCTTCTCGTGCGGGACATGGACATGACCTTATCCACGGACGATCCCTACGCGGTCGTTTGGGAAAAAGCGCAAGACCGCCCTTTGCCCGTGTGTTACCTCATGTATCCACGCGGCACGCACGTGTCCACACCGGCTTGGTCGGGGACCTTGAGCGAACTGTCACCGGACGCCCTGTTCGATTCCCCGGTTCGGCGTGAACTGTCCCGGCGCCTTCTGGCCGGTCATTCGGGAGTATGGCTGTTGTTGGGTTGCGGCGATCGCGCGAAGAACGAGGTTGCCGGCCGGGTGTTGGTTGAAGGCATTGATCATGCCAACAAGACACTCCGCTTGCCGGATATGACCGGCGACGAAACGCTTGCAGGTCCGAATCCGCCCGATTTGTCGAATCTTCGCATCGAGTTTTCGCGGATCATCGTGGATCGCGACGATCCCGCCGAAGCCATGCTGGTGCGCATGTTACTGGGTTCCGAACCGGACCTTGCTTCCCTCGACGAACCCATGGCGTTTCCCGTATACGGCCGGGGCCGGGTCTTGTACGCGCTGGCGGGCCGGGGGATCAACGCCGAAACCGTGGCCAAGGCCCATGCGTTCCTCGCCGGCCCGTGCGCATGCGAGATCAAGGCGGAAAATCCCGGCACGGATCTGCTCATGGCGGTGGATTGGGAAAAGGGGATCGGCGATAATACGGCCATCGGGGCGGTGGAATGGCCGCCGCTACCGGGCATTGCGACGGCGGACACCGGCTTCCGCGAGAAAATGCCGGGGCCGCGTCCAACCGCTTACGGTTTCGTGCGCAATGCGATCGCGGCCGTGGCGGCGGCGGCGGTTCTGTTGATGGCCGCAACGTTTGTGTTACTGGTCCGGCGCCGCGGACGATAAGCGTTGGATTCACACGAAAAGACATTGGATTTCAGTCATGGGCATTTGGCGGTTGGTCGCTTGCGAAATTCTATACCGCAAAATGGATTTTGCGTTGGGGGTCGCGGCGGTATTTCTGGCCATGGGATGCCTCGCCGGCATTTCGACGTTGCTGCGCGCGCACGATGCGCGGGTGGCCGAGTTGAATGCGCAAAAAGAGGCCGAAACGTCCGCCTTGATGGCCGTGGCGCAGGACGACTACCGCAAGATGATGAAGACCATGGGGTACAACGTCGTCATCCTGAACAAAGAAGAGGATCTCAGCCAATTCTGGACCAATGGTTTCGCGGCCCAAACCATGCCGGAAGAACTCGTCACCCGCCTGTGCGAGTCCGACATTGCAACCATCCAGCATCTTCTGCCCCAAATCTACGAAAAGGTCCTGTGGACCGAGCAGCATGATTGCCCGATCATTCTCATCGGCGTGCGCGGAGAAGTTCCACACCGGCACAGCAACCGAAAGGAGCCGATGCTGGACCCGGTCGAGAAAGACACGATGCGGATCGGCCATGCCCTGGCGCGGAAACTGGGACTCAAACCGGGCGACAAGGTCACATTGTTAGGCGCGCCGTTTACGATCGCGCAGGTACACGAGGAGCGCGGCAACAGCGACGACGCCAGTGTCTGGATTCACATGGAGCAAGCCCAGCGCCTGCTCGGCAAACCGGGCCGGATCAATGCCATTCTCGCGCTGAGCTGTCTTTGCGCCAAGGGTGATTTGGACAAAATCAGCCGGCAAATCGCGGCCATTCTCCCCGAAACACAGGTCGTTCACCGCATTCCCGAAGCGCTGATTCGGCTCGATGCGCGCTATCGCGTCGCCGCGCTGAGCCAGGAAACCATCGAAAAAGAGGCCGCGTTCCATTCCACGCTCGCCGCGCAACGGGAAGTTCTCGCGTCGTGGCTGATCCCATTGGTCGTTGCCGCCTCGATGCTCTGGATCGGCCTGTTGGCCTGGATAAACGTGCGCGAACGCCGGGCCGAACTGGGCGTGTTGCGCGCCTTGGGATTGCGATCGGGGCACATCCTCGCCCTTTTTCTGATTCGGGCGGCGCTGGCCGGCTTGGCGGGCGCATCAATCGGTTATGCCGCCGGATTCGGGGCCGGTCTCGCGTGGAGCGCGGCCGACAATGTGCCGGTGTCCGCCGATCTGGCGCGATCCCTCTTCGATGTGCGATTACTGGCGCTGGCGCTTGTTCTGGCGCCGTTGCAGGCGTGTATTGCCAGTTGGCTGCCGGCGCTGATGGCCGCGCGGCAGGATCCGGCCGAGATCCTCCGCGAGGGATGAAGCGGCGCGGGCTTGCCATTTCCTGGCCTTCCCCGGCGATAATGGGGTATCGAAGGGTTTATCCGGGATTCGGCAGTCAAGATCGGATTCTATGTGCTATCCTCTGGACGTCGTGGACCTTGTGGACGAAATGGACAAGAAAATCAATCCCCTTTCGGGTGAAGTCCACTGGGTCCACAACGTCCATCTCGTCCATGGTTTGATCGAAAGAGCCGCGTTCAACTGCCGATTTTGTTTATTACGATGGCGATCATGACCAAACCCGAACGCGTCATGCGAACGGTCCGCTTCGAGGAAACCGACCGCGTGCCGCTGTACGACATCTTTCAGAACGACGCGATCATCGAACATTACGCGGGACGTCCATTGGCCTACGAAGACGGCGCGCGGACCACGGCGCTGGCGGTGGGCCGCGTACTGGACATGACCCGCATGATCACGGGACCGCAACGCCCGAAAGAGGGCGTCTGGGGCAACGGCATCCGCTACAAAACCGAACGTTGGACCGGCTGGATTGTCGAGCGCCCGTTCCACGATCTGGCGTCCCTGATTCCGTGGATCGAGGATCGCATCCGCGAATCGAACGCCCAGACCTTCGACCGCAAATACGCCGAAGGCGTCTGGAAAGATATCGAGTCGAAATGGGCCACGTTCGCAGAAAGCGATCCGACTGGACGCGGCGATCCGACCGTGCTCGTGATCGAAAGCGGCGTTGGACTGGACGGCATGTACCACGCAACCGGTATGTCGCTCTTCACGGAACTTATGATGGAACAGCCGGACCTGCTCGACGAGTGGATGGAAGCGCTCGTCTCGTGCGAACTCCGCCGCGTGGCGGCCATCGCCGATCCCCATCACATTCCCATCGCGCTCACCTATTCCGACATCGCCCACAAGACCGGCACGATCTTCTCGCCCGGCTGGCTCCGCGACCATTGGGTCCACCGGCTCAAGCGCCTCAACGCCGCGTGGCGCGAACGCGGAACCGTCTGCATCTTCCATTCCGACGGCAATCTCTGGGGCGTGCTCGACGACCTCGTCGGAGCCGGCATAGACGGCCTCAACCCCATCGAAGTATTGGCCGGCATGACCGTCAAAGAAGTCCGCGAAAAATATCCCCGCCTCCTCATCGCCGGCGGCATTGACGTCAGCCAGCTTCTCACCTACGGCGCCCCCGAAGAAGTCCGCACCGCATGCCGCGAAGCCATCGCCGCCACCCAAGCCCGCGGTTTCTTCATGGGATCCAGCACCGAACTCCACTGGGACGTCCGCCTAGAAAACGCCACCGCTATGTTCGAGACCGCATGTGAGCGTGCCGAGAAGTCAACGAGCGCGTGAACCGAAAAGAGAGAGAAAGCTCTTTGATAAGGGAGATCCGATCTTCTGATTGACTTGTAGTTCTCGATACACTCCACATGTTTCATTCTCAATTCCGATTTGAGAAGCTAATGTTGATATTGTATGCTTGGAGTAGACAGGGAATAGATCTAAGGACAGCGAGGGGCACGGAAGCATGAACTACTGGTTGGACCTCTTTACAGGCACAACATGGGACGAGTTTGTAAAAGCGGGGGCCAGAACGAGCGGGTTCAGAGATCGGATGCGCAAACGCGTAGCTGCCATTCAGAAGGGCGACATCCTCCTGTGTTATATGACAGGCGTCATGCGGTGGATTGGAGCTCTTGAAGTCCTCGGTCCTAGCAACGACAAGTCCGATATCTGGTCTTTTGCTGACTTTCCTGTGCGTCTTGAGGTAAAGGCTCTTGTAATGCTTACTCCTGAAACAGGCGTTCCAATGAGCGCGCTTGAAGGGCACGTCGTTTTTTATGAAGGGCCGGCCGACACAGGTAAGTTCAAGGGCTTCGTGCGGCAAAGTCCTGCCCTTTTCAAGAAAGCGGCCGACGGTGAATACATATTGAGATTGATGCGCGATGCAGAGAGAAAGCCCGTTGTCCGTCCGGTCGACCCTGCAAAACTCGCCCGGATGCCACTCTTCAAGACGAAAACCAAGAAAGGAAAGAAACTGATTGAAACTCTTGTGAGCGTGCCGGAGGCGGAGGAAAAGAACGACCAAACAAGCGTGCTAGAAATCACTGAGGCGCCAATTGCACCTACGGAACACACTAGAATCGAACACATTCTTCTCACTCTTGGCAACGAGATGGGCTTCGACATATGGGTTGCAAAGAACGATAGAGGCAAGGTTCACAACGGAATGTCGCTCGGTAGTCTGCCAGGCATAGTGGACGAACTTCCCACGCAGTTCAACGAGGCTACTAATAGAACAATTGAACTGATCGATGTGCTGTGGCTCAAGGGAAACTCCATTGTTGCTGCGTTTGAGGTAGAGTGTACGACTGCAATCTACTCAGGCTTGTTGCGAATGAGCGACCTTCTTGCGTTGCAGCCGAACATTAACATCAAGCTCTACATTGTTGCGCCGGATGAGCGTGCATCGAAAGTGGAGCAGGAGATTCTTCGCCCCACTTTTATGCTTAGGGAAAGACCTCTTGCGGAAGTGTGCGGCTTCATTCCTGGTTCGGAACTCATAGAGAAGGTTGAAGGTATTCACAAACTTGGACTTGCGGCATCTTTGAAACCGGATTTCGTGGATCAATTTGCAGAGTACTTTACGAAAGATAAGTGAATTGAAGCGGTACATGCTGTGGAGTGACGAAATTGTCAGATCGATTCGGTATACTGCGGTTTCGTCTCCTCGTAGGTGTAGCTCGCGGGCCGCGATGCCGGGTGCAGCGGGAAAAAGTCTCTAACCACGAACTGGACGGCGGCGGGAAATCCTTACCCATGAGCGCGCTCCTCCCGGTTTTCCTCGATCAGTCTGCGTTCCTTTTCGACCTCTAGACGCAGTTGCTCTTCCGTCGGCAGCCATAGCATGTACTTCGAGGCGAAGATCTGCTTGCGGTCGTTCAGCACCGAGTAGCGCGCCACGGTCTCGTTCTTCTCCGTGCAGAGGATCAGGCCGATCGTCGGGTTATCGTCCGGCGCGACGTAAAGGCCGTCGAACATCCGCACATAGCCGTCCATCTGCCCCACGTCCGCATGCGTCAACTCGCCCACCTTGAGATCGATCAACAGGTAGAACTTCAGGCGGCAATGGTAGAAGACCAAGTCGATATACCGGTCTTGTTCCTCGATATGGATATGCTTCTGCCGGGCGACGAAAGCGAAACCGTTGCCCAGTTCCAGCAGGAATCGCTGCAAGTGGGTAATGATCGCTTGCTCCAGGTCCGTCTCGTGGAACTCGGCCGCCTCGGGCAGGCCCAGAAACTCCAGAACGTATGGGTTCTTCAACTCGTCGTGGGCCGGCGCGGGGACAACGGGCAGGCTTCGGCCCTGCGCCAGCATCTTGTCCGGCTTGCGGCTTTTCAGGATGCGCTCGTAGTAGTACGAATGGATTTGCCGCTCCAGCGTGCGCTTGTCCCAACCGCCCGCGATGGCCTCGCGCTCGTAAAAATCCCGCGCCTCCGCGCTCTCCACTCGCATCAGGGCGCGGTAGTGCGACCAGGAAAGCAGCGGAGAGAAACTGCGCGCAGATTCGTCACCCATTGGGTAACCAATTTGCGAGGGAGTGAATTCTCTCCCCGTCGGGAAGAGTTTTCCGGCTTTTTTCAATTCCGTACCCATTGGGTATGGAATTCGCGGTGACACGGATTCCACGTCCAATGGGCGTGGAATTTCGGATTTCGTCAAATCCCCATCCTGTGGGCAACTATTTGAGGCATGGGCCAATTCGTCACCCGCTGGGTGACGAATTTCAACCAACCTATTCGGATAGGCTTGATAGAACAGACGGAAGTACTTCAGGTTAGTCGTGGAAAACCCTTTGCCATACCGCTCCGTCAACCGGGCGGATAGATGCTCGATCACCTGTTTGCCGTACTCCGCCCGCTCCTCGCCGCTTTGGAGATCGTGGACAATCTCCCGTCCGATCAGCCAGTAGGCCAGCACCATGTTCGTGTTCACCGCACGAACGACGTTCCCCCGCGCCTGTTCCAAGATACCGACGACCCGGTCGAACAGCGCGTCGGCGACTCGTTTTTTTGAGATAACCTGTTTTTCCATCTATTTCAAGTCCCCGTTTCTGATCGCCGGTCATTGTAGTCCACGCCCCGCCGGATGCACAAAGCGCCACGCTTTTGTACGCAATGGTGAAAAGGCGCAAAACAAAGTAGCCGATGAAGACCGGCCAAGAAACTTTTTTAGTCTCGAACCGCGAATGGACGCGAATGTCTCTGCGGCCCCCCGTAAATCAACATGATTGGCGTTCATTCGCGTCCATTCGCGGTTTAGTATCCTACTTTTCGGGCATATGTCCAGGAAGTAAGAAGAGGCGCACCTACCCGTCCAGGGACCGCGCCACCGAATATTCGCGCCAGCGGACGATCAGGCTCGTGGCGCACAAGAAAATGCCGGAGAGGATGATCAGGGATAGAAGGGCTTTGGGCGCTTCGATCAGGAGTTGTTGTTTCTGAAATTCGGCGATGGCCGTTTTCAGCACGATATTTTCGCGCTGGGTGGCAAGACGCGGCAGGAGCGCAAGGATGTATTTCTCGATGGTGAGAAAATCCACGACGCCGGGCATGTAGTAGGCAAACCGCTGCCAGCCGAAAATGGCGACGATGCCGATGATGATGGGGCGTTTTACGGCCGCGCCAAGGAAGATCGCCAGCGCGCCGTAGCCGAAAAGGGCCAGGCAGGCGACGGCCTCGTAATGGGCCAGCATAACGAGGGTGTTCGGCGTGAAATCGAGTCCGCCCAGCGCCGTGCAGGCCGCAAAGGTCAGCAGGACGGACAGGCAAACGATGACGGAGGACACGACCCAGTATGCGCCGAATTTGCCGAGCACGATGGCGCTTCGCGGCAGGGGCCGCGTCAGCAAATAGGGGATAATCTGCGATTCGACGTCTTCGCCGATGGCCATGCATCCGAAAAACAGCGCCAGCAGCGGCGTCAGCGCCCGCAGATAAAGGTATTCCATCAGCCGGACGAATACCCGGTTGCCGTCTTCCGCGAACGCCAGCGTCGAAAAAAACGCCAGCGACAGGGGAATCGCCACCGGCATCAACGACAAGCCCGCCGCGAGGATCACCCGTTTGCGCCGAAGCATGGTCAACAGCGCATGGACGAACATCGTCACGACGAACGCCGGATACCGTTGCGGTCGCTCTTCATGCGTGGATGTGCATCCGTCCGACATGGATGGGCCGTCCTTTTTCATTGGGGCGGGGGCAAGGCCGCTTCGAGGGGGGCCAAGGCAACCGATAATTCGCGGTCGCCGCCATTTTTGTCTATTTCAATGGCGGGCAACGAGACCAGCTTGAAGCCTTTGACCCGGAACGTCAGATCGTAGACGCCGCCGACCAGATAGGGAATGGCGAATGTTTCGCCGTTGCGCTGCAACATGCCCGGATCCGATATGACGCGCGACGAGCACACGAGGTTGCATTCCTCGAAGGCTTCGGGAGCCGTGCCGTCCGGCTTTTTGATGGACAGCACAATGCGTCCGCAGGGCGGCAGCACGAAATCGCGGGTCGCGCTTTGGCTGGCCTGTAATTCGACGTTGACGGGGTCCGTTCTCGCCGAACCGGGTCCCGCCGCGTAAAGCCGCAACGTGCCGCCGGAATGCGGAAACTCGTAGGTCCCATCGCGGCCTGAACGCGCGAGGCTCTTCGCGGAACCGTCTTCGCCCACGAGCCAAATGCCGAAACCCGCCGCGGGCGTGCCGTCCGATGCGAGCACCCGTCCCGACAGGACCGTCTTGCGGGTCTCTTTCGGCGCGGCTTTCTTGCTGATCTGGATCAAGCCGGGCGCCAGGGCAACGCCGAGTTCGCGCGTGCCGTCGAAGGTCGTACTGGAAAGGTAGCCTTTCGGCAACGGGGCGCATGCCGCGCTGAATGAACCGTATCCCGTTTCAAGCGGGTCGAGTAAAAACGTCCCATCCTCTTTTGTGACGACCGTAATTTTCTTGCCGCCGGAAAAATCGCCCGAAACGGCCACCGATGCCTTGGGTACCGGTTTTCCCGATTCCAAGTCGGCTACCCGGCCCCGAATGGCGCTGGACGAGTCAACGAGTTTCAGTGTACAGCGGGTGGTTTCGCCTTTGCGGACCACCAGCGTCGTGAGGTCTTTTGTGGAATCATCAATCGGCTTCCATGCTTCCCGCGGACCTTCGGGCCGCGCCTGTAGAGCATACCGTCCCGGTACGAGATTGCGGATAATCAGCGTACCCGCATCCGTCGCGGTTTCTTCCGCCCACTCCAGCGGGGGCGCATAGGCAAACAAAGCCGCCAGCCGGGTGTTGAACGCGTCGCGTCCCGTTTTGTCCGCAAAGGCGGCGAGGATTTTGCGGGCTTCGGCGAACGGCGCGCCATCCGGGATTTCCGCCGCGGGAAACGATTTGGCTTCGAGCATATCGGGTTCGGCGAGATACAGCCATTCCGCCAGCCCCGCCCAAGCGTCTTGCGGAACGCCTGCTTCCTCAAGAAGCGCCTGAAACGCCGGAGCGTCGAATTGCTGCCGGGCCAGAACCATGGGCGCGCGCGCTGCGGGCACGGTCAGCGCTTCCGGCTGGCGGGACGTCATATAGGATACCGACGCCTCGATGACACCGCCTTCCGGCTGATTGACCAGCCCCGACACCGGCGCAGGCATCCAAAGCGCCCGCGTCGAATATCCGGCAATGCCGCCGGCCACGGCCACGATCAGCACGGCGGCCGCCGCCCAAACCGCCCACGGCCGCGTGGACCTGAACGCCGGTTCGGCCGCCGCCTCCGCCGGTGTTTCCGCTTCGGCAGGCGGCGCGGGCTCCGGTTCCAGATCCGGATTGCCTATGGCCACGGCATGATCGATCTCGCCTTCGCTCGGCAACAGGGATTCAATACATTGGTCCAGTGCGTTCTCATCGCCATGAACCGGTTCCCCATCGCAAGCCGCGCACGCCGTTTCAGGCGTAACCGCCTCCTCGATGTCCACCGTTTCGAAATCGGAAACGGTTGTATCCGTTTCTGCAACGTCCTGCGATCCGGATGTTGCAGCTTGATCCGCCGGCGCGGACGGCGCCCTGTCCGGTTCAACGGCGGCATGCGGCTGAACAGGTTCCGGCGGCGGGGAAACGGCCTCGGATTTCGGTTCGGTTCTTTCCTGAATCAACCGGCGGAACTGCTCCTGAACCCGGCGCGTCCGCAATTCAATCATGCGGTACGCCGTTTCCGCGCGGATGCGCGCCGCCCGCTCGGTTTCGAGTTCGTTCGCGAGCCGATCGACATCCTGCCGGCTTTGGGCTAGCCGCGCTTCCGACCGCTCCAGTTCGCCCCGCAGGAATTCATCCTCGCCTTTGTCGCCCATCGCGGCGAGATTCGCTTCCAGGCGTTTTACGCGGACCTGGGCGACATCCCGCGCCACTTCCGCCTCGGCGCGCGCCATTTCCGCCGCGGCGCGGGCGGTGCGTTCCGCTTCGAGATCCCGGGCAAGGCGTTCCGCCTCAAGCGCGGCTTGCGCCGCTTTGGCCCGGGCGCGTTCGAGTTCGGATTGCAGAACGGCTTCGTCCCCTTTTTGTTCACGAATGGCCGCCAAGCCCTCCTCGACATGCCTGACGCGAACCATGGCCACGTCGCGGGCGGCTTCCGCTTCGGCGCGCGCCACCCGTTCCGTTTCGAGTTCTCTGGCTAACGTTTCAATATCGTGGCGGCTCTGGACCAGTTTGGCCTGCATCCGCTCGAACTCGGCGCGCATGGCCGTGTCTTCATTCCGGTTGGCGATGGCCGCCAGATTTTCCTCGGCCCGCTTCATCCGGACCATGGCCACGTCGCGGGCCACCTCGGCTTCGATTTTCGCCACACGCTCGCTTTCCAATTCCTTCGCCAGACGCTCGATGTCTGACCGGTTCTGGAACAACTGGGCATGCAGCACTTCGATATTGGCCGTCAGCGCCTTGATGGTTTCCTGCCGCGAGGCTGATTCCGCCGCGGACGCCCCCCCCGGCCCATGCCCATAAGACGACGGTTCGAATTCGGACAGCGGCTGTTGTCCGGGAATAACAATCCGCCCCCCGCAATGTTTGCACGCTCCTTCGACCCCGGCGTACTTCTCCGGAATCTTCAACACGCGCTTGCAATGTGGACATTCAACATCTATCACGTTGCTCAACCTTCCGCTTCTACGCCCCAGTATACGATGTTCGGAGGGATTATTTCATAATCCAAAACACGCTTGTCCAAATTACGGAGGTTCATTATCAACGCAAAAGCGCAAAGAACACGGAGAATCGAGGAGATTACCGCGTGGCAACTTTTCGACCCGATGACATAGATCTCAACCTGGATTCGGCAGTCAAGATCGGATTCTACGTGCTATCCTCTGGATGTCGTGGACCTTGTGGACGAAATGGACAAGAAAATCAATCCCCTTGCGGGTGAAGTCCACTGGGTCCACAATGTCCATCTCGTCCATGGTTTGGTCGAAAGAGCCGCGTTCAACTGCCGATTTTAGGCTCAAATGGACAAAAGCGATTTCGTCTCCAGCCGCGACGACTACGCGATCCTTTTCCCGTTTCTCTACACAATTCTCCGAACCGGTGAAAAAATCCCAGCCCCGTGGCGCAGACTGTCCAGTCTGTGCAAAAAAAACCTAGTTGCTGTAGATCCGCGCAGACTCGACAGTCTGCGCCACGCGTTTCGTCATTTATTCACAACCTCTCAGACAAAATGCGCTCGCAGGCGCACGGGGAATGGCGTCCACGCCGACCGGTATTTTTCGTGACGCGCCCCGGCACACAAGGACGCACGCCCCTGCCCAAGACAGAGAACCAGCATACATAATATGGCAAGGTGTGGTATAATGTGAAAATAAGGGTTCGGCCGCGCACGCGGCTGAAGGCTACATGGGTGGTCGGGCCACCATCCTCTTTGTTCTTCGATCGAGGAGGATGCGTGATGAGCGATTCCATTTCAGCGGACAAAAGCGCAAACGCCGGCTTGGCGGCGTTGGTACTGCGCGTGTTCTGGATGTTCCTGGGCAACACGGTTCTCGGCGTATGCCTGTTGGTGATTGTCCAGCAGGGCGCGGCGTTTTCCTATGCGGATCTCGTATACGGAATCGTCTTGTTGCTCCTTGTGGCGGCGCGGTACGTGGACATCGCGCGCTACAATGGCGTCACGGCCTACGGGGACCCGGCCACGCCTGCCCATTGGCGGCGCTACGCCATCGCGCTGCTGTTATTGGCGGGCGGCGGATGGCTGGCCGCACACGGCGCGACATATATCCTGCCGTAGCGGGCTACGGGCGCCAATGCGCCCACATGGCGCCGTGGCCCGGCGCGACGTCCGTGACCGGATGGACGACTTTGCCGCAAGTGGACATGACGTACAACTGGCGCGTGCCGGTTTCGTCCGACCCGAACGCGAGACGGCTTCCGTCGGGCGACGGTTTCGGATGGTAGCGATGCGTTCCGGGTCTTGATCGGGTCAGTTGCGCAACCTGTCCGTCGAGCGAAACGCGCATCAATTCGACGGCCCCGCCCACGCGCGCGGTGTAGAACACGCACGAGCCGTCCGCGGCCCACACCGGCACGTCGCTGCTGCCGCCGTGAAAATCGAACACGTCGTAGACGGCCATGACGCCCTCATATCCGCCGCGGTCAGCGAGTTTGCGCAACGCCGATCCATCGGGCCGCACAACGTACGGATGGCAGTTGTAGTGTTCGCCGGATACGAACAGGAGCCATTGGCCGTCCGGCGACCATTGCGGACAGAAGTTGAACGGATTGCCGGTCGCGATCTCGCGCGGATTCGACCCGTCGGCGTTCGCGACGTACACGCGGTAGTCCTTGTGATAGGCGACCCGGGAGCCGTCCGGCGACGCGCTGAATCCATACGCAAAACCGTCCGGTCCCCGCGAAAGGTCCCTTTTGTTGCGTCCGTCGCGATCCATGACAAAGGGATGCGAGATGCCGTCAATCAGCGCGGTAAAACCGAGTTTGTTTGCCTCGCCCGGAACAAAGAACAGCCCGCCGTTATAGTCGCTGACGCGTTCGACCGCCGTCAGGTTCTCCAATGTTCCCGTTTCCATGTCGAGCATATACATGTCGAAGAGCCAGCCTTCGGTCATGCGGAAAGTCTTGTTCGCCTCTTCCCATGCCCCGTTTTCAGGACTTTCCCATCCGCGCCCGACGATTGCCAGCCGCCCGTCCGGCGACCATCCCGCGAACTGCGTCCATGCGTGCGGCTCGCGCGCGAGCGACCCGGCCAGCACGCGGCGGCCCGTACCGTCCCCGCGCACAACGCACGCGCGCGACGTAATTTGGTTGTCGTAACGCGTCGCGAGATTCGTGCGATACTCCGTATAGCCGATCAGGGTCTCTTTCGACGATGCGCGTGTAACCGGCCGCGTGGCGCAACCGGCGAGCAGGAACGCCGCAAGGAAGCTCCGGCGCGACAGCCGGAACGGCGGATTGAACCCCAACGATTCGTAATCGGAAAAGAGTCGTTTCAGACGTATTTCCGGGTTTGGACCTCGCATGCGGCCTTCCTCCTGTCTCCGGATCTCTTGACGTCCGGAATTGTATCACGACATGCCGAGGCAACCTGAAAATCCGCATTTTTAACACCGCATTTTTGACAATCGGGATTGCAATGCAGATACTGTGGGAAATTGGAGAATGCCGGGATGAGAATCGAAATCGAGAGAGAGGATGATGGCCGGTGGATCGCCGAGGTTCCCGATCTTTCCGGCGTCATGGCGTACGGGACCGATCGGCAGGAAGTCATAACCAAGGTTGAAGCTTTGGCGCTCCGCGTCATTGCGGACCGTCTCGATCATGGGGAGTCCGTTCCCGAACTGAATGATCTGTTCGCGGTCTTGACATGAGCAATTGGCCTTCCTGTAAAGCCCGGATTGTGCTGAATGCGCTTCTTCGCAACGGCTGGACAATAAAGCGCCAAGCTGGCACATCGCATCGGGTACTCGCCAAGGCGGACTGGCCCGACTTCGTGTTCGCTTTTCACGAGGGAGACGAGATTGGGCCGAAAATGCTCGCGCGTATTGCACGGCACACAGGTCTGTCGCCAGGCGATCTGTAATACAATTCCCCGATTCCGCAATCAATCCGGGGATTTTCCGTCGAAAGCCGCGATGTCCGCGGCGCACGCCAATAGTTCGCCGCGCAAGGCATTGACGGTGTCGTCGTTGTTGGTGGCGTCAATGGCGGCGCGGCCGAGTCCGAGCCGCATTTCCTCGTAACTCTTGTCCATCCATTGCGCGAGCGTCACGCCGGCGGCGTGGCGGATCCGGGTCTGGAGGTCTTCGGGCAACGGCTTGTCCTTGCCGTCGAGCCGCCGTTTCAGCGCCATGAGGATGCGCGTATCCTCGATGCCCTCGCGCACGGCTTCCCAGCGGCGGCTCGTGACGGGGCCGTCCGTGCCGGGATAGACGATCATGTAGTCAATCTGCATGCGCTGCCATGCGTCCGGCCCGCGGTTGTAACACCAGAATCCGAGGCC
>Ga0209381_1001514_pt1 | contig 36846 bp, 28 predicted proteins | sample DewCreD2012metaG_FD_184111 | JGI IMG/M metagenome (GOLD analysis project Ga0209381, IMG submission 184111) | Hot spring sediment bacterial and archeal communities from British Columbia, Canada, to study Microbial Dark Matter (Phase II) - Dewar... ... | reverse complement strand
CGACCCGGCCGCCGTGCGGTGAAGTTTCTCTACTACCGGCTGCTGGAATGGTGGGAGAGCCAGATTCTCCAGGCCCTGTCGAATCGAATCCCGCCATAGGCCGCGAAACGGGTAGTCGCGTCACCCCTTCGCGTTGACAGGCAAGCAGTTTCTTTATAGAGTTGATCGTCTTTTTCGGGCCGCTCCGGCATTTTTGGTGGTCCGTTGGCCAAAGGTGAGCAGAAAAGAGGCACGAACGTGGCAAAAGCGACACCCAAGAAGAGCGCAGGCACCCAGAGCAGCCACCAGCGGGGTCGAAAAAAAGTCACATCCACACAAAAAAGCCCTCCCAAGCCGGCCAAGCGGCCTGTTGTCAAGACCAAGGCTGCAGCAAGCAGGCCGGTTCTCCGCAAGAGCAAGACCGGCCGCCCGGTGCGGGCCCCGAAGCCCGAACCCGTCGGTTCGGCCGGCGCAACCGCGATCAAGACCCCTCCCCTCACACCCGTCAAAGCCGGAAGGAACCCGTCTGGCCTGAAGCCCAAGGACCTGGAGTTCTTCCGCGAACTGCTCCTGGCCAAGCGACGCGAACTGGTGGGCGATGTCCACCACATGGAGCAGGAAGCGCTCATGAGCCAGAGCGGCTCCAACCTTTCCAACCTCCCCATCCACATGGCCGACATGGGAACTGACAACTACGAGCAGGAGTTTACCCTGGGCCTGGTTGAGAAAGACCGGCAGCTCCTGCGCGAGATCAACATTGCCCTCCAGAAAATCAAGGATGGGACTTACGGCATCTGCGAAGGAACCGGCAAACCCATCAGCCGTGCCCGCCTGGAGGCCCAGCCGTGGGCACGCTACTCCATTGAACATGCCCGCACCCTCGAAAAGCGCATGGGACGCATGATGTGAGTCTTCCGGTTCGACCGACAGACCCTTTTTGCGCCTGGCATCTTGAACCTGCCCCTGGACAATTTCCGATCGCCACCGGCGCTGGCCCGCTTTCTGCTCACCACCGTCCTGGGCCTGATTCTGGACCTCTGGTCCAAGAGCCATGCCTTTGCAACTCTGGCCATCTACTCCGGGAATGATCTGGCTCGATCCGAGCGCTACGCCTTCATCCCCGGCTGGCTTCATTTTGAGGTCACGATCAACCATGGCGCGGTTTTCGGGCTGGGGGCCGGTATGCGTGCCCTGTTCATCGCCGTCTCCGTCGCCGCCATCCTCTTTCTGTTCTATCTGTTCGCCACCAGCGGCAAACAGAGCTTCTATCAGTTCATCCTCGGCATGCTTCTGGCCGGCGTGCTGGGCAATCTCTACGACCGCCTGGTTTTTGGCCACGTCCGCGACATGATTCACGCCCTGCCGCGCTGGCCGCGTCTGTTCCCCTGGATCTTCAACGTCGCCGATGTGCTGCTGTGTACCGGCGTGGGGTTGATGGTGCTCTACAGCCTGCTGCCGTCGCGCTCCCGGCGGGCGGAGTGATTCGGCCGCAACTCCAGCCCCGTTGAACCGTACGATCTGACCAATCATGGCGTCCGCAATCGACCAGGACCTGACTTTCCTCCGCCAGGCGATTCGCCTGGCCATGAATGGCCGCGGGGGCGTGGAACCCAACCCCATGGTTGGCTGTCTGCTGGTCCGCAACGGGCAGGTCATCGGCCGGGGATTTCACCGCAGATTCGGCGGACCCCACGCCGAACCCCAGGCCATTGCCGATGCCCATTTGCACGGGCAGGCCACCTGCGGCGCCACCGCCTACGTCACCCTCGAACCCTGCTGCCACACCAGCAAGAAGACGCCGCCGTGTGTGCCGGTCTTGATTGAGGCCCAGGTCTCCCGCGTGGTGGTCGCGTGCAGTGATCCAAATCCCCAGGTTTCCGGCCGGGGATTGGAACAACTTCGCGCCGCCGGCATCGAGGTCTCCGCCGGCATCATGGAAGCCGAAGGCAGGCAACTCATTGCCCCCTACATCGCCGGCATCGTTCACCGGCGCCCCTACGTGACGCTCAAGTGGGCGCAATCGGCCGACGGCAAGGTGGCCGGGCCGGCCGGAAAACGCACACAGATCAGCAACGCCGCCTCGATGCGGCTGGTGCAGCAGTTGCGAGCACGGAGCGACGCCATTCTCGTGGGCGTTGAAACCGTCTTGAAGGATGATCCCCTGCTGACCGCCCGCGACGTTGAGAATGCTCGGCCGCTGATCCGGTGCGTGGTGGATACCAATCTGCGTCTGCCTGCCGAGTCGCGACTGATCAAGACGACGGACCAGGGAAGGATCGTCCTGTACTGCTCCAGGGACGCCTTCCGCACGCGGCCCGATGCGGTTCAGCGGCTTGTTTCGGGGGGCGTCCTGGTCGTGCCCACCGGCACCGACTCATCAGGGCGAATCGCGTTGCCGGATGTGCTCCACGACCTGTATGCCCGCGGGGCGACCCACCTCCTGGTTGAAGGCGGCCCCACCGTTGCTAAGGCCTTCATCGCCCAGAACCTGGCCGACCGCGCCTGGGTCTTTGAATCGACGATGCGCATCGAATCCCCCACTGCGCCAGCCGCCCCCCGCGTCGAGTACCCGGCCACGGGCATGGCCGACGTGGAAGGCGACCGGCTGACCGAACACCTCAATCCACAGAGTTCCGTCCACTTTGCCCTTGAACAATCGGCGGACTGGGTCTTGCGAACCGCGTAGGGGCCGGAAAGGGCTGCCTCATTGGCCTTTTGCGCCCGCGGGCCAAGCGATGTTGTTGTCCGACAACAAGGCGTCAGTGCCCCGGCAGCGCAGCGACCAGCCGCTCGATCTGCTCGGCCGTGTTGTAGAAGTGTGCCGAGACGCGCAGGCGTTTCTCTCGCACGGCGATCTCCGTCCGGCGCTCCCTGCGGAGCATGCGGAAGATCTCCTGGTGGTCGTGTTTCGGGGAGACGAAGCTCACGATCCCGCTCCACTCGCCTTCGCCGCGCGGGCTGATGACCCGATAGCCCTTGCGCTGAAGACCCTCAATCAGCAGGTCCGTCAGCAGTCGCATGCGCTCGGCGACGGCCGCAATGCCCGTTTCCAGCAACAGTTCCACGGAAGCTTTCAGCCCCAGCAGCCCCGGCACATTGTGCGTGCCGGCCTCGAACTTCGCCGCGTTCGGCTTGAGTGTGAAATCATAATTGCCGTAATCGTCGGCATTGATGACGTTCATCCACCCCACGATCAGCGGGCGGGTGCGCGGCAGCAATTCGCGGCGGCAGTAGAAAAACCCGGCGCCCTCAGGCCCCAGAAGCCATTTGTGCCCATCGGCCGACAGGTAATCCACGTTCATCGCCTGCACGTCCACCGGCAACACCCCCAGCGACTGGATGGCATCGACGCTGAAGAGGATACCCCGCGGGCGGCAGAATCGCCCGATGGCCTCGATGTCGTGGCGCTGACCGCTGGCGTATTCCACGTGCGACAGGGCCACCAGTCGCGTGCGCGGCCGAGCAGCCTGTTCGATGATTCGCTCCAGGGGAACCCGCCGACACTCCTGCCAGTCGGCCTCCTCGGGGATCATCACCAGTTCAACGCCGAATCGGTCGGCCACATCCATCCAGGGGTAGATATTGGCCGGGTACTCAACGCCGGTGGTCACGATACGGTCGCCCGCGCGCCAGTCGATGGCGTTGGCGACGGTGGCGATTCCTTCGGAGGTATTGCGGACCAGGGCGATTTCATCGGCGGAGGCGTTGATCAGCCGCCCGGCCAGTTCGCGCAGCCGCTCGATCTGCGGATACCATCTGGCCCCCACGTACGCCGCATCCTCGGCCTGCCTCGCATAATCGCGAATGGCGTCGGCGGCACATCGCGGCAGCGGCGACACGCCCGCGTGGTTGAAGAAGTTCCAGTCGCGCAGAATCGGGAAGGCGTCGGGATTGCCAATCAGGGTCATGGGGCCTCTTCCAGGAACTGTAGTAGAATATACTTCACAGGCTGCGATTTCGCCGCGCATGCTGCCCCCATCAGGAAACGCTGCCGCGGGAAAGGCGTGTGTATGCAGACAACCATCGTGATGCTTCTGGCCGCGGGGATGCTGGCGGCAACCGCACGGGGCACCGACCTGGTTCGCGAGTCGATCCCCAACGTCTGGCTGGACCCCTACCTCCCCGAGAAGCAACCCGACCCGCGTTTTCCCGCCTACTTTGACGCGCTCGACAAGGCCAGGGCGCTGGTTTTCGCCGGCCAGTACAAGAAGGCTCTGATCACGCTCCGAAACATCGACAAGGGCGACCCCGCCGAAATCGCCATGGTCCGATCCGCGGCCCTTGCCGCCATCGGCCGCCGCCCCGAAGCACTATCGGTTCTTTCGGTTCCCGCGATTGCCGACCATCCAGAGGTGCAGATTGAACGCGCCCGACTGTTGTGTGAAACCGGCGGATTGAGTCAGGCGATCGACCTGCTCAAGGTCCATCTTGAGAAGAACCCCCGGTCGCTTGCCGGGCACTACTACCTGGGCTACGCCAGCGAACTTGCGGGCGACCTGGACGCCGCCCGCAGGGCGTACGACTGGATCTACCGGACCTACTACGATCAGTGGCAGGGCCAGGGCGCCAGGAACTTCGAGGACGCCCGGCAGGTGACGCTCATGGGCCGTGCGTTCGACCGCCACGCCATGCTGACCGGCGCCTACGCCAACAACCCCGAGCAGCACAACACAATTCTGCGTGTATTCGTCCAGGCCTACGACATCATCGACCGCGAGTACTGGCCGGCCCGCCTTGCCTCGGCCGAGTACTTCTGGTCCCACGGCAACGGCAAGGAGGCGGTCACCGAACTCGAGCAGGTCCTGGCGCTCAACCCCAACGAGGCCCGCGCCCGCGGACTGCTTGCGATGATCGCGATGGAGCAGTTCAACTTTGACGCCGCCGAGGCGGAGATCAACGCCATCCGCGCGGTGGATCCCGATTCTCCGATCGCCGATCTGGCCGATGCTCGCCTGCTGCTGCAGCAGCGGCAGCCGCTCCAGGCCGAGCACCCGATCAACCGCGTGCTCGAGTCGCAACCGGAGAACCTCGAGGCCCTGGGACTGCTGGCCGCCTCGTACGCGTTGCAGCTTCGCCACGACCAGATGAAGCAGGTCCTGGCCAGGGTGGAGAAGATCGACCCCGACAACGCCAGCGCGTATTTCGAGATCGGCGAACAACTCGCGGGGATGCGGCAGTACGCCCAGTCCGAGGAGATGTTCCAGATCGCCATCGACCGCGCTCCCTGGTGGATGGCCCCGCGCAACGGCCTGGGCCTGATGCTCACCCAGAAGGGGGATGAGGACAAGGCCAAGGCGGTTCTCGACGCCGCCTATTCCCTCGATCCGTTCAATTATCGCACAACCAACTACCTGGTCCTGCTGGACATGATGGCCAGGATGGATCGCAGGGAAAGCGACCATTTCATCCTGATCTACGACCCGCTCAAGGATCCGATCCTGGCCGAGTATGTCAACGACTACATGGAGTCGGTGCACGGGCCCATTTCGGAGGCATTCAGGCACGTGCCCCCCGAAAAGACCCTGATCGAGGTCTTCCCCACGCACGCGGCGTTTTCGGTGCGCACGACGGGTTCGCCCTGGATCGGGACGGTCGGCGCCAGCACCGGCCGGGTCCTGGCCCTGGTCGCCCCGCGGCGGGGCGTCGGCGACATGCGCCCGTACAACTGGGCCCAGACGCTGCGACACGAGTACACCCACACCGTCACCCTCTCGGCCACGGAGAATCGCATCGCCCACTGGATGACCGAGGGCCTGGCCGTATACCAGGAACAAAGCCCCATGCCCTGGGACTGGGTTCCCCTGCTCAATCACGCCATCCGGAACGACAAGCTCTTTCCCGTCAGCCGAATCATGTGGAGCTTTGTCCGCCCCAGAAAGCCCGCCGATCGCGTCCTGGCCTACGCCCAGTCCTATTGGTTCTGCCGGTTCATCGAGGAGAAATGGGGCCACGAAGCGATCCTTGACCTCATGCGGCAGTTCAAGGAGGGCCGGCCGCAGAACAAGGCCTTCGCCGCCGTGCTCAAGCTCAGCGAGGATGACTTCGACAAACAGTTCGCACAATGGGCCCGCAAGCAGATCGACGGCTGGGGCTACGACCAGGAAAGCAGCAGCCGATACACGGAGCTGGTGAAGAAAGGGGAGGAGCTGCTGAAGGCGAGGAATGACCAGGAGGCCGTGAAAGTGTGGGAGGAGCTTGCCGCACTCCGACCGATGGATCCGCTGCCGGCGCAGCGGCTGGCAGCGCTTTACCTGGGCAAGACCGTGTACAATCCCAGGAAAGCCATGGAAAACCTCGACCGGCTTCATCGCGCCTCGCTGCGCGACAACCGCTTCGCCAAGCGGCTGGCGCGGCTGTGCATAACCGAACTGGACGACCCCGCGGCCGCCGAGCGGTACGCCCTGGAGGCGATCCACATCGACACCTACGACCTGGACGCCCACGAGTTGATGAAAGAGATCTGCGAGAAGACCGGCAACCGGGCCTGGCTCGACCGGGAGAATCGCGTGATCCCCCGGCTCAAGAACTGGTGGGCGGAGTACGAGAAGGGCGTGATGATCAATCAGTGATGCGTGATGCGTGATAGGTGAATTGCATTTCTCACGCATCACGGTTCACGCATTGCGTTCAAAGCAATTACAATTCGCCACATGGACCCAGACATCCTCACCATTTCCGCATTCCAGAAACACATCTTCGACAAGTACGAGAAGATCGACCGCGCCCGCGGAACTCCAAAGACCTTCCTCTGGTTCATCGAGGAGATCGGCGAACTGGCCACGGCGCTGAACGGCGACGACCGCGCCAACCTCGAAGAGGAATTCGCCGACGTGGTGGCCTGGCTGTGCACCCTGGCCAATATCAACGACATCGACCTTGCGGCCGCGGTAACCCGGAAATACCTTGGCGATGCGCCGCCGGAAGGACACAAGTGAGAGGTTGCCGGTCTGCAGTTTGCGGTCGGCAGTAACGTTCCCAGCTGCCAAGCGTCAACCGCAAAGTGCGAACTGATCCGGATTTCAACTGGCGCTTTCAGAGCATGTCCGTACCTTTGTTCATCATGCGGCCCACGCTGGCGGGACTCATCCTGCTGTGCGCCTGCGCGATCGCCCGGGGACAGCCGGCCGAAGGCGAAGTGGAAGCCCTCGGCTTTGACGGCGCCTACCGTCCCAACGCCTGGACCCCCGTCAAGCTGCGCCTTCGACCCATGATCGGCACTCCGGCCGAATACAAACTGGCCATATACCAATCCGACATGGACGGCGACCGCGTCTGCTACAGTCGGCCGTTCACCCTCAACGGCAACCCGGATGGCGGCCGCGTGGAGGAAAAGGTCTGGGCCTACTTCATTCCCCAGCCGCGCAAGCTGCGCGACGCCCGTTCCGCCCGGGAATGCACCAACCTGATCCGCATCTTTCTGTGCGACCGGAGCGGCAAGCAGCTGGTGCAACTGCCCATTCCGGCCGGGACCGCCAATCTCGACGACATCGACGAGTCCAGGGGAGCGCTGTCCAACCGCGGGTCGCGGCTGATTCTCCTGCTGGGAGATTCGCTGAGCCGTCCGCTGACACAGGGCATCCACGGCGCCGATGTTCCCGGCTGCCTGGAAAGCGTCACCTTCAAGCGATTCACGCTCAACGATCTGCCGGCCCACGCGATCGGCTACGAGGGAGTTGACGCCATCGTCTGGCTCAACGCCGACCCCGCTCAGGCCCCGCCCGACACGATGACCGCAATCCAGGAATACGTCCGCGACGGCGGTCGGATGGTCGTCTGCACCAATCCACAAAACTGGCAGAGGCTCAGGGACAGCGAGCTGAACCCGATGCTGCCCGTCACGCTCGACGGCATGGGCACGGAAAAGAACCTGGCCTCCCTCCGCAGACTCACCGAGCATCCGGATCTGAACCGAGAGAGCTACGCCCCGCCCAACGTCGATCCCTGGGCCGACAAACAGAATCAGGATCTGCCCATCGCCCTGGCCACCGCGAAAAGCGGCGCGGTCGTGAACATGACTCTCGCCGGCGGCGCCACGAGCACACGGCCGTACCTTGCCCGCCGACTGTACGGCATGGGCATGGTCGTCTGGGTCGCCCAGGACTTTGGCGATCCCCGGATCGTCTCAACCAGCCAGCTGCGCCACATCGGCTGGCAGGAAGCCTGGAGCAAGGTGTTTGACTGGCGGAGCATCAGTTCCGATCAGGCCGGCCACATCTCGTACAAGCCGACTTCCACCGCCACCGATCTCAGCCGCAGCCACCTGTACCTCATGGAATCGGCCTCGAGCGGCGCGGCCCTGGTGGCGCTGGCCATCTTCTTCTTTCTCGGCTACTGGTTTCTGGCCGGGCCGGGCAGCTATTTCTACCTGCTGTCCAGGAAACAGGCCCATGCAAGCTGGCCGGCCTTCGCCTGCTGCGCCCTGGCCGCAACGCTGCTGACCGTCGGCGTCGTGCGCCTGGTTCTTCGCGGCCCACCGCAGGCACACCACGTTTCCTTCGCGCGCGTTCTCAACGCCACCGGCGAGGCCCTGGTGGACTGCAACATTGGTCTTTACATCAAGAGCAGCGATACCCGCCGACTGTCGCTCAAGCAGACCGTCCCGGGACGCGCCAGTTTCATCACCAATTACCCGGCTCATCCGGACCATACCGACATTGCCTCCGGCGAATTCCTCAGTTACCTCCAGTACGAAGTGCCCATCCCCGATGCGCTGGCGTCCGCTGAGCCGGCCATCGACGTGACTTTTCGCAGCACCCTGAAGAAGTTCCGCGCCCGCTGGACCGGCCAGGTCGCCTACGGCATCGGCGGGTCCGCCGGCATCAACGAGGGAGGGCGACTGGTCGGCAAGCTCACCAACAACACCGGCATGGACCTGCACAACGTCCACCTGATCTACGCCCCCCCGGAGACCGCGGACGACAACCTCATTCAACTGCCCGATCCGGGCAACGGCGCGCCCGCCTGGGGCAGGGAACAGACCCTCGATTTGACGGAAATGCTGGCCCCCGACAAGAACCTGCTGGCCTTCGCCAACGCCACGGGACTGGAGCGCGGGCAGATCGGCTGGCGCGGCCCGCTCAACGCCGTCTGGATGGCCACTGAACGGTGGGCCGGCGATTTGCTACGCATCGACGCCTCGCCTTACGCGAATCCCGACCGCGCGTTCGTCCTGTTGAGCATTTTTGACCGGCTCCGTCCCTATCGCGGCATCCGCGACGGCGCCGGCGCCAGTTACCCCCGGTTCGAACTGCTGCGCCGCACCGGCCGGCATCTGGATGCCTCCGCGGTCCTGGCCTGCGGCCACCTGCTGATCCTCGCCCGCGTTGATGATCCCAGGCTGCCGATACCCTTCATGGTGGACGGCCGGCCTGTCACCCGGGGAAGCGGGCGAACCTATTATCAGTTCATCGTGCCTCTGAATCGCTCGGCCGCCGCCCCCAGGACCCAGCCGGCCAACAACGTCGAAAGGGCCTCTGACAACTGACAACCGGCGACTACCCCATGGCCACCGTCATCAAAACCGTCAACCTCACCAAGCGCTACGGGTCGCTCGTGGCCCTGTCCAACCTCAACCTCGAGATCGAGGAGGGGGACTGTTTCGGCTACATCGGTCCCAACGGCGCCGGCAAGTCAACCACCATCAAGATCCTGGCGACGCTCCTGCAACCCACCTGGGGCGAGGCCCGCATCTGCGATTACGTCGTCGGCTACCAGTCGCGGCTGATTCGCCCCCTGATCGGCTACGTGCCGGACTACTTCGGCGCGTACGAGGACATGGTGGTGCAGGAATACCTCGAGTTCTTCGCGGCCGCGTACAACATCAACGGCCAGTCCCGCACCAAGGTCGTCAACGACGTGCTGGAACTGACCGACCTGGCCTACAAGCGCGACGCCCTTGTCGATGGCCTGTCCCGCGGGATGAAGCAGCGTCTGTCCATCGCCCGCGTGCTCGTGCATGATCCCAGGGTGCTGCTGCTGGACGAGCCGGCGGGCAACCTGGACCCGCGTGCCCGCATCGAAATGCGCGAGTTGCTCAAGGAATTGCGACGCATGGGCAAGACGATCCTGATCAGCTCCCACATCCTGCCCGAGCTGGCCGACCTGTGTAACAAGGTGGGCATCATCGAGCAGGGCGAGCTGATCTACTCCGGCCCGGTCGCCGACATACTGCGAAAGGCCAGGGTCGGCACGATCCTGCACGTGGGGGTCGCCGCGGGCCAGGAACAGGCCGCCGCGCTGCTCTCGGTGGACCCCCAAATCGCGGACGTGCAGGCCAGCAACGGCTATCTGCAGGTGGCCCTGCGGGAAGGCGTGGACGACTATTCCTTTGTCGCGCAGAAGCTGGTGTCGGCCGGGTACCGGCTGACGCTGCTGAAGGAAGAGGAAGTCAACCTCGAGACGGCGTTCATGAGGCTGACCAAGGGACTGGTGCAGTAGTGCTCGGCATTGGAGACTATCTCTGGCGGCTGGTTCCCGCGAACCCGATCCTCCTGCGGGTCGTGGCATCCGCCGGAAAGCGGCGGCGCGACCTGCTGATCCGATGCGCCTACCTGGGCGCGCTGGTCTTCCTTGTCGTCTTCCTGCTCATCGGCTCCGGCGGCGGGCAGCGCAACAGCCTCACCGAGCTGACCAAGGAAAGCGCCCGCATTTTCTGGTGGATGAGCTATGTCCAGCTCGCGCTGGTCGCGCTCCTGGCCCCCGTCTTCACCGCCGGCGCCATCACCCAGGAAAAGGACAGCCAGACCTATGAAATCCTCCTGTCCACCCCGCTGACCAACGGCCAGATCGTCCTGGGATCGCTGCTGTCGCGGCTGTTTTTCGTTGTCGCGCTGCTGATCAGCGGCGTGCCGATCTTCTCGATCACCCAGATATTCGGCGGCGTGGCCATCAACGCCATCATCATGTCATTCCTGATCGCCGCCGCCACCGCCTTCGTCACCGGTGCGCTGGCCATGGCCATTGCCGTCTTCAAGGTCGGCACGCGCCGGACGATCTTCGCCTTCTACCTGTTTGTCATGCTCTACCTGGCCATCCCCATGGTGCTGGAGAGCATGGGCTACTTCCAGTACGGCTTCAACCCCGACTCCGCCGGCAAGCCCACCACCCACATCTCCTGGTTCGCGGGCATCCACCCGTTCCTGGCCCTGCGCGTGATCTTCGGCGATCCGGCCTACGGGCCGCCCGACCCCGGCATGGTGGCCAACATGGGTTGGCCCGGGAACTGGTACCTGTCCAACCCGGCCGGGTTCTACGTCAGCTTCATGATGTTCCTCAGCTTCGCGCTGATCATCCCCTCGATCCTCGTGCTGCGCCGTCTGGCCCAGTCCACGACGACGCTGCGAAGCTGGATTCTCCAGCGTCTGCGCCTCTCCGCCGGCGACAGGACCCGCAAGCCGCGCGGCGTCTGGTCCAACCCCATCGCCTGGCGCGAGGCCAAGACCAAGGCCTCGGCCAGCCGCGCCGTCGCCCTCCGCTATGGCTTCATGCTCGTGGGCATCGCGGGCGCCGCCACCCTGCTGGCCCTCTCCAGCATCCGCGCCCGCAGCGCCAATTACATCGGCCTGGGCGGCTACAACTCCGCCGAGCGCACCGTCACAATCGTCGAAGGCGACCAGCCCGTCGTCTACCGCATCCGCAGGTCCCGCGAAGGCCTGGGCTTTGAACCCACCGCCGTCACCATCAACGGCCAGACCTCACGCCCCGAGGACCTGCTCGAAGGCATGACCGTGCGGCAATACCGACCCGACCTGCGCGGCAGCATCCGCAGCCTCGCTTCCATCGACGCCGCGCTCCCCGAGACCCTCATCAGCCAGACCACCGCCCGCCAGTTCCTCCTGGGCGCCGTCATGATCGAACTGGCCGTGATCCTCCTGATCCTCACGCAGTCGGCCGCATCCACCGTGACCCGAGAAAAGGAGGACGGCACGCTGGACCTGCTGCTGTCCACACCCATCACCAGCCGCTACTACATCTGGGGCAAGCTGCGCGGGCTGGTCAGCTTCGTTCTGCCCCTGATGGCCGTGCCCATCGTCAGCCTTCTCATGTTTGTCGCCTTCGAGACGTTCCGATGGATCTCCGGCCGCGGCTTCCGCGGCTGGACGGTCTTCCCCGAATCGGTGCTGATCCTGCCGGCGACCCTCGTCATGGTGTTGGCGTTTTCGGCCATGCTGGGCATGCACATGTCGCTCCGGTGCAGAACGACCGTCATGGCCGTGATGAGCAGCGTCGGCATCGTGGCCGGCGTCTGCGGCACGCTGTGGGTGTGCGGCTCGCAGGCGGCCAGCTCCAACAACCTTGGGCCCGTGGGGGTGGTAATCGGTTCGTTCTCGCCGTTCACGCTCATGGCCCTGCTCATCAACCCCGTGTCTCTGGCCGCCGAGGCCTTCGCCGGCCGCGCCGGCGACGTGGCCAACTACCGCGCCCTGATGTTCTTCTTCGGCTGGATCGCCACCGCGTGCTACGGCCTGGTCGTTTGGGGCATGTACAAGAGCATGGTGCACAATTTCGACATGACGATCCGGAAACAGTCCACATGATCCGCTCACATCGGAGGACACGGAGACATGCTTTATGAAGAGCTGACTCAGAGGATTATTGGAGCGTTGATTGAAGTGCACAAGCAACTCGGGGCGGGGCTGCTTGAGTCGGCGTATGAGCAGGCGTTCTGCTATGAACTGTCGCAGCGAGGCCTCGCGTTTCAGCGGCAGGTCTCGGTCCCGGTGCGATACAAAGGCATTCAGCTCGATTGCGGATATCGCCTTGACGTGCTTGTTGAGGATACGGTCATCGTCGAGCTAAAATCGGTCGAGCAGCTTATGCCGATTCATGAGGCGCAGCTTCTCACGCATATGCGCCTTGCAGGCAAACGGGTCGGCTTCCTTGTCAACTTCAACGTCCTGGTTCTGATGGACGGTCTCATTCGGCGCGTGCTCTGAACATGATTTCTTCTCCGTGCTCTCCGTGGTAAGTAAAAGCCATGACCAATACAAACCTCCTCCACCCCGAGACACCCTTCTGGCAGCACGTCCACCACCACTTCAACCGCGTCTGCGACATCCTGCAACTCGATGCCGCCCGGCGCATGTTGCTTTGCTCGCCCCGGCGTCTGCTGACCGTTTCCTGCCCGGTGCGGATGGACGACGGCCGGGTCCAGGTTTTCACCGGCTACCGCGCCCAGCACTGCAACGCCCGGGGACCGTTCGCGGGCGGCATCCGCTACGACCCGGCCGTCTCGGCAGACCAGTTGATGGCGCTGGCCATGCTCCAGACCTGGGAAAACGCCCTGGTCGATCTGCCCTTCGGCGGGGCCAGGGGCGGCGTTGCCTGCGATCCCAAGGCACTCTCCGCCGGCGAAAAGGAACGCCTTACCCGCCGCTACGCCACCGAGATCATGCCCGTCATCGGGCCACACCGGGACATCCTCTGGCCCGATGTCGGCACCGATTCGCAGGCCATGGCCTGGATACTGGACACCCGCTCGACCATGGCCGACCGGCAGGAACTCGGCGTTGTCGCCGGCAAGCCGGCCTCCCTCGGCGGTTTCGTCGGCCACGAGGACGCCACAGGCCGCAGTGTCGTGCACGTCCTGCGACAGTTCCTGGCCACGCAGAACAAGAAGCTCACCGACGTGCGCGTCGTGGTGCATGGTTTCGGCAAGGTCGGCTATCACGCCGCGCGCCTGCTGGATGAGGCCGGGGCCACCGTCATCGCCGTCAGCGAGAAAACCGGCGGCGTCTACGATGATTCCGGGCTGGATATCGAGGCCGCCGGCGTCTACTACCGCGAGGAAGGCACGCTGGCCGACTTCCCCGGCGGCGACGAGATCACCAATGAGGAACTGCTCACCTGCGACTGCGATGTGCTGATCCCGGCGGCCACGGAGAACGCCATCGACCACGACATCGCCCCGCACATCCAGGCCCACACCGTCGTCGAAGCCGCCAATGGTCCGATCACTCCCAGGGCCGACCATATCCTGCTGGAAAACGGCGTGACGATCCTGCCGGATATCCTGGCCAGCGCCGGCGGCGCGACGGCAAGCTATTCCGAGTGGCTCCGGGACGTGCGGAGCTTCCCTCGGTCGGCCCAGGAAGCCGACCAGGAACTCCAGAAGATCATCGGAAGGGCCTTTGATGCGGTGAACGCCAGGGCGGATGAGATGGACTGCGACTACCGCACAGCGGCCTACACGATCGCCATCGGCCGGGTGGCCGAGGCGTGTCGGATCAGGGGGTTGTTCCCTTGATTGCGTCGCGACGGCGGATACGCTTGGCGCTGGCGCGGGACTGACGTCCTCGTCGGCACAAATATGGTTTGGCGTCTTTCCAAGAAAGGAGACTGAATGAATCTCAACTTCTGGCAATGGATCGGCGTCGCCCTCCTGATCGTGGGGCTGGTCCTCATCCTCAACAAACGGGCCAACCACACCGACACCCCCGCGCCCACGACCCAGCAATCGCGCTAGGGGCCGGGTACGCAGTGCGGCATTCAGTCCATCTCCCGATGCGCTTCGGATTTCGGGTTTCCCCGGCCCATGTCCCCCCCCGCTCCTTCCTCCCTTCGCCGCGACATCATCAGCGCCTACATCGCATCGGGGGCCAGGATCGCCTCGTGGGCGATCGTGTCGGCAGTCGTGTACAGATGCCTCAGCCCCTATCAGTTCGCAACGCTTTCCCTGGTTCGAGGCAGCGTCGGCATACTCGCCTATGCATCCCTCGGCCTGGCGCCGGCGCTGGTGCGCATGCTTACCGAGACCGGGCATTGCACTTCGCCGCCACTGGCGCCTGGTGCAGATCGGGTGGCCGTGGTCTATTCAAGCGGCGTGGGCCTCGCCCGCCTGTCGGCTGCATGTGGTCTTGGCCTGCTCCTGCTATATGCGGCCTTCTTTGAATCGCTCCATGGATTGCGCGGCGGAGAGTTGGCCTTTCTGATGGGAATAGGCGTGCTCCTGCGGCTTGTCAGCGACCCGGCGGGAGCGATCCTGCAGACATCCGGCAGGATCAGCACGGACAACCTCATCCTGGCGGGCGGCGAGATCGCCTGGGCAATCCTGTCCCTGGCAAGCGTCTGGATCGAACCACACCAGGGACTGCACCGGGTGGGCGGAGCATTCGCGATATCGGGCGCGCTCGTCCTGCTTGCTCGCAGGCAAGCGGTCCGATGGATGGACACGTCCGTCTCAAGACTCAGGCCCGTTCGATGGGATTTGCTGCAACGACTCCTGTCCTTTGGCCTTCTTGTTACATTCGCGCAACTGGCCGACTTCCTCTATGCGCCCGCGAACTACATCCTCATCAATGGACTGCTGTCCCCCTTGCATCTGGCCGACTATGCACCCCTCGTCCAGATCGACGCCGCCCTGCTCGTGCTCGTTTCCGGCCTGGCCAGCGTGCTGCTCCCTCGCTCGGCGCTGGCTCACGCGGCCGGCGACTCGGCCACCGTCCGCCAGTACTACGTTCGCGGCACCCTCGCCAGCGCTGCCCTTCTGGCGGCCGCCGCTGTCGCCGTCTGGCTGCTTGCGCCGTTCATCTTCCCCCTGTGGCTGGGAAACCCCATGCCGGCGACGCAGGCGATCCTCCCGCTGGTCCTGATCCACACCGTCATCGGCGGCTCCAGCGCCGTCGGCCGGTCCATTCTCCTGGGAATGGGCAAGGTCAAACCGTTTACCATCGCCGCCCTCTCGGCCGGCGTGGCGAATGTCATTCTCGCGTTCGTCTTCGTGAAATACCTGAAGCTGGGCCTGCACGGGGTCGTCTACGCCACGATCCTGGTCGTCACCGCCCGCTGCGCCGTCTGGATGCCGTGGTATGTGACCAGTTCACTGCGTAGGTCACCCGATCCCGTCCGGGAGATCTCCCCCTTGGTCGAGCCACCCCTCTGATGTGCCCGTGGTCAGTTGTCCGTTGTCAGTGGTTGGGCCAACGGTCGTTTGGTCACCAGCGGCAACTGACAATCGGACTAAGGGCCCAACGACGGACCACTGACAACTGATTTACTGACAGACCCTCACTTGATACTCACAATCTTTGCCAGCGCCCCGATATCCGGCGTCGCCTGCTTGATCGTCCCGTCCGTGCTGAACCAGTGCGAGAAGGCACCGTAGTAGAGCGTCTTGCCGTCCCGCTGGGCCTCGGTCCACAAAAGGCGATCCTTGAACGTCAGTCCCTTCACGAGCTGGTCGGCCTGTTCCACGGCCGAATTGCCGCCCAGGCCCCTAGGCACGTGTGTATCCAGGACGTACATGACGAACTCCCGCTTGGCAGGCCGGGTGAAGAACGCCGCCGCCGCCAGCGCCGCCGTCAGGAACAGGATCAAGAGGGTTTTCATGGCACCTCTTGTATCGACCGGCGCCCGCCCCCACCTTAGCAGCATTGCCAGGCATTCCATTACCGGACGCCGGATCGATGCAAACGGCCTGTCCAACCGACACCGGCTGACCAAAAGCACATCGAAGGCTCACGTTCAAACCTCCACCCTCACAAGAAGGCCAACATCGCCGGTTGGGCGCTCGTCTGCCGCAAGGCCCGTGTGCCGAAGAGAGGTTCGCTTCCAGGGTCACATGCCGCACGAGCGGGGCAGCACATCAATAAACCCTGTCTTGAAAGACACTTATCAAGATGCGATCTGTACCGCTGTCAGGAAACGGCCTGCCCGATATGAGAGAGCCGGATCCTGGCCGGGACAGTTCGGTACGTGGATTGCCCCGACAAACACGATCCATCGGCCATCCCCGCCCTTTACACACCCCACCCCCACTCCTATATTCTCCGCTCCAACCTCCGGCAGCGAGGAGTCCTCGTCGGCGTCGGTTGGATCTGCGGGCGCGCGAGAGTGTCGCGACTGCCACCCGCAACGATTCGTCCTTCAAGATTAACGTTCCGCGGAGCGGTCCGGGAGCAACAGGAGTTACCCAATGTTCAAACAGGTGAAGAAAGTGGCCACATCATCGAACACGAAGCGCGTCTTCTTCTTCGGCGGCGGCAAGGCGGAAGCCACCGGCGCCAATCTCACCAAGAACGTTCTTGGCGGCAAGGGCATCGGCCTGATGGAAATGACTTCCATCGGTCTGCCCGTCCCCGGCGGGTTCACCATCACCATCCAGACCTGCGAGGAGTATTACAAGAACGGCAAGAAGCTGCCCAAGGGCCTGGAAGAGGAAGTGCGGGCCGCCGTCGCGAAACTCGAAAAGGTGACCGGCAAGAAGTTCGGCGACCCCAACGACCCGCTGCTGGTTTCCGTCCGTTCCGGCGCGGCTCGCTCCATGCCCGGCATGCTTGAAACCATTCTGAACCTCGGGCTCAACGATGTCTCCGTCGAGGGCCTGGCCGCCAAGACCGGCAATCCCCGCTTCGCCTATGACGCTTATCGCCGCTTCATCCAGATGTTCTCCAGCACCGCGATGGGGCTTTCCAAGCAGCCTATGGAGGACATGCTCCACCACATGAAGGAGAAGCTGGGCGTCAAGACCGATCCCGAGATCCCCGCGGAGAGCCTCAAGCAGCTCTGCGAGGAGTTCAAGGCCTTCTACAAGCAGAACAAGGGCGAGGACTTCCCCCAGGATCCCTACGTCCAGCTCTGGGGCGCCATCAAGGCCGTCTTCAACAGCTGGGAGGCCGAAAAGTCCGTCACCTACCGCCGCGTCGAAAAGATCACCGACCTGAAGGGCACGGCCGTCAACGTCGTGCAGATGATCTTCGGTAACAAGGGCGACAGTTCCGGCACGGGCGTCTGCTTCACGCGCGACCCCAACAGCGGCGCCAACGAGTTCTACGGCGACTACCTGATCAACGCCCAGGGCGAAGACGTGGTGGCCGGCATCCGCACGCCCCTGAAGCTCGCCACGCTTCATGAGCAGATGCCCGACGTGTACGACCAGCTCCTGGCCGTCCGCGCGATTCTCGAGAGCTACTACCATGAAATGCAGGACCTGGAGTTCACGATCGAGGAAGGCAAGCTCTACATGCTCCAGTGCCGCACCGGCAAGCGCAGCCCCGCCGCGGCCTTTGCCATCGCGGTTGACCAGGCCACCAAGCCCCTGCTCTCGAAGGCCGAGGCCAATCGGCTTGTCAAGAAAGGCTACCTGCCCAAGAAGTGGGCGGACCTGGCCACCAAGCCGGTCCTGAGCAAGGAAGCGGCCGTCAGCCGCATCACGGCCGAGGACATCGAACGCCTCTTCTACCCCGTGATCGACGGCAAGAAGGTGACCTCGCAACAGCTCAAGGACGCCCGCCTGGCAAGCGGCATCAACGCCGTTCCGGGCGCCGCCACGGGCCAGGTCGTCTTCACCGCCGCCGAAGCCGAGGCCATCGCCGCCAAGGGCACCAAGGTCATCCTGGTCCGCAAGGAGACCAGCCCCGAAGATGTCGGTGGCATGCACGCCGCCCAGGGAATCCTCACCGCCACCGGCGGAAAGACCAGTCACGCGGCCGTCGTCGCCCGCGGCTGGGGCAAGTGCTGCGTCGTCGGCTGCGAGGCCCTGAACATCAATTACGAGGCCAAGCAGATGAGCGTCGGCGGCAAGGTCGTCAAGCAGGGTGATTACATCACCCTCGACGGCTCGGCCGGCGAGGTCTATGCCGGCGAACTGCCCCTGAAGGACCCGGAACTGCCCCCCGCCTACAACGTGCTGATGAAGTGGGCCGACGAGCTGCGCACGCTCAAGGTCCGCACCAATGCCGACACCCCCTACGACGCGGAGAATGCCATCAAGATGGGCGCGGAAGGCATCGGGCTGTGCCGCACCGAGCACATGTTCTTCGACACCGAGGCCCGCCGACTGGCAATCCAGGAGATGATCGTGGCCGAGTCCCAGGAAGCCCGCAAGGCCGCCCTGGCCAAGCTCCTGCCCTTCCAGAAGGAGGACTTCGTCGGCATTTTCACCGCCATGAACGGCAAGCCGGTGACGATCCGCCTGATCGACCCGCCCCTGCACGAGTTCACCCCCAAGGATGACGCGGGCGTGGCCAAGCTAAGCCAGATCACCGGGCTTGATCCGGAGAAGATCAAGCACCGCTGCGAGCAGCTGCATGAGGCCAACCCGATGCTCGGCCACCGCGGCTGCCGACTGTGCATCACGTACCCCGAGATCCTGGACATGCAGGTGACGGCCATCATCACCGCCGCCATCGAGGTGGCCAAGAAGGGCGTCAAGGTCTTCCCCGAGATCATGATCCCCCTGACGATGGACAAGAAGGAACTGCAGATCCAGGTGGAACAGGCCCGCGCCCTGGCCGACGGGCTGATCAAGCAAGCCAATAGCAAGGTCAAGTACATGCTCGGCACGATGATCGAAATTCCCCGCGCCGCGCTGCTGGCCGACCAGATCGCGGAAGTGGCGGAATTTTTCTCGTTCGGGACCAATGACCTGACGCAGATGACGCTGGGCCTTTCGCGCGACGACGCCGGCCGGTTCCTCCCGGTTTACGTCGCCAACGAGAAGGAAGGCGGCAAGGCCATCTTCAAGGCCGACCCCTTCCAGAGCCTGGACCAGGCCGGCGTGGGAATGCTCGTCAAGTGGGGCATTGAGCGAGGTCGCTCGACCCGCAAGGACCTGAAGGTCGGCATCTGCGGCGAGCACGGCGGCGAAGCCGAGAGCGTGAAGTTCTGCCACCGCGTGGGCATGAATTACGTCTCCTGCTCGCCTTATCGCGTGCCGATCGCCCGCCTGGCCGCTGCCCAGGCCGCGATCGCGGACAAGGCCGCGAAGAAGAGCAAGAAGTGATTCAGGCACAGCGCCTGACTGGTGATTCCCTGGGCGACCGGTCCCTTCGAAGGACCGGTCGCCTGCTTTATCAAGTGGCATTGCGGCCTCGCCCTGTTGATAATCCCCCCCACCGCCGCGCAGGAGACGGGCCATGCCCAGTGCCAAAGACAAGCGAATCTACTTCTTCGCACCCGGAAAGACCGAGGGATGTGCAGCGCAGAAAGACCTGCTCGGCGGCAAGGGCGCCAACCTGTGCGACATGACCCGCGCCGGCCTTCCCGTGCCCCCGGGGTTTGTCATCACCACACAGGCCTGCGCGGACTACCACAAGCGGGGCCAGAGGCTTCCGCCGGGGCTCATGGACGAAGTGCGAGACGCCTTGGCGCGGCTCGAAAAGGCCACGCGCAAACGGTTCGGCGATCCCGCCCGACCCCTGCTGCTCTCGGTTCGGTCCGGGGCGGCCGTGTCAATGCCGGGCATGATGGACACGATCCTGAACCTGGGATTGAACGACGCCGTTACGGCGGGCCTGGCGAAACTCACCGGCAACAGACGCTTTGCGCTGGACTGCTACCAGCGTCTTATCAGTATGTTTGGCGAGGTCGTCATGGGCATCGGGCGGGACGCCTTTGATGTCGGGCCGGATCAGTTGGATGAGGATCAGCTCGCGCAGGTCGTCGATCACTACAAGCAGGTCTATCACGACCGGACGGGACGCGACTGGCCACAGGAACCGTTCGCGCAGCTGGAGGCCGCCATCGGCGCGGTCTTCCGCAGTTGGAACGCGCCGCGGGCCGTGCGCTATCGGCAGATCAACTCGATTGAGAAACTGGCCGGAACCGCCGTGACCGTCCAGGCGATGGTTTTCGGCAACGCCGGCGACGACTGCGCCACCGGCGTGGCATTCACGCGCAATCCCTCCACGGGAAAGAACGAACTCTACGGCGAATTCCTCGTCAACGCGCAGGGCGAGGACATCGTGGCCGGTTTGCGGACCCCCCTGCCAATCGCGGAGATGAAGCACGCGCTGCCGCGGATGTATCGCCAGCTGCGATCGCTCAAGGGCGTGCTTGAAACCCGCTATCGCGACATGCAGGACATCGAGTTCACCGTCGAGCACGGAAAGCTCTACCTGCTGCAAACCCGCACGGGGAAGCGAACCGCGGCCGCCGCGGTCAAGATCGCGGTGGACATGGTCCGGGAGGGCTTGATCGACCGCAAGACCGCGATCGGCCGCGTCGATGCGGCGCAGATGGCGCAGCTCTGCCGCCCGCGGTTCGATCCGGCCGCCGTGAAGATCCCGATCGCCACGGGCCTGCCGGCGTCGCCGGGACCGGCCGTCGGCAGGATCGCCTTCATGGCCGACGAGGCCGAGCGGCGAGCGAAGGCCGGAGAGAAGATCATTCTGGTCCGCGTTGAAACCGACACCAACGACATCGGCGGGATGCACGCGGCCGCCGGCATCCTCACCGCCAGCGGCGGGATGACCAGCCACGCGGCGGTCGAGGCCCGCGCCATGGGCAAGCCCTGCGTGGTCGGCGCGGGGATGCTGGCGATCAACGCGAAGATGCGCCGCCTGACCGTGGGTGGCAGGACTTTCGGCCCGGACGACTGGCTCAGCATCGACGGCTCAACGGGGGACGTTTTCGCGGGTCAGGTGCCCGTCGTGCAGACCCGACCGACGGGCGGAATGCGGACGTTCCTGGGCTGGTCCAGGCCAAGCCCGCCCCAGGGGACCATGCCGCGTTCTTCGAGGCGCAAGAGCAATTCTTAAGAACTGGCGAGCCGTTCCACGGTCTTGCAGCTCGCGGCGATCTCGGCCAGCGCGTCCGTCGCGTACCGCACGTCGCGCACGGAGAGGAACGGGCCGAAGGAGAATCGCGTGGTGCCGCCCTTGTCGAGCGTGCCGAGCGTTGCATGGATGCGCGGGGCGCAGTGAAGGCCCGGACGGGTCAGGATGCCGTAGTGCGATTCGAGGATGCCGGCCAGTTCGTAAGGCTCCCATCCGTCGATCCGGACCGAGAACACGCCCAGGCGATTCCTCACGCCCCGCGGACCGAAGTAGGTCAGCCCCTCGACATCGCCAACCCCCTCAATGAACGTGCGAACCAGGTCCAGGTCATGCTCGGCGATCTTCTCCACGCCGCGATCCAGCAGCCACTTGACGCCCTCGAGCAGGCCGGCGATCCCGATGGCGTTGTGAGATCCGGGCTCGTACCTGTCCGGCAGGAAATTCGGCTGGCGATCATTTTCGGAAACCGAACCCGTGCCCCCTTCGCGGATGGGATCAAGGATCTTCTCGATTCCCGGCCGGATGTACAGAATGCCCGTGCCCAGCGGGCCGAGCAGGCCCTTGTGTCCCGGTGCGGCCAGCAGGTCGATGCAATCCTCCTGCACGTCGATCGGCAGATGCCCGGCCGACTGGGCCGCATCGACCAGATACGGGATATCGTTTTCACGGGCGATCCGCCCGATGGCGCGGATGTCCTGCACCGTTCCGGTGACGTTGGAGACGTGCGTGACCGAGATGAGGCGCGTCTCCTTGCGGATGGCGCGGCGGATGTCCTCGGGATCGACCAGTCCGCTCCTCGGATCGACCGGCACGCAGGTCAGTTCAATCGCGCCGGCGTCGGCCAGGTGTCCCAAGGGACGGAGGACCGAATTGTGGTCGATGGCGGTGCAGATCGCGTGGGGTGCGGCGCCTGGTGCGTGCTGGAGGATTCCCTTGATCGCCAGGTTCAGCGCGTCCGAGCAGTTGAGCGTGAAAATGAAGTGCTCCGGCTTCTCGCCGCGGAACAACTGCCTGAGCTTTCGGCGGCACTCGATGATGAGATTGCCCGTCTCGATCGCCTCGTGATAGGCCCCTCGACCGGCACTGGCGCCCAGTTCGGTCGCGTACCTGACCATGGCGTCGGTCACGGCCGGCGGCTTGGGAAAACTGGTGGCGGCATTGTCCATGTACAGCCGCCGGGGAGATGGGGGATTGTTGCTCACGGTGTCAATCAAGGCACAACTCCAGACGGGCGATTTTAGGAGAAAAACGGGGAAATTGCCATGAACAGCCGGGAATCAAACCGGAACCGGGTGCGTGACACCTTTGCGGCCGGCGGGCCGGGACGGCATGGGCGGCCCATGCAGCACGGGCGTCCTCAACCGTGCCCCGGCTCCGCGCGGACACCAACGCTCAGAACATCCTCAAAATCGCCGTGCGGTCCTCCGCCTCACGCCGAAACTGCCACGCACCCACCGGAATCGCCAATCACTCTCCGCCGTCCAGCGCCCCGAGGGGCACCCGCATACTTCTGATTGGCCGGCCGCCGAGTCCTGCCCTACTTGCCCTCCTGCCAGTTCTTCCCCCAGCCCACCTCCACCTTCAGCGGAACCTTCAACTTCATGGCCCCGGTCATCTCGGCCCGGATCATCTCCGCCTCGGCCTGAACATCCGCCTCCGGCACTTCGAACACCAGTTCGTCATGCACCTGCATCAGCATTCGGCATGGCCGGCCTTCCTTAAGAACGCGGCGGTGAATGTTCAGCATCGCGATCTTGATCAGGTCCGCGGCCGATCCCTGCACCACCGAATTGATCGCCATGCGCTGCCCCGCGTTGCGCTGCGACAGCACCGGGCTTTGAAGCTCGGGAATCCTCCGCCGACGCCCCAGGATCGTCTCCACGTACCCCTGCGACTGCGCGTCCATCACGCATTTGTCCATGAACTTCTGGATGGACGGGAACCGCTTGTTGTACGCGCCGATCAGGTCCTGCGCGGCCGACACCGACATCCCCTCGATGCGGCGCGCCAGGCCGACGGCGCTGATCCCGTAGATGATGCCGAAGTTGATGATCTTCGCCTGCGCCCGCTGGGCCTTGCTGACCTTCTCCAGCGGCACGCCAAACACCTCCGCCGCCACCGTCGCGTGCACGTCCTCATCATTGGCAAAGGCCCGCAGCAGGGCCGGCTCTTCCGTGAAATGCGCCAGCATCCGCAGCTCGATCTGCGAATAGTCGGCCGTCAGCAGCACGTTCTTCTCGCGATCCCCCGGCACAAACGCCAGCCGGATGCGCCGACCCTCATCCGTCCTGATCGGAATGTTCTGCAGATTCGGGTCCGAGCAGCTCAGACGCCCCGTGGCCGCGCCGATCTGGTTGAAACTGGCATGAATCCGGCCGGTCTTGGGGTTCACGAAGTCCGTCAGGTTGTCCAGGTAGGTGTTCTTGAGCTTCACCAGGCTGCGATACTCGAGAATCAACCTGGGCACCTTGTGCTCGGCCGCAAGCTTCTCCAGAACCTCGACGTCGGTGCTCGGCCCGGTCTTGTTGCGCTTGACCACCCGCAGCCCCAGATCGTGAAACAGCACGTCGGCCAGTTGCCTGGGCGAATCGGGGTTGAACTCCCGCCCGGCCTCCAGCATGATCTGTCGCCGCAACTCGGCGGCTCGCTGTCCCAGGACCTCGCTCTGCTCCTTGAGGATCGCCGGATCGATCGCCGTGCCGTTGAATTCCATCTCCGCCAGCACGTCGATCAGGGGTGTTTCCAGTTCGTCGTGCAGTTTCCGTATGGCCGGGACCTCCGCGAGCTTGGGCCGCAGGTATTCCCCCAGGCGCCAGCAGATGTCGGCGTCCTCGCTGGCGTACCGCGCCACCTGCTCCAGTGCCACCTTGTCCATCCCCACCTGGCTGCGGCCCCTGCCGATCAGCTCCGTCGTGGCGATCTTGCGAAACTGCAACAGGTCCAGCGCCAGCCGGTCGATGCCGTAGGTCATGCGCCCCGAATCCAGCAGGAACGCCGCGATCATCGTGTCCATCTCGATGCCGCGAAGACGGATGCCGACGTTGCGCATCACCAGCATGTCGTACTTGATGTTGTGACCCAGCTTTCCCACCCGCGGGTCCTCGAGGATCGGTCCAAGCCCCTCCAGAACCCGCTGGCGGGGCAGGATCGCGCAGCCGACGGGCCCGCGCACCGGAATGTAATAGCCGCGCCCCGCCTCCCATGACGCGCTCATGCCGATGAGGTTTGAGTTCATCGCTCCCAGGGCATCGGTCTCGGTGTCGAACGCGAATCGCTTCTGCCTGCGCAGATCATCAAGCAGGAGGGCGAACTTCTCTTCCGTGTCAATCAACCGGTAGTCGCAACCGCTGGAATCCTCAGGCTGCGGAGCAGGATCGGCCGGCTCCGTCGTCAACGGGCCAAAAAGTCCCTCCTGGAAGTCCGGCGCAGGCCGGCGGGCGCCGCCGGCGCGGGCATCCCCCGTCGTTTCCGACGGCTCCGCGCCCAGCTTGCTCAACAGGCTCGTGAAATTCAGTTCCACAAGGTGCCGGCGGAGACCGTCGATCGCCAGGCCACTGAACGCGCACGCGGCCGGATCCAACGGGAGATCCACATCATCCTTCAGCGTCACAAGCCGCCGCGACAGCGCAAGAACCTCCTTGTGCTTCTGGAGATTCTCACGGAGCTTCGGCGTCAACTCCTCCAGATGCTCCAGGATTGCGTCGGCCGTGCCATATTTCCTGATCAGCTTGGCCGCCGTCTTCTCGCCGACGCCGGGGATGCCCGGCACGTTGTCGGTTGCATCCCCCGTGAGCGTCTGCACCTCGATCGCCTCCCGGGGCGAGTAGCCGCATTCCTCCTGCATCTTCGTCGCATCAATCACCGTCCCGGCCTGCATGTCGTACATGCGGATGCCGTCGCTCAGAAGTTGTCGCAGGTCCTTGTCCCTGGAGACCAGGTATATGTCGAACCCCTTGCCGCACAACCGCCGGCAGAGCGTGGCGATGATGTCGTCGGCCTCGTAGCCGGGCACGGCGATGATGGGCACGCCCGCATCCCGCACGATCTGGAAGATGCGCTTCTCCTGGGGGCGAAAATCGTCCGGCGGCGGCTGGCGATTGGCCTTGTACTCTGGATAGAACGATGTGCGGAACACATCCTTGGCCCCGGTGTCGATGACCATCGCCAGGTAGTCGGGTTTGCGCTGCTGGACAAGGTTGATCAGCCACTGGGTGAAGACAAAGGTGGCCTTGGTGGGCTCGCCGCCAGGGCTGGACAGTTCGCGAAACGGCGCATAGTAGGCGCGGAAGATCTGGGCGTGCCCGTCGATGATATAGAATGACTTGGCCATGAACCGCCCCTATTCTACGGGACCCCGTCCGGCCGAGCGAGCGGTGGGCCAATAACGTCGCGCCCATAACTGGTGATGCTCATTGGACATGGCGGTAGGACAAAAGATCGCCGGGCACGCTGCGCTTCCTTGACCACTGCCCTTTCCCGTCGTTACAGTACGCCCCTTGGCGTGCCTGCGAGCGCACCTTTGGGCTAACACCTGCTTTGGAGGTACTGCATGGCCTCTGTCAGTCAACCGGGGTCCCGGGCCGGGCTCATCACCGCCCTGGTCGTTTTTATCATCCTGTTCTTCATCGCCGCGATCTTCGCCGTCGTAAAAGGCATTGACGACGCCGACAAGGAAAAGCGGCTGGCCGAGCTCCAGAAAAAATACCGTGTTGCCATTTCAGACCAGGAATTGCAGGGCCCCGAGTTCCAGGCCCTGGTGGATCTGCGCAACAGCGGCGACGACCGCAGCCGCACCATCTTCGATCTGCTCCTGGAACAGCGCAGCACGCTGGCCAACGTCATCACGGGGCGCAACGTCGATGCAAAGGCCGCCAAGGACACGGCCAAGGATGTCGTGGACCGGGCCAACGTCCGCCTCCAGCCAACCGGCGTGACGGCGCCAGGCGGGTCGCTGGCCGCCGCCGTTAATGTGCTGGCCGACGCCCTTGTCCAGCGCCATCAGCAACTGGTCGAGCTCGATGCCAAGGTCGCCGCCGCCGGCGCCGAGATCAAGAAGCAGGTTGACATCTACCAGGCGCAGCTCGGCGAGCACCGCAAGGCCCTCGAGGCCGCCAAGACCGAGACCGCCGAGGCCCTGAAGGTCAGCACCACCTATCGCCAAACCACCGACGATCAAATCGCCAGGCTCACCAAGGAGCACGTCGATGCGATCAACAAGACCCAGCAGGAGCTTGAACAGCTCAAGCAGCAGGTCCAGGCCAAGGAGGAGGAACTGGCCAAGCTCGCCAAGGAGCAGAAGCGGGCCATTGACATCCTGGCCAGGTTCCGTCCCCAGAACACCGCCGACGCGATGGTCCGCCAGGCCGACGGGCAGATCGTGCAGGTCGCCCGGAAGAACGTGGTTTACATCAACCTCGGCGCCGGTCAGCAGATCGCGCCCGGCATGACCTTCGAGGTGTACGACAAGAACGAAGGCGTTCCCAGGCTCGCGGAAAACGAGGATTCACTGCCCGTCGGCAAGGGTTCCATCGAGGTCGTCCGCGTAGGTGCAGGCAGCAGCGAATGCCGCGTCGTCAAGGTCGTCGCCGGCGAACAGTTCATGGAAGGCGACCTGATCGCCAACCTGGTGTACAACCCCTCGGCCAAGCTCCGCTTCAAGGTCTATGGGGAGTTTGACATCGACCAGAACGGCGTGGCCACCGCCCAGGAAGCCGAAATCGTCAAGCGACTGGTCACCCAGTGGGGCGGACAGCTCACCGACGAGGTGAGTGTCGCCACCGACTTCGTGGTTCTCGGCCGCGAACCCCGGATCCCTGAGTACAGCGCCGATCAGCTCAGGGACGACCCCATCCGCCAGCTCGAGGTTGACAACGCCCTGAAGGCACTCAATGACTGGGAGGAAGTCCGCAACAACGCCCTGTCGCTGCACATTCCCGTGCTCAACCAGAACCGCTTCCTCTACTACATCGGATTCTACGACCTGGCCAGGAAGTGACCGATCGCCAGGCCGAAAAGGCGCCCGGCATTCACGCCCCGAGCGGTGAATCCCGGCGCCTTTCTCATTGCGCCTGCGTGCGCCGCTCCGCCGCCAGCATGCGCTTGAGCGCAATCAGTTCGCGGAGCGTCCGGCCCAGGATGCGACGGGGCTTGAGGCGCGAATCCGGGTCCCAGCTCCAGTCCACGGGGAACTCCGCCACGCGGTAGCCCTGCTGCCGGGCGCGGATCAGCACCTCCAGATCGAACAGGAAGCCGTCCGTCTGACACTGCCCGTACAGCTTGCGGGCCACCTCTCCGCGATAGATCTTGAATCCGCACTGCGTGTCCGTCAGGTGAGACGGCAACCCCAGCACGCGCAACACCACCCACCGGAACATCTTCGACAACAGCCGCCGATAAACGCTCTGGCTCCGCCGAATCACGCTCCCGGGCATCTTCCTCGACCCGTTGGCGATGTCATACCCGCTTTTCAGCAGTTCCAACCCGCGCAGCGCATCGTCGTAAGGAATGCACACGCCGCTGTCGGCGAACATCACCACGTCCCCGCGAGACGCGACCATTCCCGATCTGACCGCCCATCCCTTGCCCCGATGCGGCAGCGACAGCACGCGCTTCTCCACCCCGGCGGCGGCCGGTGTCCGCTCGGCGACGGCCGCCGTTCCGTCCGGGCTGCCGTCGTCGGCCACGATCACCTCCCCCGAAAGGCCATGCCGCACCAGGAACGCGGAGGCCTCTTCCACATCACGGGCGACCTTGTGCGCTTCGCGGTAGGCGGGGATGACGATCGACAGATCCATCAGTCACCGCGCCGCCAGGAACCGGCCCGCCTGCGCCGCCACCAGGATCGCCGTCAGCAGCGAACTGTAGCGGTGAAGTTCGTAAAGCACCTCCTGCCCGTGCGTCCCGTAGAACGGCATCATCGGCAGCACCGCCGTGAGCAGCACCGCCAGCCCCGCCGCCAGCATTGCCCAGAACAGCAGCTTGTCCCACGTCGAGAATCGAACCGTGTTGACGTTGAACCGGCACCGCTCGGCGAAACTCAACGCCGCCAGCGCGATGGCCAGGGCAAACAGTCCGCCCATGCCCACGTGAAGCATCAGCACCAGTCCCGACATCAACCCCCTGCCCAGGGCCGACGTGACAAGACCGGTCAGCGCCAGCACGGCGCAGCTCACAAACAGAAGGCCGAAGACGACCCGACCCCAGAGCGTGCCCATCGAAACCGAAATCGCCGATGGCGCGGCGGCAGACTGGCCCCTGGCGGCCAGGTATGCCCTGACTTGCATCGCCAGTATCGCGACGATCAGGATCAGACCAAGGATAGCGAGAACCTGGAACATGATCGCAACTCCAATTCCAAAACACCCTCATCCCGCCCCCTCCCGCGGGAAGAGGGTCATCACATCCGATCTGAACGCGTCGAACCGATCGCCGTCACCCACCCCAGCGCCCGCAGCGAATACAGCAACAGCACGCCGGCGACGACAGCCGCGCATCCGAAAACAAACACCTTCAGCATCGTGCGGAAATTGAAGGTGAAATGGAACAGCCTCCAGATGAACCCGCTTTCGTCGCGCAGTTCGTAGTTGGTCTTCACCACCGACGCCTTGGGATCGATCGGCCCCAGCGACGCCACCTGCGCGAAGAAAATCGCGCCCTGCGACGAATGGCAGTCGGCGCAGCCCCGAACACCCAGCGACTGCGACGCCGGCCGAACGTCGTGGGCGATCGGCCAGGCATAGGCGCTGGCCGCGGGGTGCTCCGTCGAGCCGACCTTGCCATCCTTGCTTCGCCGGTAAAGCCGTCCGCCGCTGACGTACACCGGCTCGGCCGCGCCCTCCCGGGTCAACTTCTCAAGCACCTTGCCGATCTGCTCGTCGCTCAGCGGCGCCCACTCGGCCTCGGTGTTCGCCTTGCCGACCGGAATGATCCCCTTGCCGGCGGCTTTCACATCACCCAGTGCGACGGGCTTGACCTTCTCGCCCTCGAGCCGCCCCCAGTAGTTCGGCCAGACCATCTTGTACGGCGCGATCTTCCCCTCCGAGCCGTCAGCATTGCGCTCGCGGAGAAAGACCGGCGCCGCCAGGCGCGGCTGCTCGTCGGCGGTTCGACCAAACGACTCGGCGCCCAGTTCATGGGCCAGGGAGGTCTGGACATGCCCCGCCTGCATCGTCGGCCAGGGGCCCGCGTGGCATGCCGTGCAGCTCAGCTTTTCCAGGTGAATAGGCGGCAACCCGACGTGCGCCGGCCGCGGCGCGCCCAGCCGCCCGCCCATCGCCAGTCCGCCGGCGCCCGGTTCATTGCCATAGTGGCAGCCGAAACAGGTCAGCGAGGCGCTGTGGGCATCCTTGCGTTCCGCGGCCTCGCCCTCGTAACCGCGAACGACCTTGTGATCGATCCCGTGGCGGTGGCAGTCCACGCACATGATGCCCGACACCAGGTGAACGTCGCGGTCCTGCTGCCACCGCGGCGCCGCCTGGTCCCCCGCCTCGTTGGTCGTGTGACAGAAATAACACTTGCTGTTGGGCGAACGCCGCGTCACGTCAAAAAAGACGCGGTTGTCCGGCGCAAACGCGCCCGCGTCGTACGTCAGCTTCGGCCGCGTCTTGCTCTTGAGAGGGTCCTCCCCCTCGGCCTCGGCATCCTCGGCGATCTGCGCGACCGAGCCCTGCACGATGCCCAGCCCGGCCGCGACCGTGGGGGCCCATTTGAAGTTGAGCTGCTTCTTGATCTGAAGTTCGCGGTCAGCCGTGTTGTAGGTGTTGCCCGCGTCATGGCAGATCATGCAGTCGTTTTCCAGCTTGCCCGACAGGGCCCACAGCGCGCCCTTCTGGACCGGCTGGGTCGCGGGATTGGCGCCGATGCCGCCCCCGGGCATGTGAGGGCCAAAGTGGGTAACCATGTCCCAGTCGCTCACGCCCGCCTCGGCCGGCTTGAACGTGCCCTTCCACCCGCGTTCGGAAAGGGGAAGAATCGTGCGCGTGGCGGCGTCCTTGTAGATCCAGGGCTCGCCCGGCCGGCCGTTCTGCTCATTGCCGCGAGCATTGAAGTGCCAGCCGGTGTTGATCGCCGACACGTCATGACATTTGCCGCATGTCTTGTCCGGAGAGTAGGGCTGCGCGGGCTTGCCCGGGTCCACCTTCGACGTGATCGCGATCTCGTTCTCATCCATGATCACGATTCGATGGGGGAAAACAGCTCGGCTGTCGGCCATGCCGCGCTTCTTCTCCTCCGCGGCGATGACAACGCCGCCCAGTGCCAGCGGCAGGCCGATCGCCGCCGCCACTTTCCAGAGAAACCGGCGGGACACGTCCCACCGCCCGTATGTGCCCGATGTGCGTTTCATCCATTCTCTCCAGCAGTTTCGTCCGAACTTGAGGGCGGATTATACAGACACGGCGACGGGGTAAAACCCCGCCGCGCTGTGCAACAACATCGCCCCGACCCTGCTGGAGTCATATACCGGCCAGTCCCGTCGAGGTTGCGACCCTGCGGCCTTTAACGTCTGTGCCGGTGTCCCTGGCGCATCCGGGACCGGCCTCCAGCGCATCCCCGGTTTGCCGCGCTTCTCAGCTTGCCCATCTTCAATCCGAATTGGATGTGAAGGCCATGGGGTGGTATTGGCGGCGTCTTGCCAGGACGCCAAAGGAGAGTTGCGATGCTTTGGGTTGTCCGCGGAACCGACCGACACACCAACGAGGATATCTCCATCGTCCTTGAGGCCGACAGCGCCGCCCAGGCCGAATACATGGGCGAACGCCGCGGCATCCCGGTCGTCGTGGTCAGTCAGGCCACCCCGGAAGACATCCGGATCGCCAGGGCCGAGGGTCGCTGCTTTCAGTTCACGCCCGAGCCGCGGGAGTACCGCTGCCTGGGCCGGCCTGTCCGCCGCTTTGAAATGGCCTGCCTGATGATCTGCGGGCTGATGACGGCGGTGCTGGTCTTCGGCGTTCTTTGAACGCCGGGTCCGTCACAGTTCAGCGTTGGGCGGAGGACCGCGCGGCGTTATTGTGGATTCTCTCCGCGTCGGTGCCCGGGCGGAACCTGGGCACGGACGAGAACGCTGGTGCTGCGGGGCCCGCCCCCGCGATCCAGGACCGCCGGCCGCAAAAAGTGTCACGCACCCCTTGAACGCTTGCAAGCGATTTTTTTCTGGACGAATCGCCTGAAAATGGATACTGTTTCGCCTTCCGCGGAGGCGTAGTGGCATCCGCCAAACAGCCTGAATTAGCAACAGGATCCAACGTTCGGGTGAAGCGGTATGAGCGTCGTTGACACTGGTGAGTTCGCGTGTGAAGCGTGCGGCAAAACGTATAAGTGGAAAGAACAGTACGCGGGTCGAAAGGTCCAGTGCGGCTGCGGGCACGTGATGCGGTGCCCCGACGTTTCCCCGACCAACCAGGCCCCCCAGCCCCCCCAGGGCAACGGCAACGGAAACGGCGGCACCAAGAGCAACATGGGCCGCCATGTCGTCCGGGCCAAGCCCGCCGTGGTTGATACCTACGACGTGAAGCCCGATCCGGTGCTCGACGAGAAAAAGAAACGCCCCGTCCTCAAACCCTGCCCGTCCTGCGAGACACCCATGCAGCCGGAACTCTCCGTCTGCCTGAATTGCGGCTTCAACACCATCACCGGCAAAATGCCCCGCAAGGGCGGCATGTTCGGCTGGATCTTCGGCGGCAAGAAGAAGACCGCCAAGGCGTAAGAACTCCGGAACCAGCCGGGGCGAATGCCGGACCATTGTTCTAAAGCGGCGGCCTGCGCCGCCGGCCGACGTTCCCTCATCACCCGCGCTGCAACGCGCCGCGCAGCAGCGACAGGCTCTTGGGAATCGCGGTCTGCCAGGCTTCGTTTCCTTCAAACTCCAGTGAAATGTAGCCCCGGTAGTTGTGTTTGCGCAGGATTCCGGCGATCCGCGCGTAGTCCAAGTCCAGCGTGTACCAGATTCCACCGCCAAAATACGTCTTGGCGTGCATGTACACCGCCTTGGGCATGATCGCGTCGATCTTGTCGTAGGGATCTTCCAGGAAGTTCCCCGTGTCCACCGTCACGCCCAGCCAGGGCGAGTTGACCGCATTGACGATTCGCAGCACACCCTCGGGCGTGCGTCCCAGTCCCCAGTGATTCTCAAGGCCCAGGGTCACCCCGCACTCCCTGGCCTTGTTCACGCACAGATTGAACGCGTCGATCACCCACTCGAACCCCTGCTCGTCGGTATAGCCGGGTTTGGGCTGCTCGATGCCGCGGTTTTTCATCAGCTCGTCAAAGTCCTTGCTCGTGCCCCATGTGCCGGTGTTCACCCGGATGGTCGGAATGCCCAGCCTGTACGCCAGTTCGATGCAGTGAAGCGTATGGTCGATGTTCTTCTGACGGACGGCCGGGTCCGGGTTCAGAAAACCCTGGTGGATCGACAGCCCGCACAGGTCAATCCCCTCCAGCAGCGCGATGCGCTTCAGTTCCTGGAGATAGCCGTTCTCCTCGCTGGTCATCTGGCGATGCAGGATCTCCACCGCGTCGAACCCCATCGCCGACGCCTCGCGGATGCACTGCTCGATCGACAGCCTGGAATCTTCCCGGAAGCGCCAGAACGAATAGGTGGAAACAGCCAGACGATTGCTGCGGGCCATCTTGACCTCCGATCCCGTGGAATTCGAAGCGGGCAACACCGCGCCGGCCGAAGCCGCCAGCGCCCCGGCGAGAAATGCCCTGCGATTGATCGACATGCCCTGCATCATAGGACTCCTCCGCGCCGGATGACCTGCGCCCCGGCAAGCACCGACGGATCAATGCTGATCCCCAGCCCGGGACCGGTCGGAACCTCGATCGCACCGTCCTTCACTTCCAGCGCCGGCGAGTACCACTTGCCCGGCTCGCCGGCGGCCGCGTACTCCTGGAACGGACCGGCATTGGCCGTCCGCGACACGAAATGCAGCATGTAAGCCTCGTTGGGATCTGCCTTGGGGCTGTGCGGCGTGATGGGCATCCCGGCCCTGGCCGCCAGATTCGCAATTCGTATGGCCCGGATGATCCCGCCGTTGTACGAGACATCCGGCTGAATGATGTCCACCACCCTCCGGTCGATCATCTCCTTGAGCCGCCAGTAGCTCGAATCCTGTTCACCGCCGGCCACCGGAATGCTCAACGCCTCGGTCACCTTCCGTGTCTCCTCGTATTCCTCCCATGGGCAGGGCTCCTCGAAGAAGGCCACGTTGTGGTCCTGCAGCATCTTCCCCACCTCGATCGCGTGGGCCGCGTCATACGACCCGTTTGCATCCACGTAAATCGTGCAGTCATCGCCGAATGTCCTGCGGGCCAGCGCCACCAGCTTCTCCGACCGCCCGGGCGAGGCGTCGGCGTTGTTGCTCATCCGCCCCCCGATCTTGATCTTGATGGCCTTTGCCCCCGTTTGGTCATACCGCTTCTTGAGCCAATCCACCTCCTGTTGCGGCGTCGTATCGCGCCGCATGCTGGACATGTACACGTGGACCTTCGGCCGAACCACCCCGCCCAGCAACTGCCCCACGCTTTGCCCGGCGATCCTGCCCAGCAGGTCGAGAATCGAGAACTCGACGAAACTCACCGGTACCCAGAATCCCAGCCCGGCCAGCTTGTAGTTGGAGCCGACCGTGTACACCTCGTCCAGCAGCGACTCGATCTGTCTCGCATCCTTCCCCACGAAGAAGGGCGCAACGCGGTTGAGAAGCACCGGCCAGAAGTCCTCTATGCGCTCGTTGGTCACGGCCAGGCCCGTCGCGCCGTCCGTGCTGGTCGTTCGCACCAGCCGGCACTGGGGCGTCTTCAGCAACTCCACCGATGCGATCTTCACCGGCGACTTGATCCTCCCCGGCAGATCGAACATCGCCTCCTCCGGCGCCGGCCTGGCGGAAACGCCATGCGGCAAAAGAGCCGCGGCAACAGCGCCGGCGGCCAGTCCCATCGCTCTGCGGCGGGAAATCGCTCGTGCAATCGACGAAGTTCGAGGTGACCTGCTCATGGTGCCGGCATATTACCAGCTTGCTCATCCAATCACATCGCGCCGGTCGCTGCCCAACAGGTCGTTGCCCTCCTGGCCCAGCAGCGTGTCCGCGCCCGGACCGCCAACCAGCGAATCATTCCCCGGACCGCCTTCCAGCCGATCGTCGAAACGCGATCCGATCAATGTGTCGGCCCCCTGCCCTCCCATGAGCACCGCCGGCTTGGGGCTGCGCCAAGCTTCGATGAAATCGTCTCCGTCTCCGCCGTCGATGTGAATGCGGTCCACCAGCATGATCCTGGTGCTGAATGTCGATTGCCACCTGATCCGATCCGGCAAAACGGCGATCCGGTCGGGCAGGGCGCTGCCGTTGATCACCAGCGTGTCCTTCCCGGCACCGCCGTTGAACAGCACGCCTCCCTTCGCCAGCGCATCGTTCCCAAGCGTCAGCAAGTCCCGCCCCACGCCGCCTTGAATCTCCACGCGCACGCCTGTCCGGCCAAGAACCACGCTGTCGTCGCCCGCCAGGGTGAAAACTGACAACAGGCCGATCGCGCCGTACGCGATGGCCGAGCCGTGCCCCGTTACCTGGTTGTTGCCGATGCTGAGACTGTCGTCGCCGGTCGTGGCAAAAAGGTCCAGATAGTCGCGGCCCGACCCGCCGCGAATGCTCAGCGGCGCGCCAAGCCCCGTGTCAACCCCGAAGATGTCATTGCCTGATCCGCCGCCGATCGTCGCCGGAATCGACAGGCCGAACACATCAATGATGTCATCCCCGCTCCCGAGGTTGATCGTCATTCCCTCCAGCCCGCCGGCCAGGCTGACAACCCCGCCGTTCATGGCCACATCGTCCGCGGTGACCTCGATCTCATCATTGCCCGATGTACCGTGGAGAATCAGGATGTCCGCGTCGCCCTCCGCCTGGCCACTGTCGCCAACGGACACGCTTCCGGCCGCGTTGATCGGCCTGATGATGAACGTATCCGCTCCATCACCCCCGTCGATGTTCACGCGCGTGGTGGCATCGGCCGCCAGCGTCTGCTCGCCGGCCGCTTCGCTGTCCATGTCCAGGTCGCTGACAAACCCCGCGTCCCCCGCCGAAAAGCGATTGTGCTTCAAGTTCCCAGCCTCGACGGACAGGATGAACAGGTCCCCGGCCTCATCGCCAACGAAGCTCACTTCCGTGCCAGCCACTGCGGCCGTAAATGCCAGCATCCGCCGCCCCTCGAGCCATTCAATCAGCGCCTCGATCACTGGTTGGTTTCGACGCCAGAACTCACGACCCTTTGCCGCCCGTTTCATAGCGTTCATTGTCATGCAGGCTCCCTGGCATAACCGACCGTTCGAGCGATTTGCGCCTAGCCGCAAAAAAAGATCCCGCCGTGATGAACAGGACAACTCGGAACGGTCATCCGTTACATACCATACGGCCCCCCATCGCCCTTGTGAACCTGTCATGCAATCCGAGGCTCACTGATCCGGTCCGAGATCCACCAGATCCTTGCCAAGAACCTCACCTTCGATGGAGTCGTCGCCCGCGCCGCCCAGAACGGTGTTGACATCCCAGGATGCTTCTCCAAGTCGATATGCCCTCCTGGAGCGAAGAAAGATGACGTCGTTCCCGGCCCCGCCGTCGATGTAGCAGCCGGCCAGATGGTATTCACTCACAAACCCATCATCATCATAGGCGACAGGTACGCGGATGGCCCCGAACAGCGTGTCATCCCCGTCGCCGCCGTTGAGGCTGACGCGGATGGTCGTGCGGCCGGCCCAGAGGTGATCGTGACCGCCCAGCCCGTTGATGACGATCGCCTGGGTGTCGTAGAAGGCGACACTCCTGTACCCGGACCGCATGATGCGGTAACTGAGCTGAGATCCCCGCTCCACATGCAGGCCCAGACTGTCATTGCCCTCGGAACCGTTGACGATCAACTTGTTCTGCCCCGCCCCCCCCAGGAACCGCACGCCCCGCTGGCAGTCATCATCCACTTCCAGCAGATCGTCTCCATCGCCGCCGTGCACCTCAACCAGGCGATTGTTGGCGCTGACGTGAAACGTGTCGTCGCCATCGAACCCCTTCAGGTGGACCGATTCGCACCTGTCGAACTCGAGCTCGCCGCCGCCCAACTCGATTGTCGAGCCCTTGATTTCCAGCATATCCCCGGCATCGGTGCCCTCGATGATCAGCAGATCTCGGTGGCAGGAGCCGTTGACGAATACCCGGGCGGCGATGTTGTGCTCGACGGCAATTCCATCTTCGCCGTGGCCGCCCGAAACCGCAACCGGGATGGTCTGGAGTCTTCCCTGATTTGAATTGGGCGCGCAGGCCCCCTATGCAGTAGTAGGTCATCAACTGCAAGGAGGCTCTATGCGATGCGTCAGGGATGACGTTCAGCGCCTATC
>Ga0209381_1001512_pt1 | contig 36865 bp, 36 predicted proteins | sample DewCreD2012metaG_FD_184111 | JGI IMG/M metagenome (GOLD analysis project Ga0209381, IMG submission 184111) | Hot spring sediment bacterial and archeal communities from British Columbia, Canada, to study Microbial Dark Matter (Phase II) - Dewar... ... | reverse complement strand
ATCCAAAAAACAGAGATAATTTTTTCCGGCCTCCTCTCATCTGCCGTTTCCCATCATTCCCTACGGCCGGAAAACTATCTCTTCTAACCCTTTCAACCAACCATTCGCTCCAAAAGCGGGTGCAAATATAGAAAAGATATTTCTAATAACAAAACAACACAGAATTATTTTTATTTTTTATTTTGATCCATGAACAGTAAACTTCCTTTTTAAAGCAGAGTTATTAATTATAAAACCTTATGAGACGAACATTTATTGCAGTTGATATAACCCCCGGAGAAAAACTTCTCAGCACTGTGGCAATAATCAGAAAAAAACTTGCCAACGAAAATATTAAATGGACTGATACAGGAAACATGCACCTTACTCTTGCATTCCTGGGAGATACTGAAGAGGAAACGCTAAGAAAAATTGCCGAAGGACTGCCAAAGATTACAGCAGGAGCAGAAGCCCCTCATTTCACTGTTACCGGTCTGGGCCTCTTTCCGGGTATTAATAACCCCCGGGTACTCTGGGCAGGTATTAAAGATCATCAATCGTTAACATACCTTCAGAAAAGAATTTCAGATTTCCTCCATACCTTATATATAAATACGGAGGAGAGAGAATTCAAACCACACCTTACCATAGGCAGAATAAAATATCTGAAGAATACATCAAACCTTAATAATCTTATGACCGGTTTCAGGGATACAGTGTTTCAGGATGTGCAGGTAAAGGAAGTAATCTATTATGAAAGTATCCTTAAACCTGAGGGTCCGCAATATAAACCAGTTGCTGTGGCTGTAATATAAACTGCTGATCTATGCACGGCCTGAGGATAATACCGGCTGATTTTGCTGTTGAGAAATTCCGTATAATTACAATTTAAAATCTGTGCAAAATGAAAAGTATCTTTATTGTGGCGCTTACATTACTCATTTGTGTTAATCTCTCTGACATTATTCTTCATGCACAAAGCACAGCTTCTGCCGGCGCCCCTGGTGTTGCAGTCTTACTTGTCGATACCGACAGGCAGAAAGCGCGGGTGGAAGAAGCCATATACGGACATTTTCTTGAGCATATAAATCATTCAGTGGTTGACGGCCTCTTTGCAGAACAGATAAGGGGATGCGGATTTGAAGGGACTGACTTTGAAACATACTGGACTCCTGAAGCTGAAAACGGAAGGGTTGAAGTGGCTGAGGTAAAGTTTGAAAACGGTGAAAAGAGCATCCGTCTTTCACCCGGCAGAGGTACTGCCGGAATAAGACAGGAAAGAATTTACCTTGAAAAAGGATATGATTATTCCGGTTCAGTATGGATAAAACCAGAATCAGGTTCCGTTAAAGTATTCCTTTATATTAACGATTCAGGAGGGAAACGGGTAACCGCTATTCCGCTCAGGTATACCGGCAATCGCTGGCAGGAGGTACCTTTCAGTTTCAAAAGCACCATTACAGACAGGGAGGCAGAAATCAGACTGGTTACCTCGGGAAACGGTTCGGTGCTTATTGACTTTATTTCCATGATGCGGACCGATTACCGGAATTCAGGCTGCATGCGCGCCGACCTTGTTGAGGCAATGAAGGCATTGAAACCACCCTTTATAAGATGGCCGGGTGGATCCTTCGCTTCAATTTATAAATGGAAGGACGGGATCGGTCCACGGGTTTCCCGAAAATACCATCCCAATACAATCTGGGGAGGTTATTCCGACTATTATGGTTTCGGCACAGATGAATTTATGGAACTCTGCAGACAGCTTAACGCCGAACCTCTAATAGTACTGAGTGCGACAGATACTGACGAGCAGCAGTTCACGGATGCTATGGACTGGGTGCATTATCTCAACGATCCCCCGACAACCCCGTGGGGTAGTTTAAGGGCAAAAAACGGACATCCGCAGCCATATAATGTAAGATTTTTTCAGATAGATAATGAGCCAATGAACCACAGGCTTACCCCTGATCAATATGCCGGTATTGTGAATAAATATGGAAGCGGGCTCAGAAAAATTGCCCCGGAGGCCAAAATTATCGCCTGCGGCCAGAAGCGTTCAAACGATCTCAACTGGAGTCAGAAAATTATCGATCTTGCAGGGGATAACTTTGATATCCTCGGCTGCCATAATTATGAATATGAAAATGATTATTTTCAGTCGGGCCTGCTGCGAATAGAAGACTACCTGATAAGGTTACGCGACTATATAAAAATCTCAAAACATCCGGGTATCAGGATTGCAGTACTTGAGTGGGGACTCTGCCGTACATACGACTGGCGGGCCGGGCTGCATACCGCAGGTTCGCTTATGATGTATGAGAAACTCGGTCCGGAACTCATAATGACCTGCCCTGCACTGTGGATGAGAAATACATCAGATGACCCTACCTGGACAGCCTTTATCTATCATGACCATGTTTCATGGTTCCCGGGATCGGGGTATGTCGTTGAAAAGCTTTTCAGGGAGCATTATCAGGAAAACCTTCTGGCATCGGCCAGGGGAACATTCAAGGATATTAATAACCGGCAAGAATTTTTTAATGGTATCTCCTCAATGAAACCGGAAGGCTGGAGGCCTGAAACCTTTGAGGCTGTAGCCACGGGCAGTGCTGACAGCCGAAATATTGTCATCAAGGCTGTCAACTATGAAGGAAAGAAGAATGTTCTTCTGGTCAGATTACAGGGATCAGAGGTACCACTTAAGGGGGTTGTTAAAATTTATACTCTTAAAGCAGGCCTGACCGATGCACCTTCAATCTCCAATCCGGATCTGATTAAACCAGTTGAAACTTATGCTGATTACAACCGTGACCTTATGAGTTTTGATTTGGAACCTTATTCGGTAGCAGTGATAAAAATAACCCATGCTCCCTGACCTGTATCTGCAATATGCAGACATTAGAATTTTACATGCCTTTGCCCTTTATGATAATTATAATTGTATAGATCATTATCTTAAGGTCGAGCATCAGGCTCATGTTTTCAATGTACAGAAGATCATATCTTAGTCTTTCTGTCATCTGGTCAACGGTGGAAGCATAACCGTATTTTACCTGGCCCCACGAGGTAATACCCGGCTTCACCTTCAGAAGCCTTTTGAAATGCGGGGCTTTCAGTACAATCTGTTCAATATAATACCGCCTCTCAGGCCTGGGGCCTACAAGTGACATTTCTCCCTTAAGTACATTAAAGAGGTTAGGTATTTCATCGAGTCTGTGGCGGCGCATGAAATGTCCTGCAGGAGTAATCCTTGAATCACCGGCACCCGAAAGGGCAGGGCCTTCTTCCTCGGCATTAACCTTCATCGACCTGAACTTATAAATGGTGAATGGCCGTCCGAAACGACCAATCCTTTCCTGCCTGTATAAAACCGGACCCCCGTCGTACAGCCTGATAACCACCGAAAGAATAACAATCACAGGCAACAGTATTACCAGCAGAATAATGGCGAGAATATAATCAGATAAGATTTTAATATTATTCTGGAACGGCGACAGTGTATGATTGGGTATCTCAAGAAATGGTGTGCCGTATATCATTGTGTGTTCGATCCTGCCCGTAAGGAAATCTCTCAGGGAGGGTATAGCTTTTATTGTAACGCCTGTAAGCTGCAGATCGCCGATTATCCTCAGTATGTCGTCCGATTCATAGTCCTCGGAGGCTATGATTACCTCTTCAGTTTTGTTATTTTCTATTATCTCAGACAGATTTTCAATCCTGCCAAGGTACTTTACACCTGTATTCTCAAATCCATTCTTCTCACCGTTAATTTTTACATATCCTAGCACAATGTTACCGCCCGGAATCTTCTCACTTCTCAGCATCTCCAGAACTGAAAATGCCTTCTTTCCTGAACCGATTATTATAGTATTGATGCCAAGAAGGCCCCTGTGCACCCTTGAGGCAAGGGCCGACGTGATAAATAACCTCGGAAGATAAGTAAATACAAACTGCAGAAAAAAAAGAAGAAGGAGAGCGCGGAGAAAAAAAGTGTTATCGGTTATTACTCCCCTGGTCACCATTATCAGAAACAATATCAACGCACCTGTAAGGGTAACGGCAGCGGAGTAAAAAAACTCCTGCAGCCTTGATCTCCTGAGAGAAATAACATAAAATCCGGCAATGAAAAACAATGCAACCCAGAACAAAGGGTAAAGTATGATGCTTAAAACAGGCAGATCTCTTAATGAGGTAAGAGGATGGTTACTGAAGGAGGTGTATTCCAAAGATATCCTGCAGAATGTAATCCATGCAATTGCCGAGCCTGCTATATCGGCAAGCAAATATGCCATGCACACTTTTTTCCTGTTCATATCTCTGCAGAATAAGCGGGAATAAATACAGTTTTTATTTAAGGCAAAACCGGATCACTTTTACTTCGCATTTCAAAAATACAAATTCATTCTTATTTTTGCTGAATTACGGAGATGCAGGCTTATGACTGAATCATTCGAAGCCAAAGGGCTGAGGGAGAAGCTTATAGAGAGTATCAGACAAAAGGGCATTACCGATGAGGAGGTATTAAGGGCGATGAAGAAGGTCCCGAGGCATCTTTTTATGGACCCCGCTTTCCTTCATCATGCTTACGTCGACAAGGCGTTTCCTATATCATCGGGGCAGACAATTTCCCAGCCTTACACTGTTGCTTATCAGACAAGCCTTCTTCAGGTGAAAAGAAGAGATAAAGTGCTTGAGATAGGGACCGGTTCAGGTTACCAGGCTGCAATTCTTGCCGAGATGGGAGTGAGGGTGTATACAATAGAGAGATGCAGGGAGTTATACCTGAAAGCACAGCAGATAATTGCAACGCTCGGTTATAATATCCACTTTTTCTATGGCGACGGTTATGAAGGCAAAGAACAATACGGCCCGTACGACGGGATAATTATTACCGCAGCCGCTCCGGAAATACCCGCATTACTGCTTAAACAACTTAAAACCGGAGGAAGACTGGTTGTACCTTTAGGCAAAAGTGATTACCAGGTTATGACGGTGGCAATAAGAACAGGTGAAGATTCATGGGAATATTCATCACACGGCACATTTGTCTTTGTACCGATGCTCAGAGGTACCAGGGAAAAATAAAATCCTTTTATGAAAGTTTACAGAAGAGTCTATTCACCAATATCCGTCAACACTTTCGTTGTGCCCGGACTGAACGGTGAATGTGTTGTGATTGACTGTGGATGCTATGATGCGAATGAGTTCAGAAACTTTATCTCATTTCTTGAAGCTAAGAAACTTAAGCCGGTGATGCTGCTGAATACCCATTGTCATCTCGATCATGTATTCGGAAACAGATTCATGCTTGAACATTATAACCTGCGGACTTACTGCTCTGAAGATGAAATGGGTAACCTCCGGGGGGCTGCGGTTCATGCAGGGTTTTTCGGTTTATCAATGGAAGAGCCTCCCTCTCCTGAGGGCTTTATCCGCGACGGTGAAACGATATGCGCTGCAGGTATTATCTTCAAAGCTATCCATGTGCCGGGCCATACCAGCGGCAGTCTGGCTTATTACTGCAGAGAAGGGGGTATTATATTTACCGGCGACGCCCTGTTTGCTGGGGGAATAGGCCGGACCGACCTGCCCGGCGGAAATTATCAGACCCTTCTGGCAAGTATAAAGGAAAAAATTCTCACCCTTCCTCCTGAAACTGTCATTTACCCTGGTCACGGACCCTCCACTACTATTGCCAGGGAAACAGAATCAAACCCGTACCTGAAATAAAAGGTTTTCCTTTAAGTATACAGATACCATAATTATTTCCGGTTTTCACCGCAAGGCAGCAACCCCGGATCTGAATACGAATAAACCGACCTGCGGTAATTAATTAAATATACAAGATCTCATAATATTTGACAGTTACTTTTACTATTTTAGCAAAATCATGATCCATTTTAAAATTGTTTTAATAAACATATAATCAGATATATAATGACATACAACAGATTTGTAAACCGTCATTTAGGTCCCCGCACCGAAGAGATTCCCGGAATGCTCGATGCCATCAAGGTTAAGTCGCTGGATGAACTTATAGACAAGACCATTCCAGCTTCTATCAGACTCAGGAAACCGTTGAATCTTCCTCCGGCAATGACCGAATACGAATATCTCAGACACATAAGGGAGCTTGGGAAACTCAACAGGCAGTTCAGGTCCTTTATTGGCCAGGGTTATTACGGCGTGGACGTGCCCTCTGTAATAATAAGGAATGTTCTCGAAAACCCCTCGTGGTACACATCATATACACCATACCAGGCCGAGATTTCACAGGGACGGCTGGAAGCGCTTCTTAATTTCCAGACGATGATTATAAGCCTCACCGGAATGGAGATTGCCAATGCATCTCTGCTCGATGAGCCTACAGCAGCCGCAGAGGCAATGATAATGATGTTTAACAGCCGTACCAGGGAATCGGTGAAATCGGGAATAAAAAGATTCTTTGCCGACAGCGATATTTTTCCGCAGACACTCGATCTGCTGAAGACCCGCTCAGCCCCTCTCGGAATAGAGCTTGTAACAGGCAGCTTCAGGGAGACAGAGATAGATAATTCATTTTTCGGAGTTCTTGTACAGTATCCTGCCGCTTCCGGCCAGATAAACGACTACAGGGAATTTGCGACTATGGTTCACTCTGCAGGAGCATTGCTTGGAGTAGCCGCCGACCTGATGAGCCTTGCCTTACTTGTCCCCCCGGGCGAATGGGGAGCCGATATTGTCGTGGGGTCCAGCCAGAGATTCGGCCTCCCTATGAGTTACGGAGGTCCTCATGCCGGTTTCTTTGCATCGCGCGAAGAACATAAACGCAATATGCCGGGCAGGATAATAGGTGTATCAATCGATGTCAACGGCAATCAGGCACTGAGGATGGCACTCCAGACAAGAGAACAGCATATCAAAAGGGAAAGAGCAACATCAAACATCTGCACTGCTCAGGCCCTCCTTGCTATTATGTCGGGGATGTATGCCCAGTACCACGGTCCGGAAGGCCTTAAAAACATAGCTTTACACATCCACAGATGTGCATGTACACTTTCGGGTGAACTTGAAAAAATAGGATTCAGAAACCTTAATTCCCGTTACTTCGACACTGTTAGGATAAAGGTTCCCGGAAATATAAAAACAGGAGAGATAAGAGAAAAAGCACTTTCAAAAAAACTTAATTTCCGGTACCCGGGCGATGATATCGTTTCAATCAGCACTGACGAAATAACTTCGGTTGAAGACATTAACAACATCATTTCAGTATTCTCTGAAGTTGCAGTTGTCGCTTTTAATCCTGTTGAAACACTTGCAGACAAAACTTTGATTGAAGATGATTTTCTGCGCAAATCGGAGTATCTGAAAGAGTCGGTCTTTAACAGCTACCACAGCGAAACCGGCATGATGCGATACATAAAATTACTCGAAAGAAAGGATATATCACTTACTCACAGTATGATCTCGCTTGGTTCATGCACAATGAAACTTAATCCTGCCACCTCAATGTTCGCAATGAGCTGGCCCGAATTTGCAAATATCCATCCTTTTGCGCCGTCCGATCAGGCTGAAGGATATAATAAGGTTATTGAGGAGCTTGGGAATGCACTTAAGGAAATAACAGGTTTTTCTGATGTGTCATTCATGCCCAATTCAGGTGCGGCAGGAGAATATACAGGGTTGCTTGTAATAAGGCAGTATCACATCAGCAGGGGAGAAGGAAACAGGAACGTGGCTCTGATACCTTCATCGGCCCATGGCACAAACCCGGCCAGTGCTGCAATGGCAGGGATGAAAGTAATTGTGGTGGAATGCGACCAGAACGGAAATATCAGTGTTGCCGATTTACGCAGGAAAGCTGAGGAAAACAGGGAAAATCTTGCCTGCTTCATGATAACCTACCCGTCAACCCACGGAGTCTTCGAGGAAGATGTAGTTGAGATGACGGAAATAATACATGCAAACGGAGGCCTTGTATATATGGATGGTGCAAACATGAATGCACAGGTCGGATTTACTAGCCCGGGTGTTATAGGTGCGGATGTCTGTCACCTGAACCTTCATAAGACTTTTTCAATACCTCACGGCGGCGGCGGCCCGGGAATGGGGCCAATCCTTGTTAACCCGAAACTTGCCCCCTTCCTTCCGACCCACCCGGTGGTCAGAACCGGCGGTGAAAAAGGAATTACGGCTGTGGCAGGTGCACCTTTCGGATCTGCCCACATACTGACGATCTCCCATGCATATATTATGATGATGGGAGCGGAGGGACTTACCGAAGCAACAAAATATGCAATTCTTAATGCAAATTATATTGCAGCATCTCTCAAAGGATGGTTTAAAATCCTGTATACCGGCAAAAACGGAATGGTTGCGCATGAAATGATTCTCGACTGCAGGGATTTTAAATCTGAAGCAGGTGTTACCGAACTCGACATAGCAAAACGTCTTATGGATTACGGATTTCATGCACCTACCCTCTCTTTCCCGGTGCACGGTACCTTAATGGTTGAGCCTACCGAATCTGAACCTCTGCAGGAACTCGACAGGTTTATTACAGCCATGAAGATGATACGAAATGAAATCAGGGAGATTGCTGAGGGAATTGCTGACAGGGAAGATAATGTACTTCATAATGCTCCTCATACCCAGAAGGTTATTGCAGCCGACGAATGGAGCCACAGGTACACAAGGACAAAGGCAGCATTTCCTTCAGGCTGGCTGTATGAAAATAAATTCTGGCCGGCAGTAAGCAGAGTTGACGACGGTTATGGCGACAGAAACCTTATATGCACATGTGCCCCCATCGATGCCTACAGGCAGGAAAACCTAAAACCATTTAAAATATGACAACCGCTCAATGGAATGACCTTGTAAAACTTATTGAAGGACAGGATATCGGCTACCGGCCGGCAGGATTTATAATCGACAGCCCCTGGATCCCGGGATGGTACGGAGTATCAAACGTAAGGTATTATGCTTCTGCCTCAGAGTGGCTTAAAGCTAACCTGAAAGCCTGCAGCCTTTTCCCTGATGTCTGGTTTCTGCCCGGCTTCTGGTCAGAATTCGGTATGTGCACCGAGCCTTCAGCCTACGGGGCACGTATGAAATGGATGGAGCAAAGCCTTCCTCATGCCGAAAAAGTTATCAGAAACATAGAAGATATTCAGGAACTGCCGGTACCAGATGTAGAAACTGACGGACTTCTTCCCTTTATGATCGACCGCCTCAGGGAATGTGAGCCGGCCATGAACAGCGAGGGCCACCAGGTGAAATTTGCCGTTTCACGTGGACCTCTCAATATTGCATCTTTTCTCATGGGTACCACGGAGTTTATGATGAGCCTGGCAATGAACCCCGCCGAAGCAAAACTACTTATAGAAAAAATTACCGGCTTTGTATGCAGATGGCTTAAATACCAGAAAGAGTGCTTCCCTTCAATAGAGGGAATCCTGGTGCTCGACGACCTGATGGGTTTTATCGGAGATTATGAATTCAATGAATATGCAATACCGGCCTTCAGGAATATTTTCAGTTGCTTCGATGCAAAGGCACGGTTCCTTCACAATGATGCACAGGGACTTATTACGGCCAGATACCTGAAAAATATGAACATCAATATGTTCAATTTCTCATTCGAGCACTCAATGGCCGAAATCCGGTCTCTTGCAGGTCCCGGTGTGGTTCTGGTCGGAAATATACCCCCGCGTGACGTTATGGCTGCAGGCACCCCCTCACAGGTAAAGGAGGCAGTGAAAAAAGCAGCTTCAGAAATTAACGATCACAGCAGAATACTCTGGTCGGTCGGCGGAGGTATGCCACCCGGGGTGACCAATGAAAATATTAAGGCATTTACCGAAGCTGTTAATGAAGATATATAAAACACCTATGAAAAAGAATTCATTGCTACTGCTGCTCATAGTTTTCTCTCTGCCCGGCCATGCCCAGAAGAAAGAGCTTGCATCCATTCTGGTTGAGGCCGGTACTTACCAGAGAATTAATACACCCGTAAGTATCGACCTGAAAAATATCAGTGTGGCAGATACGCTTAAACTGGTTCTTTATGAATCAGTGAAAGGTAAGCTTACTGAAACAGCCTCACAGGTGGAGGAGGGATATGTTCCCCGGCTATGGTGGATCATGACAGGGACAACATTACCCGGAACAAAAAGAGAGTATGTCCTTTACCAGGAATACAGGCCTTCCCCTGCTCCGGCAGTTGTAAACGAGAAAAGGCCCGATATAATCAGGATACTGAATAACGGGAAACCTGTACTCGATTATGCTGTCAGCCTGGTTTACCCCCCTGCCAATGTTGATACAATGTATAAGCGGAACGGTTTTATCCACCCGTTATACTCACCTACGGGTAATATACTTACACGTATCAATGCACCCGACCATTACCATCACTTCGGAATATGGAACCCATGGACAAGGGTCCGTATCAGGGATCATGTAACCGATTTCTGGAATCTTTACGAACATCAGGGAACGGTCAGGTTTGCCGGGTTCAATTCAATTACCGACGGGCCGGTTTATGGTGGTTTCAGCGTTCGCCAGGAGCATATTGACTTCCAGGGAACCAAACCGGAAGAGATTACCTTTAACGAGGTGTGGGATATAAGGGTCTGGAATACATTGCCTTTGAACGGGTCGCAGGCATGGCTTGTGGATGCAGTTTCATACCTTTCTGTAGCCGGCAACGATCCGGTCACCCTTGAAGCTTACAGGTATGGCGGCGGAATAGGTTTCAGGGCTACTGCAGAATGGGATAACAAAAACAGCTGGGTGCTTACTTCAGAAGGAAAAACACGTATCGATGCCGACGGCACAAGAGCACGATGGACCGATGTGGGAGGAATGTTCGCAGGTAAAGGTGAATCGGGTATAGTATTCTTCTCCCATCCGTCGAACAGACAACACCCCGAACCCATGAGGGTATGGCCTGTAAACCAGAATGGGAGGGGAGATATGTTCTTTGAATTCTGCCCGATACGCCACCGCGATTGGGTACTTGAACCGGGTAAAGTGTACCGGCTTAAATACAGAATGCTGGTTTATGACGGGAAAGTCGACAAATCAGTATCTGAAAGGATCTGGCTCGATTTCGCATACCCACCGGTCGCAAAACTGACACTTAAATGACAGAATTAACCCTTAGCCCGGCATCAACTGCCCTAATACTGAGATATCAGGGCATTGAACCGGGAAATAAAACAGCAGAAAAAACATCATAAATCATTATTTATAAGCAGGCATGAAAAGGTTATTGTTCTTAATTATTGTTTTTCCATTGGTGGCCGGTTCCTGCGGAAGCAGAGGTAAAAAAGCTACAACAGCAGATGAATCAAAAGAAAATCAGATGGTTAAAATCATGACCGTTGATCCGGGACACTTCCATGCGGCCCTGGTTCAGAAAACAATGTACGATCAGGTTTCTCCCGATGTATATGTCTTTGCCCCCGCAGGGCCTGACCTTGACCAGCACCTTGCAAGAATTGAATCATATAATACACGTGCAGCCAATCCTACAAAGTGGAATGAAATTGTTTACACCGGAGCAGACTTCTTCGAACAGATGATAGAAACAAAACCCGGTAATGTTGTAGTGCTTTCAGGAAATAACAGAAAAAAAACCGATTATATACTCAGGTCGGTAAATGCAGGATTTAACGTTCTTGCAGATAAACCGATGGTGATTTCCCCTGAAGAATTTTCGAAACTTGAGGAGGCTTTCCGTGTGGCAGGCGAAAAAGGATTACTGCTTTATGATATAATGACGGAACGGTACGAAATTACCACAATACTGCAAAAAGAACTCTCTCTTAAAAAGGAGGTTTTCGGAACCCTTACAGAGGGATCGGAGAAGGAGCCGGCGGTAACTAAGGAGAGTGTACACCATTTTTCGAAGATTGTGTCGGGCTCTCCACTTATAAGACCAGCCTGGTTTTTTGATGTGGAACAGCAGGGAGAAGGCATCGTTGACGTTACAACACACCTGGTGGACCTTGTCCAGTGGGAATGTTACCCTGAAGTGATCCTTTCAAAAAATGACGTGGAAATAATCTCGGCACGCCGATGGCCGACAATAATTAATAAGGAAGAATTCAAAAGTGTTACGGGGCTTGATGATTTCCCGGGTTATCTGGAAAAAGACATTAAGGAGGGAAAACTTAATGTTTTCGCAAACGGAGAGATGGTTTACAGGCTTAAGGGAACCTTTGCAAAGGTTTCGGTCGAGTGGAAGTACGTCGCACCCCCGGGAGGTGGCGATACCCATTTTTCAATAATGCGCGGAACAAACTGTGACCTTGTTATCAGACAGACAGCTGAGGAAAAATTTGTGCCAACCCTGTATGCCGAGAATATCAGGGGAGCTTCTGCAGAAGATTTCTCCGATCGTCTGAAAAGGGCACTTACAACTTTACCATACGACAGCCTTACCGTGAATGACCTTGGAGGAGGCAGATTAAAAATTAACATTCCCGCAAAATACAGGGTAGGGCATGAGGAACATTTCGGACAGGTTACTTCAAAGTATCTTGAGTATCTGAAAGCAGGTGCCCTGCCGTCATGGGAGGTGCCTGGAATGATCACAAAATATTATACAACTACCGAAGCACTGAAAAAGGCAAGACAGAAATAATTCAGGACAGCAGGCAGACTTTCATCTGAAAAGGTTTTCAATCACTGAAGAGTAGAGGTCGGAAACAGAGATGCCTGCTGCCAGAGCCTGTTTCGGGATGATGCTTTCGCTGCTCATACCGGGTACGGTATTTATCTCAAGAAAGAGAGGTTTTCCCTCCACTATGATAAAATCAACCCTGACAATGCCTGAGCAGCCGAGTAGGTCATATATATATGAACTTAGCTGCTGAACCTCCTCTGTCAGTTTTTCTCCTAAAGGTGCCGGAGTAATTTCCTCCGATTTTCCGGGTATATATTTCGCCTCATAATCGAAGAATTCATTTTTCGGGATGATTTCCGTAACGGGCAGAACAATTTTTTTCCTGCCGGCAGTCATTATGCCGCATGCAACCTCCCGGCCTTTCATAAATGCCTCAACAAGAATTTCGCTGCTCTCTTCAGAAGCTTTTTTTATGGCAGGAATCAGTTCTTCCGCTTTTTTGACTTTTGAGACGCCGAAGCTTGAGCCGCTGTCGTTGGGTTTGACAAAGCAGGGAAGCCCTGTACGGGCAATGATTGCTTCAGGATCTGGTGATTCATCCCTGCGGATGAGGATTGAATCGGCCATAGGTATGCCGTATTCTTTCAGAAAAAGCTTGCAGGCATGTTTATTGAAGGTGAGAGCTGAACAGAATGCATTGCATGAAGTATACGGGATACGCAGCATATCAAGATAACCCTGAAGAAGCCCGTTCTCTCCGGGGGTGCCGTGGATGGCAATAAAGACAGCATCAAACCTGACTTTCTCCTCATCGAGTTTCAGGGTGAAGTCGTTCTTGTCGATACTGAAGCGGCGCCCCCTGGGATCTTCCCAGTACCAGTCACTGCCCCGGATGACAATGATAAAAACCCTGTATCTTTTTTCCAGTGCCTTGCTTACCTCCCCGGCACTTCCTACCGACACATCATATTCGGGCGAATCACCTCCCGCTGCAATCGCAATTGTTCTCATCTCTTTGCGCTAAACATAAGCAAATGTAAAAATAAAAGCTTAATTCAACCGGTAAAAAAAGATCTGATGAAAAGACAAGAAAACAGGCACTCTTTTATTTTACCTGAATGATTCATTTTACCTTTTTCGCCGTCTGCCGGTATTTTTCCGCATTCTGCAGGTTATTACCGTCGTTTGTCGCCTGGGGTAATTGCGGCAAGGTTTTTTTATCCTAATTTTACCGTGAAATAAATATTTCTGAAAATGAAAAAAGGTTGTTTGATAGGTCTGGTAATCGGGTCGTTGGCCCTGTTATTTGTTCTGGCACTGGTGCTCTGGGGCATCAGGACATACAACAATATGGTTGTTATGAATGAAGGAGTAACCAGTCAGTGGGGTAATGTCGAAACCCAGTACCAGAGACGTTCCGATCTCATCCCCAACTTTGTTAACACCGTTAAGGGTGCTGCAAACTTTGAACAGCAGACCCTTACGCAGGTAATTGAGGCAAGGTCGAAAGCTACTTCGGTAAGAATCGATCCTTCCAACCTTGATGAAGAGGCTGTTGCACGTTTCCAGGAGGCTCAGGGCGAATTAAGTTCTGCATTAAGCAGACTTATGGTTGTTGTTGAGCAGTATCCTGAGATAAAGGCAACCCAGAACTTCCGCGATCTGCAGGTGGAACTCGAAGGCACTGAAAACCGCATTGCAACAGAACGCAGGAAATTCAACGAAGTGGTAATGTCCTACAATGCCTACATAAAACGATTCCCTCAGAGCTTCATTGCCGGACTGGGTGGTTTTCATCCTAAAGGATATTTCAAGGCAGCCGAAGGTGCCGATAAAGCACCGGAAGTGAAGTTCTAATTTAGTATAAGCAGAAATGAAGGCGGCAACTTTTTTCACGCCTGAACAGAAAGAAAAGATAATTGAAGCTGTTCGGGAAGCTGAGAAGGAGACTTCAGGCGAAATACGGGTACATCTCGAAACAAGATGCCCTGAGGATGTCCTCGACCGTGCAGCCTGGCTGTTCGGCAAGCTGGGTATGCACAAGACCAAAGAAAGAACCGGTGTGCTTTTCTATCTGGCCGTTGAGGACAGAAAATTTGCGGTTATAGGAGACAGCGGCATCAATGCTGTTGTACCCGAAGGCTTCTGGAACCAGGTGAAGGAAATAATGAGGAAAAATTTTTCGGCCGGGCGCTTTACCGAAGGTCTTACAGAGGGGATCCACCTTGCCGGACGGCAGCTTAAAAACTTTTTTCCGTACAGGGAAGACGACAGAAATGAACTGTCAGATGAGATCTCTTTTATGAAAGCGGAATTAAAAGAAGAAAAATGAGAAAGAGATTCCCTGACATATTCCGGGCAGGAGTGCTTCTTCTGGCTTTCACGGTTTTACCCCTTGCAGGTCAGGATATACCCGAAAAGCCTTATCCTCCGCGACTTGTAAATGATTTTGCAGGTTTTCTCAGCAAGGAAGAGGCAGAGACGCTTGAGCGAAAGCTTGTGGCTTTCAACGATACAACCTCAACCCAGATAACCATTGTGATTGTTAAGGACCTTGCAGGGTATGAGAAGGGCGATTTTGCCCAGCGACTGGGTGAAAAATGGGGTGTCGGACAGAAAGGTTCGGATAATGGTGTGGTAGTCCTTGTCAAGCCTAAAACGGAATTTTCAAGGGGCGAGGTTTTCATTGCACCCGGTTACGGACTGGAGGGAGCTATTCCCGACCTTGTCTGTGCAGAGATAGTGGACCGTGAAATACTCCCCGCCTTCCGTCAGGGAGAATACTTCAGAGGGCTTGACAGGGCAACAGATGTTCTTATGGCGCTGGCCTCGGGTGAATTCCCGGCCGACAAATACATGGATGGAAAAAACGTTCCGCCTGCAGTGGCAGTTCCTGCAGGGGCTATAATAATTCTGATCATCATTCTTATTATTGCCATAAAATCGTGGGGTTCCAACAACCACAATATATCAGGACGTAAAGGCAATCTGCCGCTCTGGCTTATTCTTGCCATGATGAATTCCGGCAGCCGGTCGCACAGGGGTAGCTGGGGCGGCTTCTCGGGCGGCGGCTTTGGCGGCGGGAGAAGCGGCGGTTTCGGCGGTTTTGGCGGAGGCAGATTTGGCGGCGGCGGCGCAGGTGGGAGCTGGTAGGGCAAATGGCAGAGAGCGAAGGGCGAAGGGCATGGGGAAATGTTCAAAGTTCCAGGTTTCAGGTTTCAGGTTCCGGGTAGAAGCGGGGAATCGGTTGCCGCAAGCCGGTATTCAGTGAGTCAATATACCAGAAGATAGAGAGGCAGGTCGCTTTTATTGTATCAGTATCCACCTTTTAACGGCTGCTTCCTGTTTGGGCAACAGGTACAGATTGGATACTGCCCTTCCTGCAATAAGCGCAACAGCAGCTGCTACAACACCTGCAAGATTAAGGAAAAATATACATATAATCAGCACCACGATAATCCCTGCAAGCTCAAGCGCAGTAGCGACTGAAACAGGGAGGGTGGTACCGTTGACCACAAGAAGCGCCCTCTGAAAATTCAGTAATACAGTCATTGCGGGAAAGAAAACCATAATTTTAAGAGGAAGATATGCCAGCCCCGCAAGTTCATCGGAAAGACCTGATACATCGATAAACCACAGATCGGCCAGCGGGGTGAAGGCAATCATGCAGATAAGCAGAGTAACGGTCAGTCCCATATAAACAGCAAAATTCCTCAGTATTCTGTAATTCTGCTTTTCAGGTCCTATCAGTGCAATAGTGGTTTCCTGATACGACAATCCCGGACTTCTGAAAATAAAAACAAGTGAGTTCACAACAGGTAGCACTGCAAGCGACTCAACGGCCAGACGGCTTCGGCCCAGAAAGAATGTTACGAACGGGGCAACACCAAGCGACAATATTGAAGTCAAAGCGAGCGGGTAATAGAACCTGAAAACAGATTTCAGACTCAGGCTGCCGTTTTCACTGTCTTCTTTCTTTAAAACAGCTTCTATTGCTGATTCAGTCATTATCCTGGTCGCTATTGCTTCAACAAGTACAGCCAGCGACAATGCTGCCGCTCCCACGTATGCACCCTTTACACCGGCAGAAAAGAGAATTAATCCCGTTATCACTATCACAGAAAGTCTTATCAATGTGCCCCAGGTAACCCTGCGGGTAAGATTATTCCTGATAAGAATACCCTGGTAAAACCTCCTGTATCCTATTGAGGCAGCCCACGGGATAAAAATAATCAATGCCACATGAGCAAGTTCAGCCACATCGGCTGGTATGCCCATCAGTCCTGTGACAATGAACCTGAAAACCGGCGGGATTATAAGAAAAAGTTGTATTGCGGTGATGCCTGCATTAAGGATGTTGGTAAACTGTCTGAGCTTTCTGTATGAATGCCGCCCCTTCACCAGGGCTGTTGAAGCACTCATCAGCATTATTATGGGCGCTTCCACGATCATTGCAAAAGAAGCTGCAATACCAAAGGCTGCAAGGTTGTTCTTGATTTCTTCCAGTCGCGCAATAATGGCAAGAAGAATCGGCTGTTCGATTGCCATCATAAACCATGTCAGCGCCAGCGGTGCCCAGAAAATGAGTATCCTGCGGTATGAAAGTCCTTCTGTGAAATCCAAATTTCTGAAAAGCCCAAATATAGATATTTCATTTATTAAGGCAATCTGTTTAAGATGTTGAACCGGTTAAATTGATCCGGCTATTGGATATGATTTCAGGTTACGTCATTTGTGGCTGAAAGGTGCCTCGTTGCTATGACGATGAAGTATATTCCCTCCATTTTCTGATAAGGTTTTGCATATCCTCGGGCAGTTCTGATTCAAAAGAGAGCCTTTTGCCTGTTGAGGGATGATTGAATGAAAGTGTACGCGCATGCAGGGCCTGGCGTGGAATAATTTCAAAACAGTTTCTGACAAACTGCTGGTATTTACTGAAAGTGGTACCTCTCAGAATCCTTTCTCCGCCATATTCATTATCGTTAAAAACAGGGTGTTTAAAATAACTCAGATGCACTCTTATCTGGTGTGTACGGCCTGTCTCGAGCCGGCACTCGATAAGTGAGACATAACCAAAGCTTTCCAGAACCCTGTAGTGTGTCACGGCATGTTTTCCCTGGCTTTCGTCAGAGAAAACCTGCATTATTTTCCTGTCTTTCAGGTTTCTTCCTATATTGCCGGTGATTGTCCCCTGAGGCGGATCGGGTGTGCCCCACACAACCGCATTATATACCCTTCCGGTTGTGCGATTGTAAAACTGCCTTGCCAGCCTGTTCTGCGCAATCTCATTTTTGGCTATAACCATTATACCCGAGGTGTTTTTGTCGAGCCTGTGGACAAGTCCCGGACGTGCCTCTCCTGTTTTAAAAAGAGGAAGGTCGCAGAAGTGATACATCAGTGCATTTACCAGTGTACCTGTATAGTTACCATAAGCCGGATGCACAACCATACCCGCTTTCTTGTTGATTACTATTACATCTTCATCCTCATATAGAATGTCAAGAGGTATATCTTCAGGTATCAGCTCGATTTCCCTTGGTGGTGTTGGCAGAAGTATCTGGATGACATCTCCGGGCTTAACCCTGTAGCTGGGTTTGGCAGGGTTGTTGTTTACCATTATATTTCCGGCAAGGGCGGCATTCTGTATCCTTGTGCGTGAAGTATTCTCTATCCGGGCAGAAAGATATTTGTCAATACGCAGCATAGCCTGTCCGGCATCCACCGTAAACCGGAAATGTTCAAAAAGATCCTGCTGTTCTGTCAGTTCTTCTTCAGAGTTCTTCATCACCTGGCAACAACGAATTTACCTGTGGCAAGGATTTTATTTCTTTTCACCGCAGTGATAAAATAAATACCCGCCGGAAGTTCTGAAATATCTGTTGTTTCGGAGAATTTCCTTCTGAGTATCACTTTGCCCCCGATACCGGTGATTATTATATCGCTCTGATAAAGGGGTGATATATCTCCGGCATCGAGTGTTATGAAATCTCCGGCCGGATTTGGCCAGATTTTAAGCTGGTCAGGACCGAATCTTATCTTATTGATAATGAGAGGATTTATTCTTGGTCCGAAGACAGGTCTGATCATAACGCTCCCTGTTGTCTGCGAGATGTTCCATTCACCGTTGATCCAGTAGAGTTGTCTTCCGTTATGGGGAGTGTTCAGGTCGAAGCCTGCATTCAGGAATGTTTCTGATCTTTGCCGCCAGCCGATAAAATACTCTCCGCTTATTTCGAACGGTCTTTCGAGTCGGTAAAGGTAGAATCCGTTAATGTCGGTGCCTGTTTCCACAAGCATTTCTTCCTGAACATATAGCAGGTCACCGGGCACACCCTGGTTGTTGCTCCAGATCATCAGGTCGAAAGATCTGCGGTTGGCATTCTGATAACTGTCGTTGAAGCAGATTTTTACCGCTCTGATTGTGTCGGGCACGAACGATCTGAACCTGTAAGCCACCATGGCATTTCTTGAACCGAGGCCGTTAATACCATAACCTGCTTCAGCAGTGCCGTCGTCAAATGCAAAATCTCTTCCGAAACGCTGATAATAAATTATGGTATCATTCTGTTTGATGTCGAAAGCGTCGGTTGTAAGGATGCTTTCTATTCTGAAAAGGGCTGAGTCGGAAGATACAGAGTTGAACGTGTAGATCAGGCCCGCGTTGTAGCGGACTGATACTGAAGGGTCAATATTTGTTGCGCCTGCGCTGAAGGTATGCACCAATGTATTATTATAGACATCCGTTATCCTGAATGACCGGGTCACATTTCTTACTATCTGGTCATTATTACGGTAGCTTATCGTTATCCATGGTCCCATTTCGGCAAGGAATACCTGCCTGAACTGTTTCCATGGCATCTCTTCAAATGTTTTCAGCGAAGACCTCACCGGAAGGGTGAATGCGACATCGGCAGGTATTGTATCTGCAGGATGACGGTTTTTCCCGATATACACATAATCAATGTTCCAGTGATCGCAGTTGCCTGCCATTGAAGGGTCGCTTGAGGCTGAACTCAGTGAGACATGGTTTACAAACCTGAACATGAAGCCTTTCTTAAGAAACTTCGCCTGGTCTATTTTCAGGATTACCGCCCTGAAACCAGTACTGGTCATATATGGAGCTCTCCATACAGGATACCATTTCTGTTCGGCCGGCGCCCAGTACTGAAGGATAAGACTGTCGCCGGGTTCAGGCATGTCGGCTATTCCCCCTGCCTCATAGTAAAAACTCAGGAATATGTTGTCTTCAGGATGGTATGACAGATTTAAAGGGGCAGAAGTAAGCCTGTCTGCTACAGAGACAAATGATGAGGCCGTCTCATAAAGGCTGCCTGTATTGTCGAGAGCATCAAAGGTCGCAATCCCTGAAGTGACCTGTTTGACGGAATAGGTATTATTGATAAAAACATAATTATCCTGCCACTTTACAGGATCGGGAGATCCGGTCGCGGTGGAAAAGTCATCGAAGAATGGCAGTTCAAGAGTATCTGCAGAATTACCTTTATTAAACCGGAGGGTTTTGTTATTGTCCACATGGATATTTCTTGTCAGCCCTGATACTACCTCCTGTGCTGACAGGAATGATGCAGCACCGGAGAAAAATAAAGCCGATATCAGGAAGTTTTTCAGCATCCGGTGATTTTCAGTTTTCCTGCAGTCTGATGGTTATATCTGCCGTGTCAGGAAGATTTACAAGAGTGGAGTCGACCGGCAGGAGGGTGGAATCGGTTGTAAGCCATAGGTACATTACTGAACCAAGCTGTAGCCGGCTAATCTCTTTATATTCAGGATTCTGTTTATATACAAATGCTCTTGCAGAGTCTTCTGCATTTACCACGGTGTTATCATAGATATAGGCACCTATATTCAGCGAAGCTCCCAGTACGGCGCGCCTGGCCTGTTCAAAGGTTAATCCTGTCAGGTCAGGTACGGGGGTTCTCTCGTTGCTGAGTCCTTTCCCAAGCACAAGGTCAATAACAGACCCTTTCTGGACCTTATCGCCTTTATTGAGTTCACGTCCGTCCTGCAATTGTTTAAGCACAAAATCGACCGACAGATCGGGGATATATCTGAGTTGTCCTGCTTCAAGCCCGGAAGTCTGAAGGAGAGCAAGAGCCTGTCGTTTCGGAAGACCAATAAGATCGGGCATCTCCACCATTTCAGGGTTAAGGGCATTTATGGTAAGAATTATCCTCCGCCATTTCTTAACCCTGTATCCGGGTTTGGGATTCTGGTCGGCAACGCATCCTCTTTCTACAGTATTGGTGTATACTGAATCAATTACCTGATAGTGCAGCCTGTGCTTTCTGGCCAGTTTTGCTGCTTCTTCAATACTCAGGCCATGAAAATCGGGCACCGGCCTTGACTGACCATGCCTTGTATAAATGTTCAGCCAGAAAAGGAGTATTATCAGAAGTCCGGCTGCAATAGCCAGAGCAAGTCCCAGATTCTTAAAGAAAACTTTACTTAACAGGAAATTTTTTAAACTCATCTCTTTTTTCCGGTATAATTAATAACGGCACGGCAAAGATAAAATTATATTGGCACTGTTTGAAATGGAGAGGATTAGAACGGCTAATATTTACGTAAGATATTGTAGCAGGAGTCGCGTTCAGCCGGTGTGAAACCTTCCTTTTTTATCAGGGAAATTAATTCCTGCGGGTCAAGGGCAGGATTTTTTTCTTCGGCTCCTGCCATTGAATATATTTTCGTGGTATTCTCGATAGTGCCGTCGAGGTCGTCTGTGCCGAAGGAGAGACTCATCCTTGTCTGATCCCTGCCGAGCATGGGCCAGTATGCCTTTATATGCCTGAAGTTGTTGAGGTAAATCCTTGAGACGGCATAGTTTTTCATATCTTCCAGGGTGCTTGTCTCAGGTATTCCCGACATGGGATTATTGAGTCTTTTGAATTTGAGAGGTATGAAGGCATTGAATCCTCCGGTTCTGTCCTGAAGCTGCCTGAGCATTTCCATATGTACGATACGGTGACTGTAATCTTCAATATGACCATACAACATTGTTGCATTTGATTGTATTCCGGCCTGATGAGCCTTACTGTGGATTTCGAGCCAGCGTTCTGCCGAGGTTTTTCCGGGGCATATTTTATTACGGATTCCGGTGTCGAATATTTCGGCCCCTCCGCCAGGTATTGAGTCAAGGCCACACTCTTTAAGAATTGTAAGTCCCTTTTCTGCCGTAAGTTCAGATTTACGGAACATATAATCAAGTTCCACTGCCGAGAAAGCTTTTATGTGCAGTTCCGGCCTGTGTTTTTTTATTGCCTTCAGAAGATCGCAATAAAAAGATATGTCACGTTCCGGATGTACCCCGCCTGTGATATGCACTTCTGTTACCGGTAGATTGTCGAACTGTTTTACAATACCGAGTATTTCCTCAATCCGGTACTGCCAGCTTTCGGGGTCGGAGGGATTCTTTCTGTAAGAGCAGAAAAGGCAGTTGTTTACGCAGATATTGGTGGGTTCGATGTGAAAATTTCTGTTAAAAAAGACCAAATTATCGTTAAGTCTTTCCCTTACCGTCCGGGCAAGAGCAGAAAGTAACGGAAGTCCGGCCTCATTGAAAAGCAATAAACCCTCATCGGGGTTTATACGTTCCCCGTCGTGCACCTTCCGGGCAATGTCCTGAATACGCCGGTCTGATATGTGCTGAAGGTATGAGATCATATTCTTCCTGTAAAGATACAAATAAGAAACAACGGCACGGGGAAAAAAAAAGAGGCTCATTGTGCAGCCTCTTATTTCACTGTCAATGATATTTTACTTGACTATTTTTTCGTCGGAAACGGTAAGTTTTTTCCTTCCTTTTGCCCTGCGGGCCGACAGAACCCTGCGTCCGTTGGCAGTTGACATCCTTTCCCTGAAACCATGCTTATTTACCCTTTTTCTCTTCGATGGCTGATATGTCCTTTTCATTTTTCCGTACTGTTTTTACTTTCTGAAATGAGAGTGCAAATGTATTAATTTTTTTGAAAAAACATGAACAGCAGTAAGTTTTTATGTTTTAAAAGGCATATATACCAGGTATTTTTCCCTGAACCACTCCTCATCAAAATAACCGGATAAGGGGAAAACTGTGATTTTATTTTTGAAATCAGCAAGTTCTTCATCGAGGTTTCCGCCCTTAAAGGCAAATATTCCTCCGGGCAGTTCATTTTTTTCTGTAATGCGGATTTTTCCCTGCGACAGTTTCACAATTCCGCCGAAAGAGGTAACTGCGCGGCAGACAACAAAATCATACAGTCCTTTATGTTCTTCGGCCCTGACGCATAAAGGTTTAACATTATTCAGGTTCAGTGATTTTACTACTTCTGAAACAACCCTTATTTTTTTCTGAATTGAATCGATCAGGGTAAATGATGAACCGGGGAAAAGGATTGATAATGGTATTCCGGGGAATCCCCCACCGGTACCGATGTCAAGAATTTCTGTTCCGTCCCTGAAGTTTATGATTTTTGCAACAGCAAGGGAATGAAGGATATGCCGGATTTCAAAATTTCCGAAATCCCTGCGGCTTATAACATTTATTTTATTGTTCCACTGAGAATAGATGTTTTTCAGGGCTAATATTTTTTCTGCCTGTCCGGCTGAAAGATCAGGAAAATATTTCCGGAGCATGTCCTGCATCATCTGTTGCCGGGTTTGCTGAGGATATTGTAAAGCAGGGTTTTGGCTCTGAAGAGCTGGGCTTTGACGGTTCCGACCGGTATCCCCAGTTCATCCGATATTTCCTCGTAGGAATACTCTTTGAAATAACGCAGTTCGATAAGTTTCTTGTAGCGTGGTTTCAGGTGACCAACTACTTTGTGTAATCCGGCTATATTCTGTTTGTTTATCATTATCTCCTCCGGATCGGGAGTGTCGGACTGAATATTTGCTTCATAACTTTCCGCATCATCATTCTGTGCCTGGTCGATAACCTGGGGGTTCATCTGTTTTTTACGGAGAAAATCAATGCAGTTGTTTGTTGCTATTTTAAAGAGCCATGTGGAAAATGCGAAATTAGGTGTGTATGAATTTATGTTTCTGAATGCTTTTCCAAACGCTTCAATTGTGAGATCTTCGGCGTCGGCAGAATTGTTTACCATTTTCAGAAGCATGTAGAAAATTGAATCGCGGTAACGGTTGAGGAGCAACGCAAAAGCCTTCTCGTCTCCCGATTTTGCTCTTTCCACAAGAACCAGGTCCTGCCTTGCTTTTTCAGATAATTCACTGTTTCCCGGGCAGGTTCCGCTGTTGCCATTCACTTCCATGCCTTGCGGAGGTTTTTGTTTCTTATTGCGGCTGAATATAACACTAAATTCAATAATGGTGAAAAAATATCAAAAAATAGAGCAGCAGGGATTATACCTTTTTCATCCAGCTTCCTGCTGCCGGCATATAAAACCGCCGTCATCACGACCAGCCTGACAGCCATTATTGCTGCTGTAATCTGCCACCGGAACGGATATAACAGGAGTGTTATTCCCGAAGCATAGAAGGCAAGACGTGAGGCAGGCTCAGTAACCAGCAGGACCTTATGCCGGAATTTATAATATGCTGCAGTTGAAAGATGCCTGATTTTCCTTTTTGTCCATTCAGCAGTTACCGGGGCAGCAGGTGTACGGGTGTGTGACTCCTTTCTGAATTCTGTCTTTACCTTTCCGGGTGTCGCATTACTGTTTACAAAAAGGTCATCATCACCCGATGCAATTTGATTGTGAGCCCCGTAACCCTTTTTCTCAAAGAATATTTTTCTGCGGTAAGCCAGGTTTCTTCCGACGCCCATGTACGGGATTCCCCTGATTGCCATACCGAGGTATTGTATGGCTATAAACATTGTTTCCCATCTCTGATAAAGATTCAGAAGTCCCTTCCCCTTTATTATACCCCCGTAGCCAAGTACAAAATCTGTCCCCGGGTCAAACCTGCCGGCCATATTCCTAAGCCATTGATCAGATACCGGGTAGCAATCGGCATCAGTGAATACCAGAATCTCATTTGCAGAGGCTTTTATACCTATGAACTGGGCAAATTTCTTGCTGTGTGTGAACCGTGGGTCTTTTGCTATGTTTGATATTTTCAGATGTGGATATTTCTTAATGAATTCGCCCAGAACACTATAAGTATCATCTTCAGAACAGTCGTTGACAACAATCACTTCATATGAGGGATAGTCCTGTTCAAGGACTGAAGGCAGGTATTTCCTGAGGTTTGACGATTCGTTTCTGGCGCATATTATTACAGAGAGCGACGGTAACGGTGCTTCAGTTTCCCTGCTGTTTTTTTTGCTGCTTTCAATAGCCGGGGCGAGATAAAAGAATAGATAATAAAAAAGCTGAATAAAACCTGCTGTGCAGAAAAGAATCAATATAGCAGTAAGCACCGGATTATCCACCTCAGTCACTTTTAATTCAACGGCGAAAATAATCGGTTTGAGTAATTCCGGGAAGATTAGTTTTCAACATATCCGAAATTGTTTTAAAACCAAATGAGTCTTTTCAGACTCTTTTATGTGTTTTAACGCTACATTTGCGGATTGTAAACAGGTTTTATGTTTTCAGTCACCGCACGCGATAAGGAGAGCAGGGCAAGGACCGGAATATTGAAAACGGCTCATGGCGATATTCCAACGCCTGTCTTTATGCCTGTGGGAACTGCAGGAACGGTAAAGGGGATACTTCAGCGCGACCTGTTGAATGATATTGATGCAAAAATCATTCTCGGCAATACTTATCATCTGTACCTCAGGCCCGGAATGGAGATTATGAATAAGGCAGGGGGGCTTCATGACTTTATGAACTGGCCGGGTGCACTTCTGACCGACAGCGGAGGATACCAGATATTCTCCCTCAGCAAGATAAGAAAAATCACCGGCGAAGGAGTTACATTCACTTCCCATATTGACGGGTCAAAACATCTGTTTACCCCGGAGAATACCATTGATATTCAGAGAATAATAGGGTCCGACATTATGATGGTTCTGGACGAGTGCACACCATATCCATGCGATCACCGGCAGGCAGTCATTTCCCTCACGCTTACCGAAAAATGGCTCGACAGAGCTTTTGCACGGTACAGATCGACAGAACCGCTGAAGGGATATCACCAGGCACTGTTCCCGATAGTGCAGGGTAGTATCTATGAAGACCTGCGAAAGCGCTCGGCCGAGAAGGCAGCTTCAACAGGAGCAGAAGGAATCGCTATCGGCGGATTGTCGGTGGGAGAACCTGCTGAAATAATGTACAGAATGACGGAGGTGGTGACAGAAATACTTCCCGAAGAGAAACCCCGTTATCTGATGGGAGTGGGAACCCCGGAAAATATTCTGGAATCCATTGCCCTCGGCATTGATATGTTCGACTGTGTAATGCCTACACGGAACGGTAGAAACGGAATGCTTTTCACAAATAACGGAATTATAAATATCAGAAATAAAAAATGGGCAGATGATTTCACAGCTATCGACGCTGAGGGAGCATCGGAAATAAGCCGGTCGTTCTCAAAGGCATACCTCAGGCATCTTTTTGTTTCGGGAGAAATGCTCGGACCTCAGATAGCAAGCATAAATAATGTGTCGTTTTATATTAATATTGTAAGGGAAGCCAGACGAAGAATTGAAGAAGGATCCTTTTCGGAATGGAAGAAAGAAACCATAAAAAGAGTATCGGAGAGACTTTAGCCGGACTGAAGCTCAGGATAATTGATTTCTATATCATCAGGAAGTTTCTGGGGACATTCTTCTTTTCACTGCTGATGATTATTGTGATAGCAGTAGTCTTTGATTTTGCAGAAAAGATTGACGACTTCATGGAAAAAAATGCCCCGGTAAGGGCAATAATATTTGATTATTACTTCAACTTCATCCCATACTTTGCAACACTTTTCTCTCCTTTTTTTGTATTTATATCAGTTATTTTCTTTACATCAAGAATGGCAGTTAACACAGAAATCATCGCCATTCTGAGCGGGGGCATGAGTTTCAGACGCATGATGTGGCCGTACTTTATTGCTTCATTCATCATAGCGGTATTTGTATTCCTGCTGACAAATTTTGTACTCCCGCAGGCCAACCTTGTAAAGATCGATTTTGAAGAAAAATATTACAGGATACCAAGGGCAAGAAAAGGACAGATAGTTAATTTCCACCGTCAGGTTTACAGGAATGTACTGCTTTACATGGAGAGGTATAATCCTGAAAATCAGACAGGCATAAATTTCAGCCTCGAAAGGTTTAATGATGAGGGGCAGCTCGAATCTAAGCTGGTTGCACAAAGGGTGACATGGGATTCGGCAAATATCTGGAGTGCCTGGACATACTATATCAGGGATATAAAAGACGGAAAGGAAGTGATCACAAGGGGACTAAAGCTTGATACCACACTTACCATAAGACCTGAAGATTTTACACGCGACCCTCAGTATGTCGGCACTATGAAATACAGGGAACTGAACGAGTATATTGACCTCCTCCGCCTTCAGGGATCCGATGAGCTGAGGCTTTTCCTTGTTGAAAAACAACGCCGTTTTGCCAATCCGTTTTCGGTTTTCATCCTGACCCTCATAGGTGTCTCCCTTTCTTCACGGAAGATTAGAGGAGGAATAGGCATGCAGATAGGGATCGGTCTGGCTCTAAGTTTTTCTTATATACTTTTTATGCAGTTTGCGTCACAATTCTCCCTGAAGGGAGGTGTGAATCCCTTCATTTCACTCTGGATACCTAATTTTCTTTACCTGGGGATAGCGCTCTTCCTGTACAGACTTGCTCCGAAATAAGGATATTGCCATTCCCGGCCTCTCCCTACACTGCAGTCGGGACAGGCCCAAATGGGGAGGAGATGGGGCATGGAGCATGGGGCATGGAGCATGGAATTATGTAAAGCTTAAGTCCTCCCATTTGGGGGGATACAGTGGGGCAAAGATCAGAAGATTCTGGGGCAGAAATGCTGTCGGGAAAGACAGAAATGCAAGCCTGTCGACAGACAGGGTAGAAGAAGAAAACTTATATATTTTCTCATTTATGACAAATATATTTCTTCAGCCACTTTAAATATTATATCATTGTGCCCTGAAACTGAAAACAAACCATATATGACTCTTGAGAAAAAGATACACGAACTTAATGAGAAGCGCAGAAAGGCAATGCTGGGAGGCGGAGAACAGGCCATAGAGAAGCAGAAGGCTATGGGTAAACGCACTGCCAGGGAGAGGATCACTGAACTCCTCGACAAAGATTCTTTTACCGAATACGATATGTTTGTGGAGCATGAGGCCCGCGACTTTGACATGGACAAGAAAGTGCTTCCGGGCGACGGAGTGGTGATCGGAACAGGAACAATTTGCGGAACACCTGTGGCAGTATTTGCCCAGGATTTCACTGTTGCCGGCGGCTCACTCGGTCTGGCACACGCAAGGAAGATAACCAAAATCATGGACCACGCCCTCAGAATGAGGATGCCCCTGATCGGAATAAATGACTCGGGAGGTGCAAGAATACAGGAGGGTGTCAACAGCCTCTACGGCTACGGCGAGATTTTCTTCCGTAACACCCTGGCCAGCGGTGTTATCCCCCAGATATCGGTCATACTAGGACCCTGCGCCGGAGGAGCTGTCTATTCACCCGCACTCACAGATTTCGTTTTTGTGGTGGAGAACATTTCTAAGATGTTTATAACCGGACCTGAGGTGATAAAAACAGTACTCGGTGAGGAGATCTCCATGGAAGACCTTGGAGGAGCAAGAGTGCACAGCGAGGTGAGCGGAAACGCACACTTCTTTGCAAAAACCGAAGAGGAATGCTTCGGACAGATTAGAAAGCTTATCACCTACATCCCATGGGATAACACACACAAAGCAAGGATGACAGAGCCTGCTGAACCAAAACCCGGATACGATATCGAAAAAATTGTATCTGACGATCCCACCATGCCTTACGATGTTAAAGACCTTATAAAAGCCATAGCCGATAACTCTGATTTTCTTGAAATACAGGAAATGTATGCAAGGAATATTGTGATAGGGTTCGGACGGCTCGGAGGACGTACCACAGGCTTTGTCGCCAACCAGCCCAACGAGATGGCAGGCGTGCTCGATGTGGATTCATCTGACAAGGCAGCACGTTTTATACGATATTGCGATGCATTCAATATTCCGATTGTCACACTCGTTGACGTGCCGGGTTACCTGCCGGGTATCGACCAGGAGCATGCCGGTGTAATACGTCACGGAGCAAAGATTCTTTACTCATACAGCGAAGCCACAGTGCCCAAGATAACCGTAATTGTACGTAAAGCATATGGCGGCGGCTATATTGCCATGGCCTCACGTCACCTGAGAGCCGATTTCGTGTTTGCATGGCCTACAGCCGAAATAGCTGTTATGGGACCCGAAGGTGCAGCAAATATCATCTTCCGTAAAGAGATCACAACGGCTGAGAACCCTGAAGAGATGAGAAAAAAGAAAGTACAGGAATACAAGGATAAATTCGCAAATCCCTATGTTGCAGCTGCAAAAGGGTATGTGGATGCCGTCATTGAACCATCCGAGACAAGAAAAATGCTTCTTCATGCACTCGAGGTAACGGAGAATAAGAGTATACCGCGTCCGCATAAAAAACACGGAATACCACCATTCTGATATAGAGCGTTGAAGAGGGCATGGAAGCCGGAAAGGTTGTTAAATTAAAAAGACCGGAATATGGAAAACAGGGAAGAATATAAAATACTGAATATTAATTCAACGCAATATAAGACAAAGCTCAGCAGGAAGTTTGAAAACAGAACGCCTTTTAAACCTGCTGATCCCTTCATGGTTAAAAGCTTTATACCCGGAACAGTGGTCGATATACTCGTCAAAGAGGGTCAGGAACTGAAACATGGCGATGTGGTAATCATTCTTGACGCAATGAAAATGCAGAACAGGCTTAAAACCCATGTCGACGGATGCGTTAAAAAAATAAATGTTAAAAGGGGCGATAAGGTTACCAAAGGCGCCGTTCTGCTTGAAATGGAAAAGGATATCTCCTCAGCCTCCGGAGAATCAGAGGGGGCCTGAATACACAATCATCTTTTCAAGTCCGGAAGGTATCACAGGACTCTTTCTGAATATTCCGTATATGGCAGAGCCGCTGCCCGTCATTGCTGAATATACTGCACCCGAAGAGCAGAGTTTTTCCTTTATTTCAGCAAGAAAAGGATGTTTACTGAATACTGATTCTTCGAAATCGTTGGTTATGAAATGTTTCCATTCTTCGGGAGGACGGGTGAAATAAGATGTGAGCATCTCTTCCCTTGGTGAGGGTGTGCAGTTACTGTAAGCTTCGGCAGTGCTAACCTGAATCCCCGGCCATACCAGAAGAATATGGAGGTTGTCTTTAATATAATCAACCGGCCTGATAATATCACCTCTGCCTTCGGCATAGGCTGGAGTGCCGCTTAAGAAAAAAGGGCAGTCGCTGCCTGTTGAAAGAGCTATGGAGGATAGTTCTTCGTTACTCAGGCCCAGACTGAAATGAGTGTTTAGCGCGGAAATCAGAAATGCAGCATCGGATGAACCCCCTCCAAGTCCGGCCCCGGGCGGGATAACCTTATGAAGATGTATTTCAAGGTATGGTATCTTAACCCGCTTCCTCATTATAGTCAGTGCTTTAAGCACAATATTACCGGAAGGATCGGGGCCGACAGGAATACCTGAAACGGTAATGTTGTCGTAACAGTTATTTGTCGTGGATGTAACGAATTCAAGTATATCGCAAAGGCCCCTGACCGGGTAAAAGATGGTTTTGATGTCGTGATAACCGTCGGCTCTTTTTGAGGTAATCCACAGCCCTATATTGATTTTTGCATTCGGGAAGGTTATCATCAATACAATATTTACGCAAATGTACAAATTATTACAGGCGGCAGAAATGAATCGTCAGCGCGACAGGTGGATTTAACTCCCAATCTGCCTCTTCCAGAATTTAATGTCCGTCAGAGGATAGTTAAGAGGAACTCTTTTTATTACCTCTCCCGAAGGCACCGAATAGAAAATTACTTCATACTTTCCATTCACCGTGTAATAGCTGCCTGTTTCGCTGTCATATCCTGAAATATTCAGACAGAAAGAATCCTCATGTTCAATAGCTTTACTGCTAATGAGAGCCCCGGTTTCTGAATTTATTACCTCCAGAAAATACTTATCATCCACAGGTGAATATCTTATGGCAATCAGGTTATTCTCCTCTTCATTGTATGAAGCATTAAATATATCTCTCCCTACGGAGATCTCTTTCCCAACCGTGCCTGTGCGAGGATCAATCTGTATAAGATGAGTGTTTTCGCGGTAGAGCACGTACCTGTTTTTATCCGGTTCGAAATAGTATACTGAAAGATTCACTCCCTCACCAATATTTATTTTTAAATCAGAAATAATCTCTCCATTACTTAGGTTTAGGGTCAGGAGATGGTTCTCAAAATAAACCTCTGAAAACGATTTAGTTGAATCATTGCCGGTGTCAACAGTTTTAGTATAGACTCCTATAAGCCTGTGGTTATCATTATCTGTAACAGCAAGAGAAACAGGGCCGGGGAGTATGAACGATTTTATCAGTATGCCGGTTTCAGGGTTAACAATCCTGAGAACGGTGTCGCAGTCAACATATCCGTAACCTCCTGTAACCGGATCAAAAAAGGTTGAGCCAACAACATAACAGTCGAGGGGTACCGATCCTGTTACCGTTCCGGAGTCAACATTCACGCTTATCATATCATACCCTTTAGTGCTTTTGATGCCTGTCAATAGACGGGATGAGCTAAAATCATTTTTTTTCTCGCATGAATAACATACAAAAGAAACAAAGAGAATAAAAAACAGTGCACTTCTCATATGAGTCAGATTAATGTTTTGTTTAGCTTAAATATTTACTTTTTTCAGCAGATTGTACCGAGCATTATTTTCAAACCAAATATAATAAAAAGATCAATATAATACTCCACATAAAAAAAAGGTACACCACGAAAGGTTACTCCGGAGTTTTCATTTGGTTTTTCAGAAACTTTATTTGTCTTCTGATAAGAGTAACTCAGTTGCATTGAGCCTTTCTCTCAGAGATTCCAGTTCTGTCTCAGGTTTATGATTTTTCTGTTTTTCGGATTCAATCTGCTGTTGCTGTTCCTTAAGTGCCTGTACAGGCAGGGTGCTCAGTTTATCGTATGCAATGCCTTTAAATCCGTTATTATTTCCAGTTTGTATGCAGGAGTTGAGGCGCCTATACCCACGTAGCCCGATTTAAGAATTACCATTGCGTTTCTCCTGATTGCAGAAGTACCCTGTGGATATCCGTTTCCTACAACATACTGAAGGTTTAAAGATTTTTATCCCCCGATCAGGATGGATTATTAAACCCGGTACCATAATATACCGGATAATCTGTCTGTTTCTTACTTTATACGGTTGAATACTGTACCTTCGTAACTGCTTAGGCCTTTACCGTATATTAAGGTCATTACCGGTTTATGGTCAAGTGCCAGGCCGGCGCATCCAAAATCGCCCTTTTTATTGATAGCAACGAATTTCTCGGAGGGGAAGAAGCCGGGGTTTATCCTGCTGTATTTCTCCGTTATCATATTCACTGCGTCTTCGCACGCCTGCTGTGGTGTACGTCCTTCTCTCATCCTCATGACAATATAGAATGATGCACACGATTTGATTACATCCTCACCTCGTCCGGTGGCGCCTGCTGCTCCGACTTCATTGTCAACATATAAACCGGCTCCTATTATTGGTGAGTCACCGACGCGCCCGTTCAGTTTGAATGCCAGTCCGCTGGTAGTTGTACACCCTGCAATATCCCCGTTGGCATCTATGGCAAGGACATTGGTTGTACCGTAATGATGTTCAATATCAGGATAATCCTTCCAGTAGGCTTCCTTCTTAATCTGTTTCTGGAGGTGTTCCGGTGCGCCCCAGTCGTCGGCCGGACTCAGTTCCTCCTTCCACCGGAGCCATATTTTGCGGGCTTTTTCCGTGAGCAGATTTTCTTCCTTAAATCCCCATGCCTTTGCAAAAGCCAGAGCACCGGCTCCTACAATCAGTACATGGTCGGTTCGTTCCATAACGAGCCTGGCTACCGATGAGGGTGTCTTGATGTTTTCGAGACAGGCAACTGCTCCGGCAGAATAGGTCTTTCCGCTCATGAATGAAGCATCGAGCTGTACCACACCGTTTTCATTTGGCAGACCGCCGTATCCTACGCTTGTATCTTCAGGATCGAGTTCAATGATGTTTGCTGCTCTCTCCACTGCATCAACGGCCGGGCCTCCGTTTTTCAGAATTTCCCATCCGGCTTCCATTGCCCGCCGGCCTGTTTCATTGTCGTGGCTCGTTATTAAAAGCGGCCATGATGGTTTTCCTTTTTCCTGAACTGCAGACCCCGATAGAGAAGGAATAAGTATGACGCCGGCACCTGCACCCAGGGCGCTGTTCACGAATTTACGCCTTGAAATGGACTTTCTCATGATTAAACCTATTATACGATTATTGTTTCAAAATTCTGTCGAGTTCTCCCTTTATTATACGTGACCATACCTTGTAACCTTCTGCGTTGAGGTGGAGCCTGTCGTTACGGAAAAGTTCACTCCTTGGTTCTCCTGCCGGACCTATAAAGGCTGTATCGGTTGAGATGAAGTATGTTCCGGAATGATTTTCACACCAGCTTTTTATAAGCTGATTACACATATCTATCTCCGGCCATGCTTTCCACCGCGATGGAGCAGGGGTTACAGCCACATAGAAAACGGGAACACGGGGATGATCTTTTCTGAAAGACCTGTGAATGATACTGAAAAGACGTCTTACCTCTTCGGGTTTTTTATCAGAGTTTCCTCCCGTGATGTCGTTAGCGATGAAAAGAACGAGGGCACTGCATTTTAAGGGTGACAGGATTCTGTCTGAATAAACGGCAAAGTCGCTCATTTTTGCACCGCCGTAACCCCTCTGTATTACATTGTATGGCGACATATCACCGGCAAGTGTTGACCAGAGCCTTATGCTGGAACTTCCTGCAAAAATTACGGCATCTTCAGGATATTTCACATTCCTGGTAATGCTGTCAAATTTTGCAATTTCAGGTTCCCATGCCTTTACTTCCGGAAGATTGCGGTATTTTACCAGTGGCGAACAGGAGATAAGGACAGCAGAAGATAGTACAGTAAAGGCAATTAAATTTCTGGTTTTAACCGGCAGCTTCATTGGAATATTGTTTGCTGCAATTTACGTTTTTTAAGAAACATTCTATTTAAGTCATCAGGATAATACCTGCATTATTTCCTGAAAAACAGCAGACTTCTCCTTTGGAAAAAAACAATAAGATCAATATTTTTAATTAACTACATTCACTGGCTTGCCATTCAGAAAACCTTTCAGATTTTCAACAGAAATCTTCATGAGTCGCTGGCGGGCTTCAAATGTTGCCCATGCAATATGAGGGGTGATTATGCAGTTTTTCGCTGTCAGCAGCGGATTATCAGGCCGGGGTGGTTCTTCCGAGAGTACATCGAGTGCAGCACCCGCAATGATGTCTTTGTTCAGTGCATCAGCCAGATCTTCCTCAACCACTACCGGGCCACGCGAAGTGTTCACCAGTAAGGCAGTTGATTTCATTTGCTTCAGACGGTCAGCATTTATCAACCCCCTGGTTTCCTCAGTGAGCGGACAATGCAGTGTCACAATGTCGCTTTTGTTCAAAAGTTCTTCAACAGAGTAATTTTTGTATCCTGGGGCTTTCCGTTTTGAACTGATAACCACTTTCATTCCGAAGGCATCGGCAATGCCGGCCACTGCTTTACCTATCCTTCCGAATCCGATAATACCGATTGTCTTTCCGGCAAGCTCCGTAAGCTGTTTATCCCAGAAACAAAAATCGGCATTCCCGCTCCATTTGCCAGCTTTCACTTCCTCCGATAGAGTGCCGGTGTAATTATAATATTCAAGTATCAATGCAAATACATGTTGTGCAACAGACATCGTACTGTAAGCCGGAACATTTGTAACAATTACGCCTCTTTCAGAAGCAGCCTCCAGATCAACAACATTTACACCGGTTGCAAGTACACCGATATATTTTAATGATGTAAGTTTTTTAATAATCTTTGAAGTCAATACTGTCTTGTTTGTCATTATAATTTCAGCGCCTCCGGCTCTTTCTGTAATTAACTCCTTAGGTGTCCTTTCGTATATTTCAACATTACCAAGCTTCCTTAGTTCATCCCACGAGAGATCTCCTGGATTTAATGCATAGCCGTCAAGAACCACAATTTTCATCATTTATAATTTTTATCCCGGTAAAAATAAAATTATCTTTTTAACAAAAACTGAACATTTTTGCCGTCAATAATTATTTTCAAATGTATTATCATGATATTTTCCCCTGCAATTTCCTGTCCAGGTTAAAAGTCGAGGGCTATAAAGTTTCAGTTTTCCAGATCAATAGCCCTGTCAATCAGAAACTGCCTGATTTCATCATCGGAGGGGGCAGGGACGAGGTATTCAACCGGCTCGGAATAATTGATGTCTTTATGAAACGCAAGCTGTTCGCGTAAAAGTTTTTCCGAAAATAACCGGCCGAAATTTTTAATCGCTTCCCTGCTGATTTCCTTAATTGAATAATGGTCTCTGAGAATAAAATAAAGATCAACATAATCTTTCCACTTAGCCCTTCGGCCCAGAGCATATGCCTTCATCGACGAAAGAGACAGAAGTGTCGGCAATGATAAATATTCTCCCAGTTTCAGGGGATGTTCTATTTCATAGGGATAATTGAAAAAAATAACCTTTACGTCGTTTATTATAAAATGTATCTGGTCTGTATCTTCTGATAACTTTGATTTTTTGAATGGCAAATTTGAAATTTTTTTCAGTATATCTTTTTTACTTATCCGGGTTTTACAGAAAAGGTCAAAATCAATTGATCTCCTGTGGCCAAGATGTAAAGCAACGGCTGTTCCTCCGACAAGATAGAATTTCCGCTTAAAAATCTTTAAATATGGAAGAAGCTCATTCTGCTTTTCTGTCAGTATGCCTGTGTGCATATTTATTAAATAAAAGTGTGAAATAATTGAGTGTCAGTTCATGGTAATTACCTTTTCTCCTTTCACTAAGATTTATGGAATTGAAAAATATTTTCGCAACCTTTTCAATCCCGAAAAGAGAAAACAAACTTTTCACTGCTTCAATATCCCCGTAATTAAGAATAAATTCCACCAGAACATCTTCGCTGATATCTTCCTTTTTATCTTCCGGTATATACCAGAAAAGTGCCAGGTGCTGACGTATAAACTCCTTAACTTCAGGTGAATTCATAATAATTAAATGGTTAATAAAGATACAAAAAATCTATCTGATACAACAATAATCACCTCGTCCAGTCTCTATGGTTATCCGGCCGGGCCCCCTTCATTCCCATGGAGCCAAAATATTATGATCAAAGATTCTACAATAAACATTATTGCCCGTAGGGCATCCGGTATTGTAGATTTGATTGACATCCTAACATCCATTATTGCCTGTAGGGCATCCGGTATTGTAGATTTGATTGACATCCTAACATCCATTATTGCCCGTAGGGCATCCGGTATTGTAGATTTGATTGACATCCTAACATCCATTATTGCCCGTAGGGCATCCGGTATTGTAGATTTAATTAACATCCTAATATCCATTATTGCCCGTAGGGCATCCGGTATTGTAGATTTGATTGACATCCTAACATCCATTATTGCCCGTAGTGCATCCGGTATTGTAGATTTAATTAACATCCTAATATCCATTATTGCCCGTAGGGCATCCGGTATTGTAGATTTGATTGACATCCTAACATTCATTATTGCCCGTAGGGCATCCGGTATTGTAGATTTGATTGACATCCTAACATTCATTATTGCCCGTAGGGCATCCGGTATTGTAGATTTGATTGACATCCTAACATCCATTATTGCCCGTAGGGCATCCGGTATTGTAGATTTGATTGACATCCTAACATCCATTATTGCCCGTAGGGCATCCGGTATTGTAGATTTGATTGACATCCTAACATTCATTATTGCCCGTAGGGCATCCGGTATTATTATGCCAGATTAAAATTATTTCCAAACCGTATCCCCTACGGGGAATTTATAAATTAACTGAACCTCTCTTCTACAATACCATAACCCCTACGGGGTATTGTATTGGTATGGGATCATTTTAAGGCATAATTGCATGTTGAAAAAATATTGCCTGTAGGGCATCCGGTATTGT
>Ga0209381_1001509_pt1 | contig 36942 bp, 33 predicted proteins | sample DewCreD2012metaG_FD_184111 | JGI IMG/M metagenome (GOLD analysis project Ga0209381, IMG submission 184111) | Hot spring sediment bacterial and archeal communities from British Columbia, Canada, to study Microbial Dark Matter (Phase II) - Dewar... ... | reverse complement strand
TGGACTGAATATTTTACCGGTCATCCGGAAAAAAAGCATATCTTTGAAACGATAAACAAAGCAGAAACAGGCTCTGCTGGAGAGCAACTTGTAAGGAATAGTTTATTCAACGATGAAAATATGGAAGGAATATTGAATAATATTCCTTAAAAAAACTCATTTTTTTCAGGAGTTAATAGACCTAAACTTCTGAGAAAAAATCATCCAATTATATGGGGTCTAAGACATGTTTTTTATAAAAAAAGTGTTGTTTATTTTGAAATGAAAGATTTAAATCACAGAGTTTGTCCGGTTGAAAAGGCAGGAAAGCTTGATACCCGTTTACGGCGGCTTTTATCCAATCCCTATCGTTTATTAAAGAATTATGTTAAACCGGGGATGAAAATCCTTGATTTTGGCTGCGGCCCGGGTTTTTTTTCTATACCTATGGCACGTATGACTGGTCAGAATGGAACGGTGTATGCTGTTGACCTTCAGCCACAGATGCTTAATATGCTTAGTCATAAAGTAAAAGGAACCGCATGTGAACAAAATATTTTATTGCATCAATGCAATGAAAACTCTATCGGTGTGCAGTTGAAAATTGATTTTGCTCTGGCATTTTATGTAGTGCACGAGGTGCCTAACCGCATAAAATTCTTCAGCGAATTGTTTTCTATGCTTAATCCCGGTGGTGTATTGTATATATCCGAGCCGGTTTTTCATGTCACATACAATGAGTTTGTTGAAATGTGTAAGGACCTGACCGGTGTGGGCTACCGGATTATAGCCAGGCCATGGATTTTTTTGTCCCGTACAATTGTTGTCCAAAAGCCGGTATAAAAGTATTAACCAAAAATAATAATGATGAAGAACATTGTAGTTATTTACACCAGTCGAACAGGCATTACGAAACAGTTTGCCGAGGAGATCGCCGCTTTTTTAAAATCATCAGGGAATGAAGTGAACTGCTTCAGCGATGAAAGAGTTGATGCGGACGCAGTTAATAAAGCCGATGCTGTTCTGTTGGGCTGCTGGACACATGGATTGTTTTTCTTTGCACAGCATCCGGCTAAGCCATGGACTGAGATGGTGAAGCAACTTGCTGATTTGCGGAATAAAAAAACCGGATTATTTGTAACCTATAAACTGGCTACGGGCAGCATGTTTAAAAAGATGCGTCAACATCTTATCGAAAAAACCACTGATATCCGGCTTGAATTGAAAGCCCGCAACTCAATACTTACAGAGTTACATAAAAAGGAGATTTATTCATGGCTTCAATAATCCTGCGCCATATAATACCAATTGGAATTATAATTTAGTTCATTTACAGTGGACAATTGCATTTGTACAATCGGTATTATTTATTGAACCCATTAAATGCAAATTCATCGCTCCGCCTGTTTCCTTTTTCGCGGATGATGATGCGTGTTCCATCCATCTCAATTTTTTCTATTCCTTTATAATCGGAAGGAATTTTAAGCAGGAAACAGACAAACGATTTTGTTACCGATTGTCCTGCATCTAATAGTTCGAACGAGTTGATACCATGGAAGCGGGTATCAACAGCAAGCAAGTCCTGATAGGGTTTGCCAATGCCTGTGGTCCCGAACTCAAGTCCTTTTGCCCATGGCTTGTTGTTTTTTACTTCGTGCCAGACATTCAGAAACGGATATTCTTTTGTTGGCCAGATGTATCCGATCAGCAGTTCTTTTGAAGGGGTGTAAGCAGCAACCCATCCGTATTCATCGGTAAAAATATGTGTTGACACATAACTTTCACCCGTCGCGCTGCTGGTTAAATCAACAGGCCTCTTTTTTTCATCCAGGTAACCATTTGGCCAGGTGAATTCATATTTATGAGGATCAGGATAACATAATGCCTGTAGAAAACCCTTGCCTGCATTGCTGTTAACAACTGTCGTTTCATCCAGAAAAGGCGGTGCAAAGGTGGCATGCTGTACAACATTGTTCAGACGTGCAATAGTGGTCCCGTTTTTTATTTCTTCGGTGACATGAAACAATGACTGCTCGCCAATCAACCGGATATTACGCAGGATACCCATACCATCGCGCGGTGCGTAGTTGCTCATTACGATTCTGCGGTTATCACTGATTTTTTCGCGTGTCCAAATGGTGTTGGTGACCTGTCCGTTATGAGGTACTCCTGCTTCAATTTCTCCGGCTGTAGGCGCACCCCAGCGTCCCAGACAAATGAAGTGACCCTGGAATGGGGCTCCCTTGCGGTTATTGATGGGCATATCTGCCTCGGCAGTTCTGAAACTGAGTGGATTGATATCTGTCCCGTTCAAACGGAAATCAATATATGCGCCACCAAACAAACTGATGGTAAGAATGGCCGACTTATTCTCGATGGTTATCAGTGTATCTTTAGTGGCTGATGCTTCGTCGGTTGCCTTTTTTGCCGGTTCCTGGCATGATATCAGAGCGAAGAACACAAGTATACTAATTCCAAGATGTTTCATGATTTTATTTTTTTTCATTGATTTTTATTGTTGAATTGGTGAGTATATATTTTTTCAGATGATTAGCTGATGCCTGGGACAGAGGAGTAAAGATGTATCCATTCTGCAGTTCTTTCCCCCATAAAACCGAGAATTCGGTTTGGCGTGTTTTATTGTTCGTAATTTTATGGATACGTGTTGATCCGTTTTCTATCTTCTCCGGATGGTTCCATTCGGCAGGTATGGTTGTTGTCTGTGGCCAATTGATGATAAGGTTGTCAATGACCAGGTTTTGAATATTGTCGGCAACAACAGCCGCAGCAGCGATCACTGCTTCCGGATGTTCGCGTGGATCGGGATATTGCCCGCTTCGTGCATCGCTGCCGTATAAGCCCGGGTCCTCAATCATCGGATAGTTTAAAATAATATCCCGTAAAACAACATTTTCAATAACACAACCCTTTTCGGCAGTCAGCAGTATCCGGCCCTGTGTGTTGCATGTAAAGTTGCTGATGGTTACATTGCTTATTCTGCCGGTTTGCCCTGATTTATTGCGAATAACCTGAAGTTGTATTGGACGGTTCAGTACCAGCGGCGCATTGGTGTTGGCTGTAATATTGCTGATTACGATGTTTGTATATGTTGCTCCTTCTTTGATATAGAGCCCGACAGCGCGTGACGACTGATTAACAACGCAATTGCTGAAAACTACGTCGGACATGTCTTTGAACGATTCGTTACATCCCATTTTTAATCCCACACACAAGGTTTCAAGGATGCAGTTGGTTACGGCAATGCGTCTGCATTCCCTGCTGTCGGGAGTTGTTTTCAGGCAGATGGCATCATCACAGGTTTTTATGTAACAGTTGCTCACCATTACGTCACTGCAGCCGGTAATATCAATGCCATCGGAGTTAGGACTGTACAGGTTATTAATGATATTGATTCCGTTTATTTTTACCTGCTCACAGTTCAGAAGATTAATATTCCATCCGCCGCCTGTTTTTACCGTTATTCCGCTGATGGTTATGCGGCTGCTGTTGCACAGGTCAATCAGCGGACTTACTTTCTGGTCTTTTGCTTTAATCCAGCGCGGAGTGACCATTTTACCCTCGCTGTCCTTCTCATATTCCTGCCAGAATGCTTCACCATTTCCATCAATCGTTCCCTGTCCGTCAATAACAAGGTCGGATATACTGTCGCAATAAAGCAGATGGTAGGGTTGCCTGTCCCTGTTATGTCCCCAGGTAAGCGGTGTGTAATGCTTAATGTCCGGAGAACCAAGCAGCGTTGCGCCTGCAGCAAGGTAAAGCGTGATTCCCTTTTTCAGAAAAAGAGTTCCTGACATAAATACACCCGGAGGGATGACAACTGTTGCACCTTTTAGTGTGGCTGCTTTATCAATGGCTTTTTGAATGGAAACGGTATTTAGTGTTTTTCCGTCTCCTTTGGCTCCGTAGCGTGTAATATTAATAGTGTTGCCGCGGTTGCAGCCGGATAACAAAATGCACAGCGTTATAAGTGATGTGGATATTCTGTGTTTCATCATAAAATAATCCGGTATTTGAAAGGTAAATATAAAAAAAAAGCGGCTGATTTTTAGCCGCTTCTTTCTGTTATTTTTTTATTGTTTTATAAACCGTTCAACCTTGCGTGCTGATTTACTGGTAACTTCAATCAGATAAATACCGGGTGTCAGAGCGCTTACATCAATGGTTTCTTCCAATGAGCCGGATACAACTGCCTCAACAGAATGAACTAATGCTCCGGTATGACTGTATACTTTGATAATTACCGGTCCATTGGCAAAACCGGTATTCTCAATGGTTATCTGGCCAGAAGCAGGATTGGGATATACATTTAATGCAGTGGTGTTTTCAATTTTAGGATTACTGATGCCGCCGATAACATAATTACCAGTGGTTACTGCACTGGGGGTTAATGTTCCCTGGTAAGCAATTGCTTTAATAACTTTATTTGTTGCAACACTGATAGCGCCTGTGTATAACTGACTTGTTGCGCTGCTGCTGTCGGGTGTTGATCCGTCGGTTGAATAATAAATAGCAGCACCGGGAGTGACACTGGTGATGGTTACTGATTGAGTGTTGTTATAAGGGCCGGGGAGCGGGCTGAATTCAGGTGCGCTAACCTGGCCTGTTGGAACAAGCAGATAGGTTGAAGATACTACGCCACTGGCAAAATATCCGCCGCCCAGATTAATAAATGCTTTTGCTTTTAATTGTGTGAACCCGAGAGGTATCGTGATTGCTCCGGTGTATAGTACTGATCCGGTTTTCCCCGGAAGAGGCAATGAACCATCGAGTGTATAATAGATAGATGAACCGCCGGTTGCACAAGAAAGTGTTACATTAACTGCAGCAGTGTCGGTGTATGGCAATCCGTTTGGCGTTATCACCGGATCGGCAACGGTACTGCTTGTCAGTTTCCCGATTTTGTAATACCCGGTTCCTGCCGAGGATATATCATACATTACCGTGCTGTCAACTAAAGTGCCATTGGTGTCTTTTATGCTGTAAAAGATACCATCGGTTGAGTAATACAGATTATAGGCATTGGCTTCGGAAGCATCTATGGCAAAGCCGGTGTTGCGGAAATCGAAATATGCCTTGGCAGTAATTGTCCCCGTAACCTGGAAGTACCATTCGCGCGACCAGTTCCCGCTGCCATCGGCTGTGATGACCTGTGCTGTGTCATGGCCGGCCATAATAAATTCTCTTTTGCCCATGGTTAGCGAATCACCCCACAAAATCAGGTTGCCTCCGCTGGATGCTGTATGATAAAAGAAGGCATCTTCCTCTCCGCGACCGATACCGATAACGTCAGTTGATGTGCCGTAATTGTTATAATAGCGTGTTGGCAAATTCAACCCGTATTTTGCAGCCAGCGCATTTTGTAAAATAATACTCTGTGCGCTGTTTAATCCGTTACGATACATTATAATTTCGGCAATGCACAATTTTGCTGTTGAAGAAATAACAAAGGGTGAGTTCGAGTTACTGACTGCAGTGCTATATGATGAATATGCATCAAGCGCACCATTCAAATATAAATAGACGTTATAGGCAGTACCGAAATTTTTTCTGTAGTTCCATAAGAAAATATACATGGCATTAGTGTCCCGGAATGCAAAACTCGATTTCTGGTCAAAGCGGGGAGCGGTTCCTGTATAACCATTAATATTAAGGTTAAGTTTGTCATAATCTGTGCCACCGTCAAACTGTATGGCAAATGCCCGGTTAGGCGTATGGTCGCCGGATTCGTCCCATTTCATGATTAACCGTTCAAAGGTATTCGGAGGAGGAACAACCGACCTTTTAAATACCATAGCAATACACATATTGGCGCAGCCGTCAATTTGTTTGGGGTTGGCTGCCTCGTCGGGTATTATCAGAGTTGCATTCGCGCTGCTGCTGCCAAAGCGGAGCCATGGCTTTCCGTTCAGTTTATTGTACTCAACTTGTGGTTTTGCTGTTGGAAGAGTTATCACGTAACCGGCCGGCTTTGTTCCATTATAGGTTGATACTGCGTCCTTGGCGTTGCCCGACTGGTCAAACCAGGTTAAAACAGTGCTGGTCGGGTCACCATTCCCATCGTATTCAACGTCAAGTCCCTTATCAGCCCGTAGCCAGATAATATTCTGCGGCTGGTAATACAGCCCCGAATCATTTCCAATACCGCCCGGCCCTTTGCCGGCTTTGGGTAACTGCGCTAAAACAGTTATTCCAAGTAACGTCATCACTGAAAGCAAGAGTATTTGTTTTTTCATATTGGTTGTGTTTAAGTTTTATTAAACAAAGATAGTATTAATTCAGAAATGTAAGCATTATAAACGTGTCTCAAACCCGGTTTGTTTATAAATTGTTGATTTATAGATTGTAAAAGAGGGTGTTTGATGAATTATGCATGAAAATGAACGATCTGTAAACGGTATGCGCAATAACCAGAAGAGAATTAATCATTGTTGCAAATACCGGTTTATCCGATAAGGAAATAGTGAAAACTATTCCGTTTTTTTCCTGAAACCGGAAAACAGTAGCATCAGTATTCCGAAGATGGTCATAATGATACCTGACCAGAGGTTGATGTTTATGTTTAAAGAACACTCGTACATTGAGGATTCTCCATTGGTAATAATTCCATAGATGGTAATCACCACTCCGATGATACCAAACATGAAGCCGATAGGAATGCGTATGTCTAAACCCATAATTTTTATTTTTACTATTTGTTTACCAGAATAATACAGTAAGAACTATTGCAATTGCGGCGACAATAATCGAGAGAGTAGCCGGTTTGCTGTACCATGGCACATTTTCGTCTTTCAGTTTAGGGGTGAGTTGATAAACCAATCCGTTTAATTCTTCATCTGTTTTTTCGCGTTTTGTAGTAAACGAAAGGATCACCGTAACAGCGGTACTGATGCTACATGCGTAAATGGCTGTCCAGAAATTTTGTGCCATTTCAACCGGATATTCGTGTATCACGCCCAGCCATCCGCCTTTAAACAGGGTTTCGGTCCCGGCCGGTTGTGTCAGTCCATGATGGATCAGCGCTGCAATAAACCCGCAGAGAAGTCCGGTGAATGCAGCATTGCCTGTTGTCCGTTTCCAGAACATGCCAAGGAATATTACGGCAAACAATGGCGCATTGATCATTGAAAAGATGGTTTGCAGAAAATCCATGATATTTCCAAACAAAGTGGCAATATAAGCGGCCAGTATACTTACTAAAACGCCAAATACGGTAGCAAAACGGCCAACCATCAGGTAATGTTTGTCGTCAGCTTCTTTGTTGCCTGTGGCCGGCCTGAAATAACTCTGATAAATATCGTAGGTCCAGACAGTATTAAAGGCAGATACATTGCCGGCCATACCGGACATAAATGAGGCGAGCAGTGCAGTTACACCGAGGCCTAATACGCCGGCCGGGAGGTATTGCTTTAAGAGCATAATGATGGTATAATCATATATCGGCTGTCCCTGATTATTCAGGGGCATAACAAATCCTTTTTCCGGAAGGTTGACTAACACCAGCGCGATAATCCCGGGTATGATGATCAGGAACGGGATAAACATTTTAGGGATAGCGCCGATGAGCGGTGTGTTGCGGGCTGCAAGAGTTGATTCTGCTGCCATGGCGCGCTGAACAATCAGAAAATTGGTACACCAGTAGCCAAATGATAAAACAAATCCCAGCCCGGCAAATATACCATACCATTCAACACCCATAGGGTTGGTGACGGCCTGCCCTGTATATTTCCACGTTGTGGTCCAGGTGTCGGGAGCAAAGCCCTTTTGTGTTACAATGGGAGCAAGATGTTCTTTCAGTCCATCCCATCCGCCAACATCTATTAACCCGAGAATCACAAGAGGTAAAAGACCGATGACAATAATAAAAAACTGAAGCACTTCGTTATAAATGGCCGATGATAGTCCGCCCAGGTAGGTGTAGGCAAGTACAATGGCAGCCGAAAGAATCAAACTGAGATGAAAGTTCCATCCCAGAACAATTTCCATTAGTAAAGCCAGTGCATACATAGAAATACCGGATGCAAGAATGGTCATTACTGCAAAAAGTATCGCGTTGAGCCCTCTGGTTTTTTCGTCGTAGCGGAGTTTGAGATATTCAGGTACCGAGCGGGCTTTGGATCCGTAATAGAAAGGCATCATGAATACAGCCAGAAAGATCATGGCCGGTATGGCTCCAATCCAGTAAAAATGAGTAGTTAACATCCCGTATTTCATTCCTGAAGCTGTCATACCCATCACTTCAAGCGCTCCAAGATTGGTCGAGATAAAAGCCAGCCCTGTAACCCAGGCCGGCAGTGAACGTCCGGCTTCGAGAAAATCAGATGATGACTTCATGAATTTTTTCAGCGCCCATCCGATACCCAGCACAAAGACAAAGTAAATGAGCATAATGGTATAATCAATCCATTGTAATGAGAAAGTTGATTCCATAGAATAAATTTAGTGGGTTAAAAATATCATTTTTTACCAAAAATAAATATAAAATGCAATGATGATGGATAGTATAATGGCCGTGTGTATTAAATCCCATTTATTCCAGCTTTCGCGGGTTTCTTTTTTCTGTTCCGGTGTAGCCGAACCAATAGTCAGTCCCTGTACCTGTTCTTTTTCTGCCGGTTTGGTAAACATACTGATGATGATGACTATGACAGCACACACAAAGAACAGATAAATTTCGTAATGCAGCCAGTTGATGTTCATCAGTTTAACGCTGAAGGCCTGGATTGCGTTCAGTCCTTCGCTGTTTGCCGCTTTTTCAGCAATCCATCCGTTGATTGCTGCTTTATTGCCGGCCAGTTCAGCCGGAACAATCCATTTCAGCGAAATAATTTTTACTGCCAGCCGGAACATGCCTAAAGTGAATCCGGTGATTAATCCCCAGAGCCCGGCAGCGGGAGTGACACGTTTTGACAGGATGCCGAGCAGGAATACAACAGCTATGCCCGGAGCTATAAGTGACTGAACATCCTGGAGATATTCGTACAGAACTTTTCCAATACCTTTCATCACCGGTATCCATAAGATGCCGAGAATTACGATAACAGCAGTGGCAACGCGTCCGACATAGAGATAGTGTTTCGGACTTTTATCTTTGATATATTTCTGGTAAAAGTCAATGGTGAAAAGCATTGCTGATGAGTTGAATTTTGATGCTAATGAACTAAGCAAAGCCGAAAGGATACCGATCATAACAAGCCCTTTAAGTCCGACAGGGAGCAGAGTGCCAACTAAAGTAGGATAGGCCTCATCGGCGCTGTTAAACGATATAATTCCTTTTTGTTTGAGCGCAAAGGCCATCATTCCTGGGATCAGGAAAATAAAAACAGGGGTGAGTTTCAGATAAGCACCAAAGATAGCGCCCCGCCGTGCCTGTGTCTGGTCACGGCCGGCTAATACGCGCTGTACGATGTACTGGTCGGTGCACCAATACCAAAAACCGATAATGGCCGAGCCGAGTAATACTCCGGTCCAGGGAAAATCAGGATCGGCTGATGAGCGGATCAATGAGGTCATGCTGTTGCCGTGAGGAGTCATCTGAGCATTACATATAGTCATCAGCTCGTTCCATCCGCCAAGCTTCCATAATCCGAGGATAAGGATAAGAATAGAGCCACCGATAAGTATTGGTGCCTGGATCACGGCGGTATACATAATCGCTTTCATTCCTCCCAGAATGGTGAATAATCCTGTCAGCAGCACAAGCCCGATGCCTGCAATCCAGAAGAAATCAATGCCAAACATACTTTCAATCCCGGTTACTGCTTTGAAAGTAACGCCGCCTGCATATACTGTTACAGCTACTTTTGTGAGGATATAACTGACAAGGGAAATGAACGACAGGAACATGCGGGCGCCCGAATTGTAGCGTCTTTCGAGGAATTCGGGCATGGTGAAAACTTTTGTGCGTTCGTAAAACGGAACAAATACCCAACCGAGTACCAGGATGAGCCATCCGTGCATTTCCCAGTGCGCCATAGCCATGCCGCTTTCGGCGCCTGCACCGGTGAGGCCAACCAGATGTTCCGACCCGATGTTCGATGCAAAGATGCTGGCGCCAATGGCCAGCCAGGTGGCATCGCGGCCGGCAAGAAAATAATCCTGTGTGTCTTTGTCACGTTGTATTATCACTCTGATGACAATAACGGTAAGTACTGCAACAAACAGTCCTACAAGAATCCAGTCAATTAAAGCCATAGTTATTTTGTTTTGGATTGGTTTATTTCCAAAGTTTTTCTATCTCTTCAAGCGATTTTCCTTTGGTTTCCGGGACCAGGCGCCATACCAGCACAGCGGCCAGTATGCCCATGATGCCGTATATCCAGTAGGCAAAACCGTGGTTGAATTTATTTGTGAGTACCAGATTATCATTCAGTATAGGAAATGTCCATGAAACAATAAGGTTTGCGATCCATTGTGCTGCAACAGCGATGGACATGGCGCCACGGATAGCGTTAGGAAAGATCTCTGATAACAGCACCCAGGTTACAGGCCCCCAGCTCATGGCAAAGCCCGCTGTATAGGTGAGCATAAAGATAAGTGCGGCAAGCCCAAGCTTATTGGCATAAAAGGCAGTACCCAGTGCCAGCATACTGGCGGCCATAATGAGCCCGCCGGTAATCATTAATGGCTTTCGGCCAAAGCGGTCAACAGTGAAAATGGCCAATACCGTAAAGAGCAGGTTGATAGCGCCTACAATAATAGTTAGCAGCAGCGATGCATCGGTGGTTGATCCCATATTGCGGAAAATATTTCCGGCATAATAAAGTACCACATTTATCCCGACAAACTGCTGAAAAACCGAAAGGATAATACCAATGAAAATAACCATAAAACCATACGACATCCATGGTGCGCTTTTTTCGTGAAGGGTATCTTTTATTTCCTGTAGAATACGCGGCGCATCATCATGCCCTGCAATCCGTTTCAGTACATTGAGCGCTTTTTCTTCTTTGCCTTTCATTATCAGGAAACGCGGGGTTTCAGGGACAAAAAACAGGAGTGCAAGGAAAATGACAGCCGGTATAACACCCGAGAAAAACATCCAGCGCCAACCGGTAGTGATAAGCCATTCTTCACTTCCCTGACGGGCAATAGCATAGTTGACAAAATAGATGACCAGCATACCGAAAATAATTGCGAATTGATTCCATGATACCAGTTTTCCCCGAACATTAGCCGGAGCTATTTCGGCAATATACATGGGTGATAACATCGAGGCAATGCCAACACCAATGCCTCCCAGGATGCGGTAAATTACAAACGAATAAACATCAGTCATACCGAAAAAGTTCAATGCTTCGGGTTGCCAGGCGCCAATGGCTGAAAGGGTGAATGCAATGGCAGAAATAATTAATCCGTTTTTTCGTCCCAGCGATTTGGAAATAAATCCGGCTAATGCGCCACCGATGATGCAACCGATAAGCGCGCTGGCTATAACAAATCCTTTTATCGAGTCGGCAATATCTTTTATTGCTTCAGGGGTAGATGGAATGGGCTCGCGCAGATAACTAATAACCCACACCGTTAGCGCCAGTAAAAATAAAGCAGAGGTAATGCCGCCTTTTAAAGTTCCTAAAAGTTTAATCAATTGTCCCGAAATAATCAGTAATACAAGATAAAATACGATTGTTGTCAGAAGTTTAAACTGATTGATGATAGTATGTGTATAAGCGAAATTTGACGGATCAAGGATTCCGGAAATAAAAAATTCTACCAGCGATTTTTCTGCACCGTTAACCACTGCTGTATCATAACCAAAGAGCAGTCCGCCCAGTGTAGCAACCAGCGTAATAGCCATAATATATGCCGGGTTGCCTTTATTGTATGATTCGCCTTGTGTAGATGTGCCGGTATTGATGAATGCCATAGTTTTATAGTAATTAAGGTTAAAAAAATCCCCCTCGTAAAGAGAGGGGGATTGATATTAAAATGGTCAGAGGTAAAGATTTATAATTTGTTCAAATAATTCTTGTTTCCCACTAATCTGTTTTGGTTCGCCGTTTTTAATAGCGAGATCTCGCAGGTCTTCCAGCGTAAGTTGTCCTTTTTCAAATTTCTGTCCTTCGGCGCTGTTGAATGAAGCATAGCGTTCTTTTCTTAATTTTTTGTAATCAGATTTTTCGAGGATATCGGTGGCTACAAGTAATGCGCGGGCAAAGGCATCCATACCGCTGATATGCGAAATAAAGATGTCCTCCAGGTCTGTTGAGTTACGGCGTGTTTTAGCATCAAAGTTGATTCCGCCTGTGGTGAATCCACCGGCTTCTAAAATTACCAGCATCGCTTCGGTGAGTTCGTAAATATTTATGGGGAACTGGTCGGTGTCCCACCCATTCTGGTAGTCGCCGCGGTTGGCATCTATACTTCCGAGCATTCCGGCATCGGCAGCAATCTGCAGATCGTGCTGGAAGGTGTGCTGTGCCAAAGTGGCATGGTTGACTTCAACATTTAGTTTAAAATCTTTTTCCAGTCCGTACTGGCGTAAAAATCCAATTACGGTTGCTGAATCAAAGTCATACTGGTGTTTTGAGGGTTCCATGGGTTTGGGTTCAACCAGGAACGTACCTTTCCATCCCTGCTTGCGTGCATAATCACGAGCCATCGTGAGAAAGCGCCCCATGTGTTCGAGTTCGGTTTTGGTGTTGGTATTCAGCAGCGATCCGTACCCTTCACGGCCACCCCAGAAAACATAGTTTTCACCGCCCAGAGCAATCGTGGCGTCCAGGGCGTTTTTAACCTGCGTGCCTGCCCAGGTTACTACATTAAAATCGGGATTGGTTGAGGCACCATTCATATAACGCGGATGGGAGAACAGGTTGGCAGTACCCCATAACAATTTAACACCTGATTGTTTTTGCTTTTCTTTGGCATATTCAATCATTTGTTGCAGGCGTTTTTCGCTTTCAGCTATGCTGTCGCCTTCCTCAACCAGATCAAAGTCGTGAAAACAGTAAAAGGGAATACCTATCTTGGTCATAAATTCAAAGCCGGCATCCATCTTGTTTTTACCACGGGTTATGGCATCGGCTCCTTCTAACCATGCAAATTTTTTAGTGCCCGGACCAAAGGGGTCGCCGCCTGTGCCGCATAAGGTATGCCAATAAGCCATGGCAAAGCGGAAATGATCTTTCATGCTTTTACCGGATATGATTTTATTTTCGTCATAATATTTGAATGCTAACGGATTCTTCGAATCTTTGCCTTCGTAGTTTATTTTTCCTATTCCTTTAAAGAATTCGGTTTTTCCTATTGTTACTTCCATAATTTCTGTTTTTTTTAAGTGATCAGTTATTTATTTATGATTGTATTTAGCGTTTTTATCCATTGTTCGTATGCTTGTTTGTAGCTGTCGGTTTTTGTTTTATCCGGTGAGATAGTTTCTAATTTTTTCAGCCCTGCGAATGCTTCGTTGAACGATTTGTATATACCTGCGCCAATCCCTGCACCCTTGGCAGCGCCCTGTGATCCATCGGTGTCGAATAATTCGATGGTTGCCCCGGTGATTCCGGCCAGTGTGTCACGGAACAAGGGACTGAGGAACATGTTTGCTTTGCCTGCGCGGATAACCGAAGGATGAATTCCTGTCTGCTTCATCAATTCAATGCCATAGCCAAACGAGAATACGATACCTTCCTGAGCCGCCCTCAGGATGTGCTGGCGTTTGTGAATATTAAAATTCAGATTGCTGATCTGGCTGCCTGTATTTTTGTTGTTGAGCATTCGTTCAGCGCCATTACCGAAGGGAAGGATAATTAGTCCTTCGCTGCCAATAGCAACGGTTGAGGCCAGCTTATTCATTTCATCATAATTCATGGCCCCTCCGCCAATAGTATGTTTAAGCCACGAATTAAGAATCCCCGTGCCGTTCACGCACAGGAGTACACCAAGCCGTGTATTTTTTGATTCGTGGTTGACATGCGCAAAAGTGTTAACTCTTGATTGCGGATCGTATTTTACTTCGCCGCTGACACCGTAAACCACACCGGATGTTCCGGCCGTAGCAGCTATTTCGCCCGGATTAAGGACATTCAATGAAAATGCGTTATTCGGCTGGTCGCCGGCTCGGTATCCAACCGGTATACCGGGCGCAAGCCCCAGTTCATCGGCTGCCGTTTTGTTTACCTTACCCTGCACCGAGAAAGTGGGTACAATATCAGGCACCATAGATAACGGGATACCATAGTGGTTAAACAGGAATCCGGCCAGGTCGTTGGCTTTAAAATCCCAGAAAATACCTTCGGATAAACCGGATACGGTTGTATTGATCTCTCCGGTAAGTAACATGGCAATATAATCGCCGGGTAGCATAAATTTGAAAACTGAATCGAACAGCGTGGGTTCATTGTCTTTAACCCATTTTAGTTTTGAGGCAGTAAAGTTTCCCGGTGAGTTCAGAAGGCACGAGAGGCATTGATTTTCTCCCAGCATACGGAATGCTTTATTTCCGGTTTCTACGGCGCGACTATCGCACCAGATGATCGAAGGCCGGATCACTTTCCTGTTTTTGTCAATGATTACAAGACCGTGCATCTGGTAAGATATACCGATACTGCCGATGTCGGTCGGCTTAATTCTGCTGGTTGCCAATACTTCATGGGTGGCATTTTTAAGATTTGCCCACCATGTAGCAGGATCCTGTTCGGCCCATCCCGGCTTTATGGCTTTAATTTCCATCTCCTGCTTGGGCGAAAAAGCGCTGGCTATGCAGTTGCCTGTTTCGGCATCTATCAAACTGGCTTTTACTGAAGAACTTCCGATATCATATCCGAGTAAATACATAAGTACTGTTTTTTAAATGAAGGGATAAATATATTATTTTCCTGCTTATCTGCCACATATTGACACTGACTTTTGGAAAACTTCTTCATCGTAAGTGATTCCGAAACCGGGCCCGGAAGGTATGGATATAGTACCGTTTTTAACGGTGGGTATGGGCGCATACCATGATTTATCTGGCGGTTTCTGCATATAATATTCCATAAATGGGCCAATATTGGATACAGATGCGGCAAAATGCAGCATAAAGGCCGACCGCATATCGTTTTTGGGACAATGCGGGGTAATCAGCATATTGTTTTCAGCCGCGATTCTGGCCACCTGAAGATTCCGGTAGATCCCGCCATTATAAACGATGTCGGGCTGAACAATGTCTAATACCCGATTCTTGATCATGTATTCAAAATGCGGCATGCTGGTATCTTGTTCTCCGCCTGCAACCGCTATGGTTAGTGCATCGGCAACTGCTTTGGTGGCTGTAAACTCTTCCCAGGGACAGGGCTCCTCATAAAAACTGAAACCCTGTGCTTCAAGCATTTTGCCAATAGTTATGGCGTATTCTGATGTATATGAGCCATTTGCATCTGCATACAGCGTTACTGAATCTCCCAGTGTTTTGCGTGCCAGTTCAATTAGTTTTCCGGTGCGTCCTGGCGCTGCATCGGCATTGTTGCTCATGCGGCCGCCGATTTTTATTTTGACTGCCCGGGCTCCGGTCTCTTCCAGCCGCCGTTGTAATGCTGCAACTTCTTCTTCGGGTGTGGTGTCACGTCGTAAACTGCTGAGATAAACCGGTATCGCGCTGCGCAGTGGCTTACCAATCAGTTGCGCAACCGGTTTCCCTGCTGTTTTGCCCATCATATCCCATAAAGATAATTCAAGATGCCCGATACTGTTCCAGAACGGAAGGCCTGATAATTTGTAATTTGATTTATAGCATCGGTCAATCAGTGCAGGGATGTTACGGGCGTCTTGTTTTATAAAGTGCGGAAAGATCCGTTTTTCTAACAGATGGAAAAACGGGATTTGATTATCGTTGCAAAAGGCAATCCCTTCAGCGCCTTCGTTGCTACGGCATATTATATAAAAATGATCTTTGAAGTTTCGTATATCAAGGGATTGAATAATCACCTCGGCCGGTAAAGCAGCTAACAGGTTGTTTAAGTACATATCGCTATTTATCGGATGCATAGCCCTTACTATTGCACCGGGCAATTGGGTTGAACCAATGAAAAAGCCCGTTGTATAAAAAAAATGTCTGCGGTTCACACGTGTTTTTATTTATTGATAATCAAATCTTTGTCTAATTCATCGAATGGATGGTATTGCAGTATGTCTGGAGTGTTTTTATCGGTACTTCGTTTTGCCAGATCGGGAGTGATACTATGTGCTTTGATATAATCTGAAGCAAAGGGTTTAAGTAATGGAGCCAGTTCTTGGGTTGGTGTTTTTTTATCAATCCATATTTTTTCATCCTCCGGGGTTAATATCGCGGGCATTCGTTTTTTTGTGTTATGTATTTTTTCCAGCACACTGTTTGCCCTGACAGTAATTATACTGAAGGTTATAAGGCATTCGCGGGTTACTTTGTCGCTCCAGGTATCATAAATTCCGGCGAGTGAAAAAATTTCCGTGTTACGCAGCGTAATGTAGAACGGATATTTTTTCCCATCTTTTTCATGCCACTCGAAGAAGCCCGTAACCGGAATGATGCAACGCCGTTTGCGAAATGGTTCTCTGAAGGAGGGTTTCTCCCGCAGTGTTTCAGCACGTGCATTGAAGGTGTTAACCCGTATCTTTTCACTATCATGTTTGTCTTTAATCCAGAAAGGGATTAGCCCCCAGCCGGCGGTAATAAACCGGTCGGGCTTATCGCTGCCTATGATTTGCAGTTCGGGTAAACTGTATGCATTAAAATAGTATCCTGCCTTATGATGTGAAGGATCGGTAAATGGTATTCCATAGCGCTTTTCAAGCAGTTCGCGAGTGGTATTGACAGAAACAGTGAAACACATGTGCAGTTATCGGGTTATTTCAATACTTTTATGCGCTAAAGTTAATAAAAACATTGCATGGAGAAAGCCATTGTTTTACGTATATTTTTATTTCTGCTGTTTATTCTGGTTGTTGATATTTATGCATTCAAAGGGATTTATCTGTTGTTTAATCCTGTAATGGGGAATCGTTTGCGTATCGTAATATATGCCGGCTATTGGCTGCTCAGTGCATGCTGTATCGCGGTGCTTTTATTATCGTTTACCTCTTCGCCCGGCACACGCGATGTTAAATTATACACGAATTTCTTCTATCTGGGCACATTGATTTTGATGGTTTATCTGCCTAAAATACTTTTCTCGGGATTCCATCTGCTTGAGGACTTGTCAACTTTAATTATACAACTGATCAGGACGATTTATCATCATCTTCTTCATCATTCAAATGAGGGTATCGGATTGAGTCGAATGTTTTTTTTATCATATACCGGTCTGGCAGCCGGAGTACTTATTATTTGCATTTTGGGTTATGGCATGCTGGGACGGTTTAATTTCAAGGTCTGGCGTGTCGAAATTTGCCATCCTTCTGTCCCTGCTGCATTTAATGGGTTTAAGATTGTACAGTTATCCGATCTTCATCTCGGCAGTTTTGTTTATCATCGGCAGCAGGTCGAACGGCTTTTTACCATTGTTAATAATGAGCACCCTGATGCGATTTTTTTTACCGGTGACCTGGTAAATGAATTTGCCGAAGAACTTGAGGGATATGATCAGATGTTTTTGCAATTGACTGCCCGATACGGCAAATTTGCAATACTGGGTAACCATGATTACGGCGACTATTATAAGTGGAAAGATAGCACAGATAAGAAGCGAAACCTGCATTCCATTCAGCAGTTTTTGCAGCGTACCGGTTTTAACCTTTTGCTGAATCGTTGCTCATTGATTAACCATGACTCATCTGTTATGGCTGTGATTGGCGTTGAAAATTGGGGCGAGCCGCCGTTTAAGCAATATGGCAATCTTAAGGAGGCAATGGGTTCCTGTGCCGACATCCCATTTAAAGTATTATTGTCTCACGATCCTTCTCACTGGTCGGCTGAAGTTTTTTCGCACCCTGATATTTTTCTCACTCTTTCCGGCCATACCCATGGTATGCAGTTTGGTATTGAGATTGGACAGTGGAAATGGAGTCCTGTTCAGTATAAATATCCTCAATGGGCAGGTTTATATCGTTGTGCAGATCAGTATTTGTATGTTAACCGCGGAGCCGGATATATTGGCTATACCGGAAGGGTAGGTATTCGTCCTGAAGTAACCGTTATAACCTTGAGCAGTAAAAAAGAGTAGGGGATTTGATTCTGTTTTTTTTCGCCTATTAATCTGTAGATAACCGGTGTATTTACTTTGGCAATGGCTAAAATCTGGGTTTATTGATGGGTTTTGACAACCAGCGCCGGAGCAGATGCTGTATCGCATCGGCAGGGTGATGCCATAGCATTCGCGGACCGGAATAACGCATTACGTTCCGTATCTGTTCCCGCATTGCCGGCTTATAACAATGGATTACGCAATCTGAACAAACGGGTTTATCTCCGGACAGGGAGCAGTGATCTATCCGGTTGGTTGAATAATTAAGCAGTGTCTGACAATCAGTGCATAACTCCCTCTCGCCGGGATGGTGTTTCCGGCAATACATCCTGATCATTTTGGCTATCGTTTTCTTTTCTTTTTCAGTGGTTGTCATTTGATCCGGTTATCTTTTAATGATTTTTGTAACAATTATTCCGTTGGAATTTTTTATTCTGACTAAATATAAGCCGGCCGAAATGCCGTCCGTTGAAATGGAGTGAAGTCCTTTGCCATATACCGTTTTGCTTAAAATAATTTTATCACCATGGATAATTTCTATGTATTGCTGCCCGGTATCATCAGTATCAACGTAAATCATCTCACCGGAGGGATTCGGGAAAACAATACTTCCAACCGGTACCGGTTTTGTTTTAATTCCGGTCAGATTGACATCAATACAATCCGAAGTATCTATACATCCGTTTTTGTAATAGATTACTGCATAGCGGCCGGAGATTGAAGGAATAAAAAAGTCGGATGTTTCACCGGTAAGCGCTAATCCGCTGTTACAATCAATCCATTGATATTTTGACAACAGATCGTTGGCCAATAAAGTGTCGTTGAAATTAAATACTTCATTATAGATATCGGTAAAAGTTAGATGCCGGTAGATGATACTGTCGCAACCGAATCGTCCGGTTAAAGTATCGGTGTAGGTTCCTTGGGTTTTTCTCCATATTCCGTTAACGATTATACTGTCGCCTCCGCAGAGCGAATCATACAGATGAGTTACCGACGGGTTGCATATTTTATACCGGGCAATAAAAACATCATTGTTATTCAGTCCTGCTGTTGTGAGCATAGCGGTATCAGGTCCCGGATCAAAATCGTTATCATAGTAAAAATATCCGGTTAAGAGGAGTGTTGTGTCCGAAGCAAACAAATCTATTCCACTATTGTAGGTTGAAGGGCCGGCCACATGGAAAGCCCATTCCAGCGCTTTATCCGGAGCGTAACAGCAAGCAAAGATATCGTTTCCGGGTGAGGTAAGGATATAGGATGAAGGCGAAGGATCAAAATCAACACTGCCCTGCATGGTGCCTGTTATGAGCAGGTGTCCGGATGGGCTTATGGTAATTGCTTCGGGTTTGTCATAGGATGATGCCCCAATTTTGAATGCCCAGATAAATTCTCCATTCGCATCGAGTTTACAGATGAAAATATCCCTGGCAGCTGATACTGTTGTCATAGTATATTCATCAGGGCCGGGGTTAAAATCTACTGTATTCTCAAAATTTCCTGTGATATAACAGTTGTCATATTCGTCAAACGCAAGTGCGCTGATGTTCGATTTTCCACCAAATACCGGAAGCATTTCTTTTTTCCATACCGAGTCGCCGGTTCCGGTATAGCAATAAATAAATGAGATGCCGTACGCCGCTCCTGCAGTATAGATATGGTTGTTCTTCTTTTGAGCCGTCCCTGCTGCTTCTTCAATAGGGCCGTTATCATGGGTTTTGACCCATAGGCAGGAGTCGTTATCACTCCGGTACTTGCCGGTGAATATGTCTTTTCCTTCACGGCTTGTTATTTTTTTGGTTGCAGATGAAGGATCAATATCAAACGAACTGTAAAAAGTACCGCTGAGAATGTAGTGGTAATCCCCTGCCGGACTTATTGCGAAAGGAATATCTTCACTTATGCCTCCTGTGCTCCATACTTCCTTGTAAAAACCATTGATTGAGTACTTTAGCACGAAAATATCTTCCAGTCCTTTCGACCGGAGCGTGTCGGTGGCAATTCCCGGAGCAAAATCAGTGACATATTCAAAGCTTCCTGTAGCGATGAGCAAGGTATCCTGCAAGATCATTGAAGTAAGGTTATCATCACCGGTGCCTCCTGCTGCATATCCCCACCTGTATTGTCCCGAAAGCGAATAGGATGCGATAAAAAAGTCGGTATTGCCTTGTGAAATGTGATAATCGGTACCGGCTCCCGGATCAAGATCAATGGAATCGCGAAATACACCGGCAACATATATATTTCCAACTGCATCAGAGAGAATGCAGGAGCCATAATCATTATGACCGGCGCCGGCCGAAAAGGCAAATCGGTAGTCGGGTACTACGGAGTAACAACAGAATGAAAATATAGTTATTAAGGATAGTGTCAGTAATTTTTGCATACGAACTAAGTGATATAGTAAAAATAGCCGGATTTATTTGGTTGGTATATACTGTTTTTTATGTATTTTTAACTGGTTTAAAGTAGTAATTGATTAAAAAAATAATAGTATGAAAGTAGAATGTAAGTCAGGCGCACCATCGGGTGCTGTTTACGGGATTGGTTTAGTAGGAGCTGCAGTTTATTTTATTTCACATGCCACGGGTTTTTGGATGGGTGTGCTGGGCTTTCTGAAGGCCTTGGTATGGCCTGCTTTTCTGGTATATGAGGCCATGAAACAGTTAGGAATGTAAGCAAAGGTATACAATAAAAAACCCCGGCATGCCGGGGTTTTTTATTTGCGGTTGAACGATTACTTGTTAACTGCTTTTTTCAGTTCAGCGCCGGCCTTGAATTTTGCTACTTTCTTAGCAGCAATTTTCAATACTTTACCGGTTTGGGGATTGCGACCTGTACGGGCTGCTCTCTTAGCTACCGAAAACGAACCGAAACCTACTAATACAACATTATCACCTTTTTTTAATGATTTGGTTATTGCGCTAATAGTTGCGTCAATAGCCCTGCCTGCATCAGCTTTCGTTAATTTTGATTCTGCTGCGATTGCTTCAATTAATTCTGCTTTGTTCATGGTTTTTAGATTTTAAAGTTAAAAATAATTATTTTGAACAAAGCAAATATAGTAAAATTATAATATGTTGGCAACGAAAATGGCTGAAAAATATTGACAATTCATCATCTTGCCTGTTTTTTTATATCCTGCCGGTAATTTTTTGGTTAATGAAGATCATTTAAAATGCCCATTTCACAAGGGTTTCCGGCTTCCGGGCTGCACCATTTCCCTGTCAGCATCTTGTTAAAAACTCATATTATTCTTATGTTTTATACTTTTGTGCTATGAATCTTAGCCGTTTTTTAATACATCCTGTTTTTTCTCTGGTAAGTCAAATTGCCGGGTCAAAGGGGTTAGAGGCCTATGTGATCGGTGGTTTTGTGCGAGACCTGCTGCTCGAACGACCTTTAAAAGATATTGATATTGTTATTGTTGGCAGTGGTATTGATGTTGCTGCCGAGGCAGCAGCCATCCTGGCTCCCGGGACTCAGGTTGCTGTGTTTAAAAACTTTGGTACGGCTATGTTTCGTTATCAGAATATTGAAATTGAATTTGTGGGCGCACGCAAAGAATCATATCGCTCCGATTCCCGTAACCCGGACGTAGAAAGCGGCACGCTCAGTGATGACCAGCACAGGCGCGACTTTACCATAAATGCCATGGCTATCAGTTTAAACAGCACTGATTATGGCGAATTACTTGACCCGTTCAACGGACAAGCCGATCTGGAAGAAAGGATCATCCGGACACCTCTTGATCCACTTGTTACTTTTTCGGACGACCCATTGAGAATGATCAGAGCAATACGCTTTGCTTCTACCCTTTATTTTACAATTGAACCTCAAACATATAATGCAATCAAACAGAATTGTAATCGTATTGATATTGTATCTGAAGAGCGGATTATTGACGAATTAAATAAAATTCTGATGGCCGATACTCCATCAACCGGCTTTGGTTTGCTCGAAGATACGGGTATTCTTGCTTTGGTTTTACCTGAGGTTTCAAATCTCCGTGGAGTTGAATATGTTCATGGCCGTTCGCATAAAGATAATTTTGTTCATACGCTTAAGGTGCTTGATAATGTTTGTCTGGCTTCAGATAATCTCTGGCTCAGGTGGGCTGCCCTTCTTCACGATATCGGCAAACCGGCAACACGCCGTTATGATAACTCGTCCGGATGGACATTCCATAATCATGATTTTGTCGGATCAAAAATGGTTGCCGGATTATTCCGGCGTTTAAAAATGCCATTGAATGAGAAAATGAAATATGTTGAAAAACTCGTTGCGCTCCACCTCAGGCCTATTGCTCTTGTGAATGACGATGTCTCCGATTCGGCTATCCGGCGCCTGTTATTTGATGCAGGTGACGATACCGACGATCTGATGACGCTCTGCGAAGCGGATATCACCTCTCGATTTGAAGATAAGGTTAAACAATTTCAGCAGAATTTTAAACGGGTGCGTCAGAAACTTAAAGAGATTGAAGAAAAAGACGCTGTACGGAATTTTCAACCACCCATTACAGGGGAGATAATTATACAAACTTTTAATCTTCATCCCTGCCGCGAAATTGGCATGATTAAAAATGCTATTAAAGAGGCCATTCTTGATGGTGTCATTCAAAATAATTATGACGAAGCGTTCAGATATATGCTTAAGATAGGAGAGCAGATGGGAATTAAAGCTGTACTACGGAAGGACTGACTGTTTTTTTTATCTCAATAAAATAACATAAATGACAATCTGACAGCATGATTTTATTTTTCGGTTTGATGCGTAGTATTAATTAAATGCTTCATTAATAGTTTTTTACATCTAATTTAACATTGTATACCGGTGTTTTGACGGCTTTGTTTTTATTTGGCACAAAATATGTATAGCCATTGCCGAACATATAGAATTATTTATTAACCGTTAAACAATAAGAAATATGGCAAATGTTAAGATTAAACCATTGGCCGACAGGGTTTTAGTTGAACCTCACCAGGCCGAAGAAAAAACCGCAAGCGGTATTATCATCCCTGATACAGCAAAGGAAAAGCCGCAAAAAGGTACAGTTATCGCTGTTGGTAAAGGAACAAAAGATGAAGAGATGGAAGTAAAAGCAGGTGATACTGTATTATATGGTAAATATTCAGGAACTGAACTGAAAATTGACGGCAAAGAGTATTTGATGATGCGTCAGACCGACATAATGGCGGTTGTATAATCTTTTCTTATCGTAATTAATAACTTTTAAACTATACAGAATTATGGCAAAAGATTTGAAATTCAATATTGAAGCCAGGGAAAAACTGAAAGCAGGTATCGACATTTTAACCGATGCTGTTCAGGTAACCTTAGGCCCGAAGGGTAGAAATGTAGCCATTGAGAAAAAATATGGCGCACCCCAGGTAACAAAAGACGGTGTAACTGTGGCAAAAGAGGTTGAACTTACCGATCCGTTCGAAAATGTCGGCGCTCAGCTTGTTCGTGAAGTGGCATCTAAAACCAATGATGACGCAGGCGATGGAACAACAACTGCTACTATTTTGGCCCGTTCGATTGTTACGGTTGGAATGAAAAATGTTACAGCCGGCGCAAATCCGATGGATCTGAAAAAAGGAATTGATAAGGCAGTTGAAACGGTTATTGAAAGCTTAGGCAAGCAAAGTAAGACGATCTCTGACAGCAGCAAGGAAATCGAGCAGGTGGCTACTATCTCTGCGAATAACGATACCTTTATTGGTAAACTGATTGCCGAGGCAATGGAAAAAGTAAAAAAAGAAGGCGTGATAACCATTGAAGAATCAAAAACAGCCGAAACAACAGTAGAGGTAGTGGAAGGTATGCAGTTTGATCGCGGATATATTTCTCCATATTTTATTACCGATTCAGAAAAGATGGAAGCCGTGCTGGAAAAGCCGCTGATTTTAATCTGCGATAAAAAAATATCTTCAATGAAGGATTTGCTACCCGTGCTCGAATCTATTTCGCAGGCCGGCCGTAGTTTGATGATCATTGCCGAAGATGTGGAAGGCGAAGCGCTTGCTACGCTTATCGTGAATAAGATCCGTGGGGCTCTTAAAGTTGCCGCAGTTAAGGCGCCGGGTTTTGGCGACCGCCGTAAAGAAATGCTTGAAGATATCGCAATCCTTACCGGTGGTGTGGTGATCTCCGAAGAAAAAGGGCTTAACCTCGAAGGCGTAAAATTTGATATGCTGGGGAATGCCGATAAAATTGCCATTGACAAGGATAACACTACGATTGTAAATGGAGCCGGTGACAAGAAAAACATCAGTGCCCGGATTAATCAGATTAAAACTCAGATCGAAAACACAACATCTGATTATGATAAGGAAAAACTGCAGGAACGTCTTGCCAAGCTGGCGGGCGGTGTTGCCGTAATCTATATCGGAGCTGCCTCGGAAGTGGAAATGAAAGAAAAGAAAGACCGGACGAACGATGCTCTTCATGCTACCAGAGCTGCGGTTGAAGAAGGGATTATCCCGGGTGGCGGTGTAGCTTATCTCAGGGCTATCAAAGACCTTGATGGTTTAAAAGGTGATAATCAGGATGAGCAAACCGGTATCAACATCATTAAACGCGTTCTTGAAGAACCTATTCGCCGTATTGTAGAAAATGCAGGTATTGAGGGTTCTGTTGTCGTGCAAAAAGTGATGGAAGGGAAAGATGATTTCGGATTCAATGCTCGTACCGAAAAGTATGAGAACCTTTTTAAAGCAGGTGTCATTGACCCCAAAAAGGTTGCACGTGTTGCATTGTTGAATGCCGCTTCAATTGCTGGTATGTTCCTCACAACCGAATGTGTGATTATTGATAAACCTGAAAAAGAGAAAACTCCTCCCATGCCGGGTGGCGGAATGCATGATATGATGTAATAATCGTTTGATTGATTATAATTAACCCCTCTTTGGAAACATTGAGGGGTTTGTTTTTACATACTTGGTGCGAGTAGTTTATACTATTTGGAATTATCTCGGTTTTTGCTCTATAATAATTCTATTGCATTATCTCGGTTTATTCTATATTTGCTAATCATTGAAAAAATGAACAATTGTAATCATAATGCTGATTTTCAGGAACTTGAATTGTTTTCTCAATTATCTGAAGAGTATTGCCTTTTACTGGAAAATGCCGGTAATTTTACTTTGAAAGATATTGTATCGAAACTGCTCGATATCCTTCCCCGGCTTTATACTGTTATGTATACCCGGGATGAAAGTCATTTACATTCCGATGAAGAAATCAGGCCATCGGTGACCGAGGAATTGTGGGAACAAATACGGCAAACGCTTAAGTCACGCTTTAACCGGTATGATGTTTACCCCGAAATCTTCGATAGCCGCAGCGACCTGGAAGGAGAAGCCGTTGGTTGTAGTATCTCGGAAGATCTGGCAGATATTTATCAGGATATAAAAAATTTTATGGTTGTGTATACTGTTGCCGCCGAAGAAGAATTGCATGTTGCTGTAAATACATGTAGAATGAATTTCGAAACCTATTGGGGCCAACGCCTTGTGAATGTATTGCGTGCTTTACATGCTATTTATTTTGGTACTGATGATCTGGATGAATTGCCGGTGGATACAGAAAGATTTGATGACTATATGAAATAATTTTTTGCTTTTGTTTTTAACCTTTGAATTGTGTTTAAAAATAAGATAACCATAGAGGAAATAAAATTATTGCCGCAAAAGCATTTCAGTGGAAATATTATTGTGGTTGATACTCCTGAATTATGCGCTGAAGCGGTTGAATGTTTAAGGAATCAACCCGTTCTTGGGTTTGATACCGAAACGAAACCATCGTTCCGTAAAGGAACAAAAAACAAGGTGGCATTGCTTCAGTTGTCTGCCGGTACTGTTTGTTATATTTTCCGGCTAAATAAAATTGAATTTAATCAGCAGATAGCCGGAATACTTGCTCATCCCGGAATTATTAAAACTGGCGTTGGTATTGATGATGATATTAAATCCTTGCGACGGATCTGCGAATTTAAACCGGCTGCATTCGTTGAACTGCAGAAATTTGTTAAACCATACGGCATTGAAGATAACAGTTTGCGCAAGTTGGCTGCGATTGTGCTGGGGGTTAATATCTCCAAGTCCCAGCGACTGTCGAACTGGGAACTGCCCGTTCTTTCGGAACAACAGCAGATTTATGCCGCTACCGATGCATGGGTGGGATTTGAAATTTATTCTACTCTTATTCAGATAGAGCCGACACAGTCATCAACTGCAGAATGAGCCATCAACAGGTTAAGATAATTCTGAAGAAAGGGAAAGAGGAGTCGTTGCGTCGTTTTCATCCATGGGTTTTTTCCGGCGCTATTGCAAAAATTACCGGAGATGCCGATGATGGCTGTATTGTTGAGGTCTTTTCTGCTTCGAATGAATTTATTGCTTCAGGCCATTATCAGCACGGATCAATTTCGGTGCGGGTTCTCTCGTTTGAGAAACGGCCAATTGATCAGGATTTCTGGAATAACAGGATATTTAAGGCATTTTCCGTGCGTAAAAAACTCGGACTTGCTCAACGTCCCGGTTTAGATGTCTATCGCCTGATACATGGCGAGGGGGATGGCTTGCCCGGATTAATCGTTGATTACTATAATGGAACGGCGGTGATTCAGACCCATTCAATTGGTATGCATAAAGAATTAAATAAGATTGTTTCCGGCCTTCGTGAAGTGTTAGGCGAAGATCTTGTTGCCATCTATAATAAAAGCACGTCTTCATTACCTTCCCGTTACAGCGAATTATCTTCCGATGGTTATCTTTGGGGAAAACCGGTCACTCGTCTGGTTACTGAAAACGGATGCCAATTCCGTGTTGACTGGGAACAAGGACAGAAAACCGGTTTCTTTATTGACCAACGTGAAAGCAGACAATTACTTCTCCGGTATTCGGCAAATAGAACAGTGCTGAATCTTTTTGGCTATACCGGTGGTTTTTCGGTATATGCAGCCAGGGGTGGCGCCGGAAAGGTTATTACGGTTGATAGTTCAAAACCGGCAATTGAACTTGCAAATGAAAATATGCGGATTAATGGATATGAATCGCTTTCACAAACTATCGTCTCGGATGTATTCGATTTTTTTGCGTCGAACCATTCAACTGCCGGAATAGTTGTTCTTGACCCGCCGGCATTCGCTAAACATACGCAGGCGCTGAAGGTAGCTTTGCAGGGATATAAAAAACTGAATGTTGCAGGATTTCGGATGGTGGAACCCGGAGGGTTGTTGTTTACTTTCTCATGCTCTCAGGTTGTCTCCCGTTCCGATTTCCGCAAAACAGTGTTTACCGCTGCTGCTATCGCTAAGCGTAATGTCCGTATTATTCACCAGTTGTCACAGCCAGCCGATCATCCGGTTAATATTTATCATCCCGAAGGCGAGTATCTCAAGGGCTTGGTTCTATATGTTGAATAATTTTCTTATTATCTCTGCTACTGTTGCAATTCTCTCATTACAATGTGATAATTGATCTTGTTTGCAGTTTTACTACTCTACATTCAACAGGTCTTTAAATGCTTTTTTAAATGATTCTTTTGGCATCGCGCCCATAGCCATTTGCGGTGCGCCGGTTACCGGTATAAACAGCAGTGATGGAATGCTGCGTACATTAAACAGTCCTGCCAGTTCACCTTGTTCCTCTGTGTTGACTTTGTAAATGTCAATCTTGTCTTTGTATTCAGTTGCCAGTTCTTCGATTACCGGAGCTACCATCCTGCATGGCCCGCACCAGTCAGCGTAAAAATCTATCAATGCCGGTCTGGTCCCCTCAAATTTCCATTCTTTATTGGTTTCAAAATTGAATACTTTGTTTTTAAAAGTATCCATGTTCAAATGCTCTACCATAATTGTTTTTTTTAAGTTTGAAATATTAGCAATAATTATACGGTTGCAAAGATAATGCCGGAAACAAACGCGCCGGCTCTTTTCAACACTGATAAATATCATTTAGCTGCTGCGGTTTATTTTATTAGTTTTGAATTATTCTTGTTTGGTAAAATAATGTGTGCTGATGAGTTTTATCTTTAATTATTAACCGTAAAAATATACAGTATGAAAATTATTATTGTTGTTGGACGGATTATTTTCGGCTTTCCGTTACTGATGTTCGGGTTTAATCATTTTATGTATGCTAAACCCATGTCTGGCTTGATACCGTCTTATTTTCCTTTTCCTCTCGTTTGGGTTTACCTTACTGGCATTGGTTTGATTGCAGCCGCAGTCAGCTTATTCCTGAACAAGCAGGTAAAGCTAAGCATGTATTTACTTGCCGCGATGTTTTTAGTTTTTGTGATTACAATTCATTTACCCTCGATGCCCGATCAGAGCGCAATGATCGCGTTACTTAAAGACCTTATGCTGGCAGGGGCATGCCTGTTTATTGCAGAGAAAAATTAGCCGGGAATTGCTGTCTTCGCCGGATACAGTGAGAGCTGTTCTTGGCTTTTTTCTGACTGAAAACAAACCTGCTGTTGCGCTTTTCTGCAGCCATTTATTTTTTTATTATTTTTGGTTTCTTAAAACCTGAAGTATGAATGCAATGCCATTAGTGGTCGGTTCTATTTTACTGTTTGTTATCGGATACAGATATTATTACGGCTTTATTGCTGCCCGTATAGCCACTCTGGATGATCTCCGGCTGACACCTGCCAATACTATGTATGATGGACAAAATTATTATCCGATGAAACGTTGGATATTATTTGGTCATCATTTTGCGGCAATTGCCGGCGCCGGTCCGCTGGTAGGGCCAGTTCTGGCAGCACAGTTTGGTTATGCTCCCGGCTTTTTATGGATACTTGTAGGCGCTGTTTTTGCCGGTGCAATGCACGACTTTGTGATTCTTATTGCCTCTGTCCGTCATAATGGTCAGTCATTGGCTGAAATTGCCAGGGCTGAGATCAGCAAAGCCAGCGGTATAACGGCCTCTATTGCGATATTAATTATTATCATTATTGCGCTTGCAGGGCTCGGACTCGTAGTTGTTAATGCTCTGGCCGAAAGTTCGTGGGGAACGTTCACCATTGCTGCCACTATCCCTATAGCCATGTTTATGGGCCTATGGATGTTTCGTTATCGCAAGGGTAAAAGTACCGAGGCCACAGTAATAGGCGTTTTACTTCTTACTGCAGCCGTGATCTATGGGAAATATATTCCGGAATCTTCTATCGCCGGATGGTTTACATTTAATCATAAAACACTAACTCTTTTGATTGCTGTCTATGGCTTTTTTGCTTCTGTTTTACCGGTTTGGCTTTTATTGTCTCCGCGCGATTACCTGAGTTCGATCATGAAACTGGCTGTTATTGCCATGTTGGCTGTTGGGGTCATTATTGTTGCGCCGGATATGCATATGCCTGCATTTACTACTTTTATTAAAGGGGGAGGACCAATCATCCCGGGCACACTGTTTCCTTATCTGTTTATTACCATCGCATGCGGAGCTATTTCAGGGTTTCATGCGCTCGTAAGTTCAGGGACAACACCCAAGATGATTAATAAAGAGAGTGATATTAAAATTATCAGTGTTGGCGCTATGCTGGCCGAAGGAATTGTCAGCATCCTTGCTTTGTGTGCTGCCTGTAGCTTATTTCCGCTTGACTATTTTAAAATAAATATTCCTGTCGAAAAGTTCAGTCATTTTGCCGCGCAGTTTCAGCAAATGGGTTTTACCGAATCGAATATCGCTGACTTGTCTCGTGAAGTAGGCGAGACCATTGAGGGACGAACAGGAGGCGCTGTATCGCTTGCTGTTGGTATGGCTCAGATCTTTTCATCTATACCCGGACTAAAAAGTTTAATGTCGTACTGGTATCATTTTGCAATTATGTTTGAAGCATTGTTTATCCTTACTACTATTGACGCCGGAACACGTATTGCTCGTTTTGTTCTGCAGGAAGGGCTGGGTAAAATTTATTCCCCTTTTGGCCGCACGGGTTGGCTGCCCGGCAACCTTATTGCCAGCACTCTGGTTGTTTTTGCCTGGGCATATTTTATTTATACCGGCACAGTTTCTACCATCTGGCCTATGTTTGGTACTGCCAATCAACTGCTCGCTACTATTGCTCTGGCTGTGGGGACTTCTTATTTAATTAACCGCGGGAAGGGGAAATATGCATGGGCCACCATTGTGCCTATGCTTTTTGTTGGTATTACCACGATTACGGCAGGCTGGCTCAATATCCGTAATCTCTTCTATCCTCTTGTGTGCGAACCGGCAACACGGGTACAGGGAATGATTAATCTGGTGCTTACTGCTGTAATCATGGCCGGCGCCGTATTTATTATGGCCGATGCTGTACCACGTTGGTTGCAACAAGCTAAGAAATCATCCTGATCCGGAATCGGATACTCTGATTGTACTTAACATTTGCTTAATATTGTTTCGAAACCAACCGGTTTAGATAATGTTTATCTTTGCAGGGGGATGATTAAAAAAATCAAATATAAGACAATTGTCATTTCAGACCTTCATCTGGGAACAACCAATTCAAAGGCAAAGGAAGTGGTCCGGTTTCTTAAACGCCATTCGTGCGAAACGCTAATCTTAAATGGAGATATCATTGACGGCTGGCATCTACGGAAAAATGGCAAATGGAAAAAAAAACACACCCGTTTTTTTAAGCGGATCGTAAAGATGATGGAAACATATAAAACACAGGTGTATTATCTGCGTGGAAATCATGACGATTTTATTGATCACCTCATACCCTTTCAAATCGGACGGATGTATATCCAGAAGGATATGATCTATGAAAGTTATGGCAAGAAGTATTATATCTGCCATGGCGATATTTTTGACAGTATATCTACCAATTTTGTCTGGCTTGCTAAACTGGGTGATATCGGATATACCTTTTTACTCTGGCTTAACAAGATCTATAATATCCGCCGGATGCGCAAAGGACTACCTTATTTTTCGTTGTCGCAGGTCATAAAACAGAAAGTTAAAACAGCGGTATCATATATCTCTAATTTTGAAAAAGAACTTGCCGAACTGGCTAAATCAAAAAAGTGCAGCGCCGTTATTTGCGGACATATACATCATCCTTCCATTCAGGAATACAACGGAGTAACTTATATGAATTCAGGCGACTGGGTTGAATCACTTACTGCCCTTGTTGAAGATTATATGGGTGAGTGGAAGATCATTTATTATACCGATATGGTGCAGAAAGATGCTGAGTTATCAAATAAGCGCCGGAAGAATCTTAACTCTGCTTTGGTACTAAATGAATCGTTTCCCATTACATCCCGCAAACCATCCGGCGTGGAGCAGATGAATCTTACCAGCTAATACCATTTTGAATTATTTTATTCGCTTTAGTTGGGATAATCCCGATTTAGAATTTGTTTGAAGTATTTGAAAAATACTGAATTACAATTTCTTAATCGTTTCCGCATTTTATAATGCGGAATTTGGGTTAATTTTAAAGCCGGAAGGGTTAATTTATTTTTTTGTTGCAGTAGTTGATCAATGTTTGTTGTTTTTGTGCCGGTGAAATTGTATCAGTTAATCTTATCTATAATAACAGTTGCCATATTCGAAATCTGTTTTAGATAATTATTAGATACTTGTTTGGTTAAAAAAACAAAGGAGGTGTCGCATTTATTTCCGCAGTCGGCTAATGCAGAGCGCACCGACCGGTTGGCTGCTGCAGCGCTTCCGTCTACTTCAGCCATCGAGTAGGTAAAAACGGTTGCATTAGCAAATTCATCTTTATGTGCTATGTATATTTTGCTGAAAACTTCATCAAACATTTTTTTTAATTCCCACGACATTCCCCAGTAGCGTGCCGGTGTTCCTATTATTAGAACTTTGCTGTTAAGAATGTCTCTGGTGCTTTTCAGTTCACTGGCATTGACTACACGCGTTGTGAGCCCTTGCAATTTAAGTTCATCGGCTAACCGGTATGCAATAATACGGCAGTTCATATCGGCCGGTGTGGCACAGGTCACAGCATCAATTTCGGATGGTGTGATATCTGAAATAGTTTTATATGGCTGTCCGGTTGAGTAAATAATAAGCACTTCGGATGAAGCGGATTGTTGTTCTTTTCCCGACGGTGCATTGCATGCGATAAACGCCGGCAGTAAAAGCCAGTAGATAATCTTTTTATTTGTCATAGTTTTTACATTAAGAAATTTTTTTATGTTTAAATGTTCGTTTTCCCTGCGCATAGTCCGCTACAAGATTTCCGTTTCCTGTAAGTTTCCATTTATAGGTGACTAATCCTTCAAGCCCAACGGGACCCCGCGCATGCACTTTGTTTGTGCTGATACCAACCTCGGCTCCCAGCCCGTACCGGTATCCGTCACTGAACCGCGTACTGGCATTATGGAATACATTCGCCGAATCAACATGGTTCATGAATTGAGCAGCGGCTTGCTCATCATTGGTAACGATGCAGTCGGTATGTCCTGAGCCGTAGGTGTTGATGTGCTCTATGGCCTCATTTAACGAGTTCACAACTTTAACTGATACTTTGTAATCAAGGTATTCGGTTCTCCAGTCGGGCTCGGAAGAGAAGGGAACTGATAATATCCGGCATGTTTCTTTGCATCCATGTATTATAACATTCAACCGGTCGAGTTCTGCTTTCAGTGCAACCAAAAAGACCGGGGCTACAGCACTGTGTACCAGGATGGTTTCAGCCGCATTACATACTGCCACATATTGGCATTTTGAGTCGCAGCTTATTGCCAGTGCCATTGCCTGATCGGCTGCCGCATCAATATAGACATGGCATACACCATCGGCATGTCCAAGTACAGGGATGGACGTATTGTTCATGATGTAGCGTACAAATTCATTCGATCCGCGCGGAATAATAAGGTCAATATATTTGTCCATCTTCAACATTTCATTTACATCGTCGCGTGATTCGAGTAATTGGATCCATCCCGCGGCAAAGGATGCCGTTGCTGATTCAATACATTGTTTAAGGATGCGGTTTGTGTTTGCAGCTTCGCTGCCACCCTTGAGCAACACGGCATTTCCGCTTTTTAAACAAAGGCATGCAATCTGTACCAGGGCATCGGGACGTGACTCAAAAATTACGCCAATCAAACCAAAAGGGCAAGATACTTTTCGCAGTACCAGATCGGTGTCGAGCGAAGTGGCCGAAAGAATTTTTCCCGATGGATCATCTAACTGTATCAGCATGCGGATGCCGGTTATCACATCGGATAATTTCTGTTCATCGAAAGAAAGTCGTTTACGTAAAGCCATGGCAAGCTGTGATGCATCGGCTGCTTCCATATCCTTTTTATTCGCATCAATAATCAAGGTTGAGTTTTTTTCCAGCGATTCGATTATGCGTTTCAGAGCCGCATTCTTGTGCTCATTGGTTGCCATGCTTAACAGCATTGAACTATGTCGTGCTTTTTTTATCGTGCCTTCTGAAATCATTTTATTTAGTGTCGTTTATGCAAAGATAAATATTACTGTCTGTTTTGAGTATAAGATAATTATCATCAGAGTGGCGAATGAAAATGAAAATAAAAAGCCCGCAGTCCTGATTTGTTAATGGCATAAGCCACGCTGAATACGCTGTCGTAATACGATACCAGGTCAATACCGGCACTGGTACTATAAAGCAATGAATTGACCATGTAGTTATTATACTGTCGGTAATCATTTGTGTTATCTGATACATATCCCGCATCAGCCGACAGGTTCAGGTGAATAGCATAGTGAATTTTGTTAAATTTACGAAACGGAATGAAATTCAAATGGGTGATATGCATAGGCAGTAAATTGAACTTTAATGTGTTTTTCGTAAAAAAATAGTCATCGCCATTAATAACATAGTATTCATATCCCCGGATATAGTTTTTTCCATAGCCCAATCCATGATCAATATAGAAAGGATACCTGCCCAATGTTGATTTCAGTATCTGATTATTTGATCCGAAGTACCATCTGCGCGAAAGCTGGAAATACCGGTTATAGTTGGCTTTGAATTGAAGGATATTCATTTTGTTCTCGTTAAATAGTCCGAGACCATATTTTCGTAATTCCCCGCTGTAAAAGAATCCTTCAAGCGGATAATATCTTGAGTCGCGATGGTCAACCGTGTAGTTGTATGTGAGATACATAAACCGTATAGCCGTGTTGGCCTGATAGAGATAGCCGGGGTTCAGCGCTGCTACAGTATCGCTGATGCTGCATGTTTTGAAGTCGAGGTATATCGTATGTTTCTGATATAAATGCTTTCGGTATGCATATCCCGCGGTGGCTTTGAATGTTTCAACAATCTGGCCTTCGGGAGATGTGTACGACAGTAGTTTGTTGTTTTGCACAAGATAGTCCACCTGATCGTTGCTGAGGTACGAAACACTGAATTCCATTGAGTTTCGACGTAGCCGGTCGAGATAGATATTGGTATGCGAAAGAGTAAATCGTTTGTTATAGCCAAGTGTAGTGGAAAATTTCAGCGTTTCGTTTCTTCCTCTGAAATTGTCTAATTGCAAACCCAGTCCGTAGTCAACTTTCGACCAGTTACGCTCGTGCAGCAGATTACTGAGGTTTCGGTCGGCTTGTTCCAGGATGAGCGATGGCCACAGATACCACCGCTCCTCTACCAGTATAAGTACAGTTGTACCATCAGGGCCGTCCGCAGATTCGATGGTTACAAAATTGAATACCGATAGATTAAGCAGGTTTTGGCGGCTGCGTTTCATTCGTTCTGTCAATTCTCTTTTAGTCAGTGTGTCGCCTGTTGCAAAGGTCAGTTCGCGAAAAATAATTTTTTCGCGTGTGGTGCGGTTTCCGGTTACAGCTATCGAATGTATAACTATGATGGTGTCGTCTGTAGCTATATCTTTTTTGGCCGCCAGTCCTGACCCATTCAGGATGATTAGTAAAAAACAGGTGGTTGTGAAATATCGTTTGACGATAATCATGGTTACGGTTTGACATATATTGTGAGTGGTTGTGATGGTTTGTAACCAATACGATGGGCCACGACTTCGAGAGTATCTTCTGCTTTAGCATGCGCAATGAAAGGCGTATTGTAGATGTTCCAGCTATGTCCTTCTGAGCGGAAGCGGTAGCCGATTGATGCGCCGGCAGTAGCGCAGGTCAGGCCTATTAATATTGAATCGGTTCCCGTATTCTGAAGCGTTACGGCCGGTAAGAGTGTCTGTGGCTGTGTATTTCCGCCCCACAGTTGTTTAATCATTTCTTTTTCGGTTACGATGGATAAATCGCCAACATCATTCCTCCATGTTTCATGGGCATTTCTCATCCGGTCAAGTACTTTTTTATAGGCGGGCAGTTCTGCCAGGTTACGGAGATTATAGGGATCGTTAATGATATCGTAGAGCTCTTCTTTGGGTTTGGTTTTTGCAAACCATTGACGCTGTAAGCCATTGAATTTTCCTGCCTTCTGAAAAGCATATAATTCCTGCATGGTTGCCATTTGGTTGCGATAAGGGATATCTTGTACAAAAGGCACGGCAGGCATATAATTACGGATGTATCTGTATTGTGAATCGCAAACACTGCGTGAACAGTCAATGGCAACATCCATGCGGTCGGCTGTGGCATAGCAGTATTCCCGGGCTGGCACAGTATCGCTAATGGGTATACCATGCATATAATCCGGCACCGGAATACCCGCCCATGTCAATACGGTCGGTCCTACGTCAATTAGTGATACCAGGCGGTTGGATCGCTTGCCGTCATCACTATTTTCGGGTTTGGCAATAATAAAAGCTACCTGTAATCCGGTTTCGTAGATACTTCGTTTATAACGCGGTAAACCATCGCCATGATCTGAATAAAACATGATAATGGTATTTTTAGTCAAACTGTCCTCTTCCAGCATTTGCAGTATGCGTCCAACGGCGCTGTCCATCCTGCTCATATTGTCATAAATACGGGCTATGTCTGTGCGAATTTTTTTTGTATCGGGATAGAAAGGGGGTACAGTAACTGAGTTGGGATCAGTGATCAGCGTATCATTGCTTTGTTTCCATATCTGCGATTCGTGTGTCGCCATGATATTAAATACAGCAAAAAAGGGCTTCCCGGCTGGCCGGTTACGCCAGTGCGCGTGTTTGCTGTTTTCGTCCCAACTGGTGACTGGCGGTGCAAAATTATAATCTGTTTTGCTGTTATTGGTGCAGTAATATCCCTGTTGCCGCATGAGCTCTGAAAAACAGCGGACATCAGCGGGAGGAATGGCATCATACAAAGGCAAATCAAAATAATCTTTATATCTTAAACTGTCAAGGGCGCCGACAACTGATGATTTGTTGTTGGTGCGCATATTTTGTGCGCCATAGGAGCAGGCATACATGCCGGTAATGATGCTTGACCGTGAAGGGGCCGATACAGGCGTGGTAGCATACGCACGGTTATAGATGGTTCCCATAGCTGCAAGCCGGTCGAGATGAGGTGTCCGTCCAAGTGAATCGCCATAGCAGTGAAGCCGTGGACTTAGATCTTCACATGAAATAATCAGAATGTTTGGCCGGGGGTCGGGCGATGGGGCAGGTACAGGTATTTTATTTTCCTTCGTGCACGAAATTAGTCCTATCACAATAAGCCCGGTGGTGTTAAAATTCAGGTGATTATTCATTTAAAAGGTTTATTTTTGTGCAAGGTACAAAAAAATCTAATGGTTAATTTTTCATCGAAAAATTTTATTTTTGCTGAATTCAAGTCACAAATGCAACTTTTTGATTAGACAAATTTAAGTATAAAAATTCAATTGGCGATAAAAATCCCATTTTTTTTCTTGGTCTATTGTTTAACTTGTGTTGAACATATTCGATGTC
>Ga0209381_1001508_pt1 | contig 36950 bp, 40 predicted proteins | sample DewCreD2012metaG_FD_184111 | JGI IMG/M metagenome (GOLD analysis project Ga0209381, IMG submission 184111) | Hot spring sediment bacterial and archeal communities from British Columbia, Canada, to study Microbial Dark Matter (Phase II) - Dewar... ... | reverse complement strand
AATGGATGCCGCCCAAGGAGCATCCGTCGTATCTCGATATGCTGGCGACGCTTCGGCGCGTCCTGTGGACGCACCGAATAAAGTGCAACTCGACCCTTGCGGGCCGAGTGCTGAGTTTACTGGAACCACTGCGTTTTACGCTCTGTGCTGCCGCGTGAAACGGCTAAAGCGTACAAGCTTCAGTCTCGCCGCTTCCAGCATTCTCTGCTTCACGACCGGCTGCACGGCGAAGATCACGAAGATCAGCATCCAGAAAATGTCCATGGCGCAAACTCCCGTATCCGCCGCGGCGGCGGGACCTCAGACCCACCGCCGGGCCAGGCCGCTCCCCGGCCAAAGGCGCCGAGAAACCCGCCGAAGGTCAAGAACCCGGCCGCGGGTCTGTCGGCGGTCCGCTCCCTCACCACGGCTGATACTCATCGACATAGATCGGCCTCCGTCGCCGCCGCGCCGGTCGGGACGCAATCGCGAAGAACCCCACCAGGACCGCGCCGGCCACAAACCCCCCGGCGTGTGCCCACCAGGCCACGCCGCCGACCGTCGGCTGAGCCGTGACGATCGCCAGCGTGCCATTGAGCAATTGCGAGAGGAACCAGACTCCCAGGTAGAACACCGCCGGCAACTCGACAAAGTAGGGCAGGAAGAAGACCGGAACCAGCGTGATGACGCGGGCGCCGGGGAACAGCACAAGGTAGGCCCCCAGTACCCCGGCGATGGCTCCGCTGGCGCCGATGGTGGGAACCGCCGAATCGGGGTTGAAGGCGATGTGCACCAGCCCCGCCGCCACGCCGCACAGCAGGTAGAACAGCAGATAGCGGGCCGACCCCATCCGGTCCTCCACGTTGTCGCCGAAGATGTACAGGGCCAGCATGTTGCTGAACAGGTGAAACCATCCGCCATGCAGAAACATGCTGCTCAGCAGCGTCAGGTACTCCCAGGCGTCGGGCCGCTCCAGAAACGCCCGGGGGATGATCCCCAGCACCTGCACCAGCCGCTCGACGTCCTGGCCGGCCCGCAACTGCAGCAGGAACACCGTCGCGTTGGTGGCGATGAGCAGCCAGTTCACCAGCGGGAAGTTTCGGGCGGGAACTGTATCCTTGATGGGCAGCATCGGCTCTCCAGCGATCGGCACGCCGCCGCCTTCCGACGGCAACGCGGTTGGCCCCCGCCACTCTCACGGCGGCCCTTGGGGCCAGTCGCCATCCCTGCACGCCCGTCCGCGCCACCGACCTGCAACGCAGTTTACCTGCGGCCGAGCCATTGCCATAGCCACAGCAGCGCGGTCAGCAGCACCGATAACGCGATGCTTGTTGCCAGCGGCAGATACACCCGCACGTTCCTGCACTCCCAGCGGATATCGCCGGGCAGACCGGCAAAGCCCCAGCGGCCCATGGCCCACAGCAAAGCCCCCAGGGCCATGACCAGCGCGCCCAGGAACATCATCGTCCGCCCCAAGTCCGCCATCAGGCAACTCCTCCTTGATCCGCCATCGGGGTCGCGCATTGCGCCGGGCCGGCTGCCTCACCCGTCAGGCCTTGCCGCAGCGCCTGGCGCGCCATCTCGATGTCCCGGCGAACCTCCTCGCTCGAGCGGCCCTGCACCATGGCGATGTCATCCGGGTCCCATCCCTCCACCGCGTGCAGCGTGAATGCCCGCCTCGCCGCCGGGGGCAGCCGGCGAAGCTGGTCCAGCAACCATCGCTGCTGCTCCCGGGCCTCCAGTTCCTGCCACGGCTGGGGAACCTCCTGATCCGGAAGGGTCTGGTACAACGTCAGGGGTTCGGCCTCGTCGAAGAACGGTTCATTGTCTGTGACCCAACCGCTCTCCACCTGATAACGGGCATCGGAGGCGGGTATCGGCTCGTGCACCGAAACCGCCGGGCTTCCGGCCTGAAGCCGATACTCGTCCAGCACCCCGTGCAGCAACTGCACCAGCCATTGATCCAGGCTCATGTGTCGCGGGCGCTGCGCGTAATCCTTCCAAGCCCGCGCTGCCACTTCGTCCAACAGATCCGCCACGGTCAGTTCACCCGGATGCACTGATCCCTCCAGCTGCGCCAGCGTCAACTCCCGGCGGGCGTGGTCGGCCAGGCCCCGCAGCAGGGGCCAGAGCAGTTCGATGAACGCGCCCCGCTGCTGCCGGCGATGGTCGGCGTCCAGTGCCGACTGGGCCTGCGCGAAATCGCCTTCGCGGCGGCGCTTGCGGCGATACAGGTCGTCGTGCCGCAGCCGCTCCTTGTGTTTGCGAATCTCCGTCGCCAGCTTATCCGTCGCCCGATCCAGCGCTGCACGCCATTGGTTCAGCGGGCAGGCCTCGTCCACCACCAGCGTTCCCGTGGGCAGCATCAATACCAACCGAATATCCCACCCGTCGTGGGCCGGGCGGATCGACAGCCGAAGGTGCTGCTGCTCGGCCGGGATTGGTTGAAGCAGCCGGGCGATCCGCCGCTGTTTGCGTTGCCAGTACTCCCGCACAGCCGCCTTGATCGAATCGGCACGATCATGGAAGACCAGTTGTTCGGCCATGGGCCACCACCTCCGCGATATGCCCGCTTACCACTCGAACGACTCCACCGCATACAGGTCGCGGCTGCACCGCTGTAGCCGCCGCAGCCGCCACGCCGAACCGATCAGGCTGGCTCCGACCAGGACGATGCCCGTCGCAACCAGCGCCACGAGAAATGCCGGGAACAGCACGATCACGATGCCCGTCAAAACCAGCAGGACGCCCAGCGCCATCTGCGTCTTCCAAAGAAAGTCGTACTCGCCAGCCTGCCAGATGAAAAACTCCCGCACTCGCATGAGTCACCTCCTGTTTCCGCCGCGGCCGCGACTCCGTGGCCACGGCCGTCCGCTCAGCGCCGATCTGCGGCGGGCCACAAAAACTACCTGGGTCGCCCGCCGCGATCGCGGTCCCCAAACAACCCCCAGAGATTTGCTGGCAACAGCCGTACCACATTGCCTCGCCCGTGTAAGTCGATGTACGCACGCGATTTGGGCGCCGGAATGCCGCGTCGGCCGCCTCGCCTTCCTGCCGTTTCTGGCAGTCGGCTGCCACGGCTGGCAGGCACGGCTCGGCCGACACAACACCTCGGCCGTACGGCACTGTCTTGACTCGCCCCCGGCAGGCAACCGCCCGGGCGACCTTCGGCCAAACCTGGTCCGGCGGGCCGAACAGGGCATAATCCAGCGTCCATGCGACCCAGACCGTCCGTCACGCTCCAGGCCGCGCCTGCTGCACCGGCCATGATCGACCGCGGCGTTTATGTCGCGCTGTTTCTCCTCAAACGGCGATGCCGCGTTCATGTCGGCCGGTTGGGCGTCATCGCTTTCGACCGCGGCTGGTATGCCTACGTCGGCAGTGCCCAGCGCCATCTGGCGGCGCGCCTGCGCCGACACGGCCTCCGGCAGAAGACCTTGCACTGGCACATCGACTATCTGGCCGAGAAGGCCAGCATGGTCGCAGCCATTGTGATCGAAGGCCCCAAGTCGCTGGAATGCCGGCTGGCAGCGATGCTGCCGAAGCACGGCAGCACGGCTGTGCCCGGGTTCGGCTGCACCGACTGCGGGTGCGGCTCACATCTGTTTCGGCTGAGCGGCTGAGCCGACGGCCCGATGGCCGCGAGTTTGGGCATGCTCCGCCTCAGGATGGCGGCCTATCTCAGGGGGTTACCCCATCGTTCTGCGCTGAAGATCTCGGCTTCCCGCTTGCGCTGCGATTCTTCCAGCGGATGGATCAGGTCCGCCGACGCCGGATACCCCACGGGCGTCAGGGCCACCACCCTCACGCCATCGGGAATGCCCAGCAGCTTCTTGACGGCCGACTCGTCGAACGCCCCGATCCAGCACGTGCCCAGGCCCTCGGCCACCGCGGCCAGCGTCAGATGGTCCAGGGCGATGGCCACGTCGATCTGTACGCTGCTGCCCATGCCGCCCATGTGCGGATAGGCCTGATCGGGCAGACCGCAGGCCGCTACGGTCAACGGGGCCTGGGCCATCCACGTCTGATCGTGGCACGCCCTGGCCAGTTCCTGCCGGCGCGACGGCTCGGCAACGAAGATGAAATGCCACGGCTGCAGGTTGCACGCTGAAGGGGCAAAGCGGAGGGCGTTGCGAAGGCGCTTCAGCACGTCGGCGGGGATCGCCCTGGGCAAGTAGGCCCTGACGCTGCGACGAGTGCGGATGGCTTCGAGAACGTTCATGGCGGTACTCCTGACGGTCGGCCAGTGTACTGCCAAGGCATGCTTTCGGCACGCCCGCGGGGCGGCCGCAAGACGCGTTTGCAGTGGTTGCAGGTGTTCGCTGCGGGGCGGCCGGCAGTACGCGCCCAGTTGAGATTTGCCGCCGCCGACCTATCTTCTGGGACACAGGAGATCCCATGTTGCGAGTCTTCGCCCTTGCCGCAGTGGTGGCGTTGTTCATTCTCTCACCGGCCCTTGCGCAGCAATCGCTGGTGGACCTGTCCACGCAGCAGTTTGCGGCCGGCCGGAAAATCGAGCTGGACCTTGGCACCGCCCGCGTGAACTGGACCAACGCCAGATGGGCCGTCGTCCAGTTCGATCAGCCCAGGGACCTGCGGCCGTTCGGCTCGGTGAAGGTCACCGTGACCACCGACAAGCCCCGCTCCGACGCGGGCGTGTACCTGGCCGTCAAGGAGGCCGACGGGTCGTGGTACTACGTCGGCTGGGCGGCCAACCTCACTCAGGCGACCAACACCGGCATCGCGCACTTCGCGGACTTCGCGCCGACCGACTACATGTCCCCCCCCGGCGGGGGGCACTTCGACGAAAACGGCCGGCTGGACCTGGACCAGATCGCGGCCGTGGCCGTCGGCTGCGTCAATCCGCTGGGCGTCGGCAAGGTGAGCTTCACCGTGACGGGGCTGGAACTCCAGCCGATCGAGAGATACGAACCGGCCCCCGTGCCCGTGAAAGTCAGCGGCCGGCCGCTGGATGTGAACGGCACCACGACGATCCCGGCCGGGCTGTTTGGAGGTTTCAATCTCAAGAACAGGGACGACGGCAAGCCCCGCGTGACGCACTATCGACTGGCGCAGGATCGCCGGATCAACCCCGGCGGACCGACGTTCGGCGACGCCGTCACCCACATGATGATCAACACCATCGGCGACCGCACCGGCCCGAGCATGCGCCTGACCGATGCCAACTGGGAGCAGAACTGCGCTGCCAACGGCACGAAGTACGGCGAGGCGGCGAAGGCGTCGGGCAAGCTGCTATACGTCGAGTGGTGGAACGAGCCTTACCTGAACTGGGCCAATATCAACCGCAAGAACTTCGACCCCCGCTTCTACGACGAGAGCAAGGCCGCCGAAGGCGGGCCGGTGCACCTGAAGATCGACGGCAGCGAGATGCCCTACCTGAAGTGGACGCAGAAATATCCCGTTCCGGCGTGGAACTGGTGCGAGAACCTTCAACAGTGGCGGCGCGGCAAGGATGACAAGGGCAGGTGGACCATGCCCTACGCCATGCCCTACAGCGGCTGGAACCCGCCCAAGTGGCGCGCCGCGGCCGCGAAACTGAATCCCCCCGACGATGTCAGGGATGGCCAGACGTATGTCGCCGACGGAAAGACGTGGACCGCCTTCACGCCCTGGCATGTCTATGACACGACGCAGTTCACGTACTGGTCGGGCAAGGGCATGCTCAAGGCCTACATCGACCCGATGCTGGCGTTTGGCACGGCCGCCAAGAAGGCCGGCGGGGACAGAATCGTCTTCATCGCCGGCTGGGGCAACCGGCCCAGCGAGGACCATTGGGCGGGCTTCACGCAGCTTTACCAGGCCACGATCGACGCCGGCATCGACATCATCGACGGCGTGTGCGACCATGACTACGGCGGCGATCCGCTGAAGATGCCGGCCAGCTACCAGTTCATCACCGCCTACGGCGTCACGAAGCACAACAAGTGGCTCTACGGCTTCAATACCGAGACGGCCGCCGGCAGCGACCCGCAGGCCTATCCCGACGCCGGCGGCGTCGGCAGCAAACAGGCGCAGGCCGACCGGATCAAGCTGACCTGGACTAGCCGCAAGCTGCTGCACGCGCTGTGCACCGTGCCCGACAAGGCTCGCAGCTTTTCGTGGTTCGGCGTGGGCGGCAACTGGTTCAGCGACACCGGCGAGGGCGTGGCGCTGGAACTGATGAAGAACCTGCGCGGCAGGCTGATGCACGTGGAGACGGGCGACCCGCAGGTGTACGCGGTGGCGGCCATCGACGGAGCCGACCCGCTGAACCCGCGCCCGGCCGACATGCCCCAGCGCCAGGAACTGGTCGTGGCCGTGCTCAACGATCACCTGGAGGAGCGGCAGGCGGACCTGAGCATCGCCGCGCCGGCGGGCACAAAGTTCAGCCAGGTCATCATCAGCCAGCCGAACGTGTCCGACCCGGCCGCTGTCCCGTCGATCAGCCAGGAGACGGAACCGTTCAACGGCGAGATCTATACTCTCCGGCAGACGCTGCCCAGCCGCCAGCCTGTTGTGCTGACATTCCCGTTGACGGGCACGCTGGCCGACACCCCGCCCGTCAGGCGCGCCGAGAGCTTCAGCCCGGCGCTGCTGAGCCATGTGACGCCTGACAAGCCGCTCAGCACGAGCATCGCGGTGGACCAGCAGCAGTTGGCCGGCGCTGGGCGGGCGTGGTTGACGATCGTCGTGGAGCGCCTCGGCCGCGGCGAGGGCACGGTGACGGTGAACGGCAGGGACTACCCGCTGCCCGCGGCCGTCACGCCGGAGAACACGCCGTGGGTGCGGCATGTGCCCGTGGACGTGGCGGACCTGAAGGCGACCAACGAGTTGTTGTTCAAGGTGACCAGCCCCGCCGAGGCCGGCTACCTGCTGGCCTGCGCGAGCCTCGTCCTGGAGACCAAGTAGGGCCGGTTTCACCGGCCGCTTTGCGGCGACACGGCCAACCCAGCCGGCCCTACTTGCCGGCCAATGCCGTACAGGTGTCGTAGAACCATTGAGCACACTTGCCCACGTTGGCGGCAAGTTCGGGGGTGTTGTGTTCGTATTCGATGCTGAAGACGAAGGGCTTGTTCTGGCGCTTCAGTTCCTCGAGTTGTTTGTACACCTGACCCTTGCCCGTGCCCCAGGGCACATCGTGCGCCTTGGGCTCGGCGGCATTCAGGTCCTTGAAGTGCAGGCAGATGATCCGCCCTTCGAGCTTCCTGAGGCACTCCAGCGGGTCCAAGCCCGAGCGCATCCAGTGCCCGGTGTCAGCGCACGCGCCGATGCGCGGGCTTCGGCCCTTGCACGCGTCCAGCACCACCTGCGGGTCCCAATAGCGCGAGGGCTTGGGGTGGTTGTGCAAGGCGACGTTGATTTCGTACTCCTGGCAGAGCCTGTCGATCCACGCCAGATCGGCCGGGGCCGGTTCGGAAACGATCGTCTCGATGCCCATCTTCCTGGCGAACTCGAACACCTTGCGCGCGGCCGCCTCGTCCTTGCCCAGGCCCACCACGCCGTAGTTGACCAGCTTCACCTTCGCCTCGGCCAGCTTCTTCTTGATCTGCTCCTGCACGTCATCCGGCAGATTGTGGTCGGTCTTGAGGTTGGGCTGGTCCTTGCTGAGGCGCTGGCCGGGGTACATCTCGATGTATTCGATGCCGGCCGCCGCGGCTTGGTCGATGGCCTCGAAGAACGTCAGACTGCGAAACGTGTAGGCCTGCACCCCCAGACGCCAGCGAAGTTTCCCGGCCGCCGCCGTTGGATCGGCCGCCAGCACCGGGATGCACAGGACAAACACAACGGCCAATCTCGCCAGGTGTGAGGTCATGCCGCCGATCGTCCGGCGCACGCGGTGCCTGGTCAAGCGACAACCACCCGTAACCCAGTGCAGAGGCGACGCCGGCGGCGCCCTGTCTCCTCGGGGCGGCCCAGGAGGGCGAGGCGGGCCTCGCCCCTACAGCTTCTGCTTCCACTTGCGCAACAGGTCGAACACCTGCAGCGGCGTCAGCCCCTCGAGGTTCAGCGCACGCAGCTCATCGAGCACTTGTTTGCCGGGATCGACGAACAGCTGCATCTGGGCCGCATCGTCGGCGCGGCGGTGGCGCGAGACGATCTTCGGCCGGCCGACGTGGTGCACGGCAAGCTGACCCAGCAACTCGCGCGCCCGCTCGAGGACTTGGCGCGGCACGCCGGCCAGGCGCGCCACGTGGATGCCATAGGACCGGTCCGTGCCCCCCTCGACGATGCGGTGCAGAAACACCACCTGGTCGGCCCACTCGCGCACGGCGACGTTCAGGTTCCGCACGCCCTTGAACTGGCCGGCCAGGTCGGTCAGCTCGTGGTAGTGCGTGGCGAACAGCGTCCGGCAGCGAATCTCCGAGGCGATGTGCTCGGCGATCGCCCACGCCAGGCTCAGGCCGTCCAGCGTGCTGGTTCCCCGGCCAATCTCGTCGAGAACCACCAGACTGCGGTCGGTGGCGTTGTTGAGGATGTTGGCCGTCTCCACCATCTCCACCATGAATGTGGACTGGCCCGTGTGCAGCTCATCGCTGGCGCCGATGCGGGCGAAAAGCCGGTCGGCCACGCCGATGGTGGCACTTCGCGCCGGCACGTAGCTGCCGATCTGTGCCAGGATCACGATCAGCGCCACCTGGCGGATGTAGGTGCTCTTTCCGGCCATGTTCGGGCCGGTGATCAACAGGACCGCATCGTCCTCCCCGAACTTCACATCGTTGGCCACGAACTCGCTGCCCAACTGCTGCTCGAGCACGGGATGTCGGCCGTCGATGATCTCCAGCACGCGGCCGTCGGCCAGCTCGGGCCGACAGTAGCGGCGCTCCTGCGCCAGCGCGGCCAGCGACGACAGCACGTCCAGCCTGGCCAACCCGTCGGCCAGTTCCTGGTACTGCGACAACTTCGGCAGGAGCGCCTGCCGGACATTCTCAAACAACTGCTGCTCCAGGGCGATGGACTTGTCGTGGGCGCTAAGCGCTTCTTCCTCGAAGGTCTTGAGTTCCGCGGTGATGTAGCGCTCCGCGCCCTTGAGGGTCTGCTTGCGCGTCCATTGAGGCGGCACCTTGGCCCGATGGGCGTCGGTGACCTCGATGTAGTAGCCGAAGACCTTGTTGTACCCCACCTTCAGGGAGGGAATCGACGACTCGCCGGCCAGTTTCGCCTGGTAGCGGGCCAGCCACTGCTGGCTGCTGGCGCCGATCTGCCGCAGGCGGTCGAGCTGGGCGTCAAACCCGTCGGCGATCACCCCGCCCTCCCGCAGGTGCGGCGGCGGGTCGGAGCGGATCGCGCCGGCCAGGTACTTGGCCTGTTCATCGCAGAAACCGCGCATCGCCGCCAGCTCCGGCGCTACATCCTCGCACCTGGGCAGCTTCCCGAGATCATCCATGAGGCCGGGCAATGACGCCAGGCACCGCCCCAGCGCCGCCAGGTCGCGCGGGGTGGCGCGGTTTACGGCGATGCGCCCCACGATCCGCTCGATGTCGCATATGTCACCCAGCTTCTCAACCACCGCCCGGAGCGACGACGGCGCATCCAGCATCGCCGCGATGGCCGACTGCCTCGCCGCGATATGCTCGATGTCCCGCAGCGGAAACCGCAGCCACTGCCGCAGCAGACGCGCGCCCATGTTGGTTCGCGTGCGATTCACCGCCGCCAGCAGCGTGCCCTCGGTTCCGCCCGATCGCGTCGTGCGGTCGATCTCCAGGCTGCGCCACGTCGCCACATCGATCGCCATGTGCGCATCAACCTGGTGCCGACGCAGCGGCCGGATGTGGCCGAGGCTCGTCTTCTGCGTCTCCTGCAGGTAGCTCAGGATCGCAGCCGCCGCCAAGACGGCCGGGTCGTCATCGGCAAAACCGAAACCCGTCGCCGTCGCCACCTGCCACTGCTTGTGCAGTTGCTCGCGGGCGTGGTGCGAAGTGAACTGCCAACCCGGCCGCGGCGTGACGGCGTTGATGCCGATCTGCTTGATGGCCGCGGCTATCTCGTGGGGCTGACCCGAAGGATGTTCGGGCACCAGCACCTCGGCCGGGCGGATCCGTTGAAGTTCCTCGATCACCTGATCCTGCGCGCCGCTCATCGCCGCGCAGGCGCCTGTGGACAGCTCCACCCACGCCAGCCCGGCGCGAAAGCCGTCGGCCGATGTGACATGGAATGCCACCGCCGCCAGGTAGTTTTCGGCCCTTCCGTCCAGCAGCGGGTCGTCGGTGAGCGTGCCGGGCGTTATCAGTCGCACGATCTCGCGTTTGACCAGGCCCTTGGCCAGCGCTGCATCCTCCATCTGCTCGCAGATGGCGACCCTGTAGCCGGCCTGGATCATCCGCCGCAAATAGCCGTCCACCGAGTGAAACGGCACGCCCGCCATCGGGATCTCGTCGGGGGCGCCCTTGTTGCGGCTGGTCAGGGCCACGCCCAGCACCTTGGCGGCGGTGTGGGCGTCCTCCCAGAACATCTCATAGAAATCGCCCATGCGGAAGAACAGGATGTAATCCGGGTACTGGGCCTTGAACTGGCGGTACTGGCGCATGGCCGGGCTCAGCGCCCAAGTCGGCTTCCCGGCTTCGGCTTCTCGGGGCACTGTGGGCTGAGGCGTGGGTTGGCCCTGCTGGTCCATCCGCGATTCAAGGTATGCCACGCGCAGGCACGCTGCAAGCCGGGAGCGCCGGCCTTGGATCAGCCAAGGCGGGCGGCCGGTGAAACCGGCCCTGCTGGAGCCAGACCGAGCCAAGCGCTAGAATCGCAACCATGAGCAGTCCGCCTGTGGTCGCCGCCGCACCAGCCGGGATGCATCGGCCGTTTCTGCTCCCGGCCATTTCGCTTTGCCGTCGCGAGCTGGTGCGCTTCGTTCGCCAGCGAAGCCGCATCGTCGGCGCCCTGGCCACGCCGCTGGTCTTCTGGCTGCTGATCGGCGGGGGCATGGGCCGCAGTCTCAACGTGGGCGGCAACTCCAGCTACATCCAGTACTTCTTCCCCGGCACGCTGCTGATGATCCTGCTGTTCACGGCGATCTTCTCGACCATTTCCGTCATCGAGGACCGCCGCGAGGGGTTCATGCAGTCCGTGCTCATCGCCCCGGTGTCGCGGCACGCGGTGGTCCTGGGCAAGGTGCTCGGCGGGACGCTGCTGGCGGCCGGCCAGGGGCTGCTGTTCCTGCTGCTGGCGCCGGCCGTGGGCATCGGCTTCACCGTCGGCTCGGCCTCGCTGTGTGTGCTGTTCATGCTGATTCTTTCGTTTGCCCTGACCTCGCTTGGCCTGGCGATTGCGTGGCGGATGTCCAGCACACAGGGCTTTCACGCCATCATGAACCTGTTCCTCATGCCGTTGTGGTTTCTTTCCGGGGCGCTGTTCCCGGCGCAGGGCGCCTGGCCGGTGCTGCGCTGGGCGATCGCGGTCAACCCGCTTTCCTACGGTCTGGCCGGCCTGCGCGGCGCCATGGGCCTGGTGGCCGACGGCGATGTGCCATCCGCGTCGCTGGCGGTCAACCTGCCCGTGAGTCTGGCATTGGCCATATTCCTGTTTATACTTGCGGGACTTGTCGCCTCGCGCCCGTCGCAGGCCGACCTGTCCTGAGATTCGACATGAGCAAGCAGCAGAAAATCATCACGATCGGCATCTGGGCCATTCTGGTGGTGGCCATGGTCGGCTTCGTGGCGTCGGGCATGTGGTCGCGCATGCTGGGGTCGCGCACCCACGGCATCGAGGAGATCGAGCTGCCGAAGTTCCAGCCGATGGCGGCTTTCGCTCTGGTCAACCAGGCCGGCCAGCCGTTCACCTCGGCCGACCTGGCCGGCAAGGTCTGGATCGGTTGTTTCTTCTTTACCCGCTGCACCGGCCCCTGCCCGATGATGACGGCGAACATGGCGGCCATGCAGCGGCAGCTGGCCGATACGTCCGTGCGCCTGCTGTCGTTTTCGGTGGACCCGGAGAACGACACGCCGCCGGTGCTCGCCGAATACGCACGCAAGTACGGCGCCGATTCGAATCGCTGGACGTTTCTCACCGGTGCGCGCCAGGACATCTACGGCATCGCGGCGGCGATCAAGATCGCCGTCATGCCGGCCGAGGGCGAGCGGCCCATCCTCCACAGCACGAAGTTCATTCTCATCGACGGCAGCGGAACCATCCGCGGCTATTACGACGGCACGGATCCCGACGCGCGGGCCCAGCTGGTGCAACATGCCAAGTCCCTGGCGGCGGGTCCTTGAGCCAAGCAGAGCCGGCCAGGCCGGCCGCGATCATGCACTGGCTTGCGACGATCAACGCGACGCTCAACGCCCTGGCCGGCGTGCTGGCCGTGCTGGCGTACATCGCCATCCGCCGCCGCAACTGGCGCGTGCATGCGGGGCTGATGATTGCCGCCCTTGCGGCGTCGGCGGCGTTCCTGGTCTGCTACCTTGTCCACCACTACCTGCGGGTGTCGCAGGGCATGGGCCTTACCCGATTCCCGCCGGGCTCGTGGCGGCCCGTTTACCTGATCGTGCTCACAACCCATACCATCCTGGCGATCATCATTGTTCCTCTGATCGCCGTGACGCTGTGGTACGCCGTCAAGAAGCGTTGGTCCTCGCACCGGCGCATCGCCCGCCCGACGTTCTGGATGTGGCTGTATGTCTCGGTTACCGGCGTGGTCGTGTACCTGATGCTCTATCACCTGGCGCCGGCGCTGGCGGCCGCCTGACGCCGCAACTGCCCGCATGCCGCGTTGACGTCGTCGCCCCGCGGCCGGCGGATGTGCGCCGCCACGCCTTCGCTCCGCAGGATCGCCACGAACGAACCGGTGCGATGTTCCGTCGGCCGCTGGTACACGCGCCCGCCCACGCCGAGGCCCGTCGGGTTGTACGGGATCACGTTCACGTGTACGCGCATGCCCTCCAGCACGGTCGCCAGCAGGCGCGCCTGCTCGTCGGAGTCATTGACGCCGGCCAACAGCGTGTACTCGATGGTCGGGATGCGCCCGGTGCGGGCTTGGAATCGCCGCACCGCATCCAGGATTTCGGCCACCCGGTAGCGTTTGGCCGCCGGGATGATCTGCCGCCGCGTATCGTCATCGGGCGCATGCAACGACACCGCCAGGTGCACGTTCAGATCGGCCTCGGCCAGCGCGTCGATCCCCGGCACGATGCCGACAGTGGACACGGTGATCTGCCGCCCGCCCAGTTCGCCCAACTCCGGGCCGGCGATGCGTCGGATGGCGGCGATGACGTGGTCCAGGTTGTGCATGGGTTCGCCCATGCCCATGAAGACCAGCGTGCTGAGCCGCCGATGCATCTCCCAGGCCAGTTGCCGCAGCCACAGGAACTGCTCGACGATCTCGCCGGCCGAGAGGTTGCGTTCCAGTCCCCCGATGGCGCTGGCGCAGAAGTCGCAGCCCATCGCGCAGCCGATCTGAGACGACACGCATCCGGCCGCGCGCCGACCGTCGTAGGCGGGCATCAGCACCGCCTCGGCCGCCCCCCCGCCTTCGAAACCCACAAGCACCTTCACCGTCCCGTCGGCCGCGGTGGTGCGGCGCACGATGCGCGATTGGCGAGTTCGTAGGTTCTTCGCCAGCCAGTCGGTCAGGCCGCGCCCGAACTGTGCTGCGGGGATCTCAAACTCGTGCGGACGCTGGTACATCCGCCGCAGCAGCCTGTGCGCATGCGACGGCTTGTGCCCGGCCCGCCGCAGTGCCTCGGCCAGCTCAGCCGGCTCGTAATCGGTAAGCGCCTTCATCTCCGTCGCCATCTTACGCACCGCGCCCCGGCCCAGCGCCCGCGTCCGCTTGACCGGGCGCGCAGAGGCGATTAGCCTTGTGCCCGTTGAGACCGGACGCCATGAACGGCTCGCCCAAAGGCCCCGGCGGTGGCAAACAGCGGGGTCGGGACGCCGATGCCGGTGGATGGTACAGCCTTGCCGGCGTGGGCGTCGAGCTGGTCGCGACGGTGCTGTTGCTGGGACTGGCCGGGCGATGGCTGGACGGCCGGGCCGGTACCGATCCGTGGCTGATGATCGCAGGCGGCGGTCTGGGCTTCGTGGTCGGGCTGTGGTTGGTCATCAAGCAGGCTCGCCGGGCGTTTCATGACTGACGTGGAGCCTGGCGGGAACGGATTTGGCAACCCACAAGGCGAGCTGCGCCACGCTGGCATTGGCGGTTGGCCTGGCGTTGCTGCTGGCGGCGGCGACCCTGGCCGGCGCGATGCGGCTGGTAAACCGGCCGGACTGGTGGCGCGGTTATCGTGCAGCGACGGCCGTGAGCGTGCTGGCCGCCGGCGCGTCGATGGTGCCGACGCTGTGGGGCATGCGGGGCGGCCTGGCGCGGGCCGCCGCGGCCCACATGCTGGGCGCGCTGGTGCGGGGGCTGGTCAGCATCGCCGGTTGCGTGCTGGCCGTGCTCGCGGGAGACTACCCGCCGGTGCCGACGCTGGTGCTGATGGCGGGCTACTATATGGCCCTGCTGGCGGTCGAGTCGGCGGCGCTGGGCAGGATGTTGTGGACGGCACGCCTTTAGCCGGGTGCGCCGTCGAAATGGGAACGGAGACATGACAGCGGTACTTCTCGCGGCCAGCGACCCGATCGCACACGTTGCCGACCGCACGCTTTTCCACAGCGGCTGGCTCGTCGTCACCAACCACATGGTCATGCTGGTGCTGGCCGGGCTGCTGATGCTGATCATCTTTCCGTTGATCACGCGCCCCTACCGTCAGGGGCGGCTGGTGCCCACCGGCACGCGAAATCTGTTTGAGGCGATCCTCATGTACCTGCGGGAGGATGTCGTGCGGCCGGTGCTGGGCGACGACACCGACCGCTTCATCCCGTTCATCTGGACGCTGTTTTTCTTCATCCTGTTCAACAACCTGCTGGGCCTGTTGCCGCTGGAAGCCCTGACGGGACTGGTCTTCGCCGGCCACGGAGTGGGCGGAACGGCAACGGCCAACATCTACGTGACGGCGACGCTGGCGATCATCGCCTTCCTGGTGATCCAGGCCGCGGGCATCCGCGCCAACGGGCCGGCGAGGTACCTGTCGCACTTCCTGGGCGGGGCGCCGATCTACATGGCGCCGGTGATGGTCGTGGTCGAGTTCATCGGCATGCTGGTCAAGCCCTTTGCGCTGTGCATCCGCTTGTTCGCCAACATGAGCGCGGGGCACATCATGCTGGCGGTGCTGGTAGGGTTCGTGGCGGCCGCCGCCAGCGCCATGGGAACCGCCGGCGGCGTGGCCGTGGGCATTCCCGTCGTGCTGGGATCCGTGGCGATCATGTGCCTGGAGCTGTTCGTCGCGTTTCTCCAGGCGTACATCTTCGCGTTCTTGACGAGCCTGTTCATCGGACAACTGGTCGTGCACGAGCATGAGGAGCACCGCGAGGAAGGCGAGCATCACGGCGAAGGAAACCCGGCCGTGAGGGCGGCGCACTAGACAATCGAACACCATGGCGCAGCGCGGCGAGGGCGCGGCGTCGTTCGGGAATATCCCGGTGGTTGGGAACGGGCCGACCTCGCCGGCCGGGGAAAACGCTCTTGCGCCCCCTTGAAGCGCGGAGCACAGGAGATTCGTATGCAGAAGGTTCTGATCGTGGCGGCGCTGGCGGCCTTGCTGGCGCCGGCGCTGACAGCGCAGGCCGCCGGCGAGATGACGCCCCAGGAGAAGGCAGCGCTGATCGAAAGCAACGCCGCCAACCCCAAGGGCGGATCGTTCGCGTTTCCGGGCGGCACGGCGGGCATCGTCATCGGCGCGTGCATCGGCGTGGGCCTGGTGGTCATCGGCGCGGCCAAGGGCATTGGCAACATCGGCGCGCACGCCACCGATGCGATCGCGCGTCAACCCGACGCCGGCGGGCGCATCTTCACGACCATGATCATCAGCGCGGCCCTGATCGAGGGCTTCACGCTGTTCGCGGTCGTGGTGTGTCTGCTGGCGGTGCTGGGAATGCGCTTCACCGGTTGAGTACTTTCCCCGTCCGGCGGGTTGACACCCCGCCTGGCGGTTTGCCCGGTGAACAACTTGCGGAGACACAAGCCATGAGGCACGGCAGCTTGGCGGCGATGGCGCTGGGGATCGCGATGGCGACGGCGTCCAGCGCCCTGGCCAGCGCGGGCGGGGAAAAGGCGGAGCTGCTTCCGGCGCCGGCCGCCCCGCAGATCATCACCGCCCTGACGACGCTGATCATCTTCCTTCTGTTGCTGATCGTCCTGAGCCGCTTTGCGTGGGGGCCGATCCTGGCCGGCCTCAAGGCGCGCGAGGAGAAGATCCGCAAGGACATCGCCGATGCCGAGGCCACCCGCGCCCGGGCCGAGGCGACGCTGAAAGAATACGAGGCGCAGCTGGCTGGTGCCCAGGTGAAGGCGCAGGCAATGCTCGCCGAGGCGGTCCGACAGGGCGAGCAGATGGCGATGCAGATCCGCGCGCGGGCCCAGGTCGAGGCCGAGGAGACCCGTGAGCGTGCCCTGCGCGACATCGAAGCCGCCCGCAAGCAGGCGGTGAAGGACATCTGCGCCCTGGCCGCCGACCTTTCCACCAGCATCGCGGAGAAGATCCTGCGGCGAACCATCAACCGGCAGGACCAGGAAGACCTGGTTCGCCAGGGAATCGAGCAGTTGCAGGCGAGCCAGCGATAACGGAACCGGAGAGGACCCGATGTCGAGCTTCCACGGCACAACCCGCATGGCCGAATACGCCCGCGCTGTGTTGGACCTGGCCGACGAACAGGGCCAGGCCGAGGCTGTCGGCCAGGAACTGACCGAGATGGCTGGCATGGTCGCCTCCGAGCCGCTGCTGTCGGATTTCCTGCGCGATCCGTCCATCTCGCCGGCCAAGCGGCTGGAGATCATCGACCGAGCCCTGAAGGGGCGGGTATCGCCGCTGGTTTACAGCCTGCTGGGTGTCATGAATGCCCGTGGGTGCGCGGGGCTGGTGGGCGAACTGGCGTCCGCCTACAAGACGCTGCTGGACCGCAAGCTGGGAAGGGTGGATCTGGACGTAAGTGTTCCGCAGCCCATGGACGAGGCCTTTGCCGCGGAACTGTGCGATCGCGTCGGCAAGGCTCTGGGCAAGACCGTCCGCATCCGCCAGGACATCGACCCTTCGCTGATCGGCGGCATGGTTCTGCGGCTGGAGGACAGGCTTTTTGACGCGAGCGTGAAGACACAACTGCGGGTGATGAAACAGAAACTGATGTCGGCGGCAACGCCCTGATCTTATCTGCCTACCGCCTACTGCTTACTGCCTACTGGAGATCACATGGCCATCAACGTCGCGGAAATCAGCAGCATCCTCAAACGCGAGATCGCGGGTTTTGAGCAGAAGTTGCAGGTCACCGAGGTCGGCACGGTTATCGAGGTCGGCGACGGCATCGCCCGCATCTACGGCCTGCGCAACGCCATGGCCGGCGAGCTGCTGGAGTTCAAGGGCGGCATCATCGGCCAGGTATTCAACCTGGAGGAGGACTCGGTCGGCGCGGTGATCTTCGGCAACTACCTGGAGATCGAGGAGGGCTCGACGGTCAAGGCCACCGGGCGACTGCTGGAAGTGCCCGTCGGCGACGCGATCATCGGGCGGGTCGTCAACCCCCTGGGCCAGCCGCTGGACGGAGGGCCGGCCATTCCGCTGACCGAGACCCGCAAGATGGACATCGTCGCCCCGGGCATCGCCGAGCGCCAGCCCGTCAAGGAGCCCCTGCAGACCGGCATCAAGGCCATCGACAGCATGATCCCCATCGGGCGCGGTCAGCGGGAACTGATCATCGGCGACCGCAAGACCGGCAAGACGGCCATCGCCGTGGACACGATCCTCAACCAGAAGGGCACGGGCGTGAAGTGCTTCTACGTGTCCATCGGCCAGAAGGAGTCGGGCGTCGCGGGCATCGTCGAGGTGCTGCGCGCCCACGGCGCCATGGAGTACACCACGGTGGTGCTGGCCGGCGCCTCGGACCCCGCGCCCATGCAGTACATCGCGCCCTACGCCGGCTGCGCCATGGCCGAGTACTTCATGCACAAGGGCCAGCACACGCTGTGCATCTACGACGATCTTTCCAAGCAGGCCGCCGCCTATCGCCAGCTGTCCCTGCTGCTGCGGCGGCCGCCCGGCCGCGAGGCCTATCCCGGCGACGTGTTCTACCTGCACAGCCGATTGCTGGAGCGGTCGTGCAAACTTTCCGATGCGCTGGGCGGCGGCTCGCTGACCGCGCTGCCGATCATCGAGACGCAGGAGGGCGAGGTTTCGGCCTACATCCCCACCAACGTCATCAGCATCACCGACGGGCAGATCTACCTGGAGCCGGATTTGTTCTTCGCGGGCGTGCGGCCGGCCATCAACGTGGGCATCTCGGTCAGCCGCGTGGGCGGCAACGCTCAGAACAAGGCCATGAAGAAGGTGGCCGGCTCGCTGCGGCTGGACCTGGCCAACTATCGCGAACTGGAGGCCTTTGCCCAGCTGGGCACCGAACTGGACAAGCAGACCCAGAAACAACTGGACCGTGGAGCAAGGCTGGTCGAGCTGCTCAAGCAGCCCCAATACAGCCCCATGCCCGTGGAACAGGAGATCATGGTCATCTACGCCGGCACCCAGGGCCATCTGGACGATGTGCCGCTGAACCGCATCGAGGAGTTCCAGAACGCGTTCCTCCGGTTCGTGGATACCTCCGCTCCCGCGCTGCGGCAGGAGCTGGCTGCCCGGGGCGAGCTGACCAGTGACATCGAGCAACAGCTCAAGAAGGCCCTGAGCGACTTCAAGGCCCGCGTCTGGAAGAAATGACCTGCCGTGCGCCGGCCGCCGCCCCTGCCGGAACTCCTGGCCGGAGCGGGGAAGGTCGCCTATACTGATCAACGAACGCAGCCCCTGTTGGAGTGTTGCAGCGGAGCGGCGGGGGTCATCCATGCACCAGACCACCGAACGATCGCCGCAGGAGCGGATGATCCAGACCCAGATCATCGAGCGCGGGATCCGCGACATGCGTGTCATCGACGCGATGCGGTCCGTGCCCCGCGATCGGTTCTTCCCGCCCGCGCTGCGCAGCGAGGCCTATTGCGACCAGCCCGCTCCCATCGGCCACGGACAAACCATCAGCCAGCCCTATATCGTCGCCCTCATGACGGAGTGTCTGCGCGTCGGGCCCGAACACCGCGTGCTGGAGATCGGCACGGGAAGCGGCTACCAGACGGCCATTCTCGCCCGTCTGGCCGCCGAGGTGTACAGCATCGAGCGCATCAAGCCCCTGCTGGACGAGGCCTTCGAGCGGCTCATGGAGCTGGGCATCCGCAACGTGCATCTGAAATGGGGCGATGGCATGGCCGGCTGGCCGGAAGCCGCGCCGTTCGATCGTATTCTCGTCGGCGCCGGCGCGCCCGTGCTTCCCGAAGCGCTGCTCCGCGATCAGCTGGCCGACGGAGGCATCGCCGTCCTGCCCGTCGGGCCGACCGACCAGCAGATGCTCGTGTACGTGCATCGCCGCGGCGACGAACTGCTGCGAACCGACGTATGCCCCTGCCGCTTCGTGAAACTGATCGGCGCCGGCGCGTGGGAAGGCTGAATCCGCCGGTCATTCGATCAGCATCGCATCGCCGTAACTGAAGAACCGGTACCGCTGGTTGATCGCCTCCTGGTAGATGCGCCGCTGCTGCTCCAGCCCCACCATCGCCGCGACCATGGCGATGAGCGTGCTGCGCGGCAGGTGAAAGTTGGTGATCATCGCGCCCACATGCTTCCACCGGTAGGGCGGGTAGATGAATATCGACGTGCGGTCCTCGATGGCCCGGAAGGGTTCGTCGGCCGGCTGGCTCTCCAGAACCCTTGCCGAGGTCGTGCCCACCGCGACGATCCGCCGCCCCTGCCGCCTGGCTTGGTTCAGCGCTTCGGCCGCCTCCGGCGAAATACGGTACGCCTCGGCGTGCATTTTGTGCTGCTCCAGCGTGGCGCTCTGGACGGGCCGGAACGTGCCCGCTCCCACATGGAGGGTGATGAACGTGCGCTGGATTCCGGCGGCATCCAGCCTTCCCAGCAGCTGCGGGTCAAAGTGCAGTCCGGCCGTCGGCGCCGCCACCGCACCGGCCAGGCGCGCAAAGACCGTCTGGTAACGCTGCCGGTCCATCTCGTCGCGGTCGTCGTGCCGACGACGGCGCCGGATGTAGGGCGGCAGCGGCATCCGACCCCATCGATCCAGAACCGCCGCGGCCGGCAAGTCTGTCGGCACCACGAGCTCGTATTCGCCGTCTTCGCCGCGGCCGACCACGTTCACCACAACCTCCGGCGCATCGGCCACTCGCAGGGGACCTCGATAGGCCTCCAGCCCCCGCAGCAGCACGCGCCATCGTCCACGGCACACCTCGGCCAAAAACAGCCCCTCGATCAGGCCGCCAGTGGCCTTGCGCAGCGTGAACCTCGCCGGCAAGACCCTGGTGTCGTTGAAGACCAGCACGTCGCCGGGGCGCAGCAGCCGGTCCAGTTCCGCAAACCGCCGGTGCGAGATGGACCTGTCGTCGCGGCGGTAATGCAACAGACGCGACTGGGCCCGCGTTTCAGCGGGCTCCTGTGCGATGAGATCGGCGGGAAGTTCGAAATCCAGATCATCCGTGCGCATCGGCATTCGCCTCGTCTGGTCGCCCGCCCGGCAAGCCCCCTCAAGCGCCACGGCGCTGGCGATGCGCCGGCACGGACCGAGACTTGACAGATAATCAGTATATACTTAGGGTCGGTCGGCCTGTTGAGAGCCAGTCGCCGGCCCGGCGAGAAACGCCGAGGCACGGTTGGCACGTGCCTGCGGAAGTGCAATGCCCTCGGCCGAAAGCAATGCCGCCCGTGGCGCCTCCAGCCTCGATAGCGAGGTGGGCCGGATCGTTGTCGAACTGGGTCTGGCCACCCGTACCGAGGTAGAGTTCTGCCGCCAGCAGCAGAAGGAGTCCTCGGACCCCAATCAGCGAAGCCTCACAGACCTGCTGGTAGAGAACAACTTCGTCACGGTCAACCAGGTCAAGCGAATCCGCAGCCAGTTGGAGGACCGCCGCACGACGCAGATCCCCGGCTACCAGTTGCTGTCCAAACTGGGCAAAGGGGCCATGGCGACGGTTTACAAGGCCAGGCAACTGTCGCTGGACCGCATCGTCGCGGTGAAGGTGCTGCCCAAACGCCTCAGCGAGAATCCCGAGTTCGTGGAGCGCTTCCGCAAGGAAGGCCAGGCCGCCGCCCGGCTGTCTCACAACAACATCGTGCAGGCCATCGAGATCGGCAAGTCCGAGGATGGTTACCACTACTTCGTCATGGAGTATGTCGAGGGCAAGACGCTCTATGACATCATGCAGCCGCCGCCCATCGGCGAGGGGAAGACCTTTACCGAGGCCGAGGCGCTGCAGATCGCGATCCAGATCGCCGGGGCTCTGGCTCACGCCCACGAGCGAGGATTGATCCACCGCGATGTGAAGCCCAAGAACATCATGCTCACTCCGCAGGGCGTCGCCAAGCTCACCGACCTGGGCCTGGCACGGGCCCTGGACGACAAGGCCGCGGCCGAACTGGAGGCCGGCAAGGCCTACGGCACCCCCTACTACATCAGCCCCGAGCAGATCCGCGGCGAGGTGGACATCGACTTCCGCGCCGATATCTACTCGCTGGGCGCTACGTTGTACCACATCGTTACCGGCCGGCCGCCCTTCGAGGCCGACACCCCCTCGGGCGTGATGCACAAGCACCTGAACGAACCGCTGATCCCCCCCGACCACATCAACACCTCGCTGTCGGCCGGCTTCTCCGAGATCATCGAGGTGGCGATGGCCAAGAAGCGCGAGGAACGGTACGCCAGCACCGAGGACATGCTGGAGGACCTCCGCGCCGTCGCGGCCGGCCAGCCGCCGATACACGCCCGCCGACCCGTGGACCTGGACTCGCTGGCCAAGGTCGAGGCGACCGGCAAGACCGTGGACATCGCCGAACCCTCGCCCCAGCCGGCCGACCTGTGGTCGCAACCGGCCTTCCAGGCCGGGCTGCTGGTGTTCCTGGGCCTGTCGTTCCTGGCCAACCTGGTGCTGCTGGTGCTGGTGCTCACGCGGTAGCCTTGGCGCCTGCGCGATGCGGCCTATTCTGTCGGCATGCCAAAACGTCTGGCCTTCATCGGTACCGGCATCATGGGCGCCCCGATGGCGGGGCATCTGCTGGCCGGCGGACACTCGCTGGTCGTGCATTCGCGGACCCGCGCCAAGGCCCAGGACCTGCTTTCCCGTGGGGCCGTCTGGGCCGATCGGCCGGCCGATGCAGCCAGACAGGCCGAGGTGGTCTTCATCTGCGTCACCGACACGCCGGATGTCGAGGCCGTCGTGCTGGGCGAGCACGGCGTGCTGTCATCCGCCCGGCCGGGCACGATCATCGTGGACCACTCGACGATCTCGCCCTCGGCCACGCGGCGGATGGCCGAGGCGGCCGCGAAGCGCAGGGCCGCGTTTCTCGACGCGCCGGTCAGCGGCGGCGACGTGGGGGCGCGCAACGCCACGCTGTCGATCATGGTCGGCGGCGATGCGCGGGCTTTCGAGCAGGTCAAGCCCCTGCTGGCGCTGATGGGCAAGACCATCACCCATTGCGGCCCCAGCGGCGCCGGCCAGCTCACCAAGCTGGTCAACCAGATCCTGGTGTCGATAACGAACCTGGCCGTCTGCGAGGCGCTGACGTTCGCCGAGAAGAACGGTCTTGATGCGAAGCGCACGATCGAGGCGCTGTCGGCCGGCGCGGCCCACTCGTGGCAACTGGCCAACCTGGGCCCGAAGATGGCGGTTCGCGACTATCGGCCGGGGTTCATGATCGACCTGCAACAGAAGGATCTGCGCCTGGTCATGCAGGCAGCGCAGGAGTCCAAGGTGTCTCTGCCGGCCGCGTCGCTGGTGCATCAGCTGTTCACCAGCGCCCAGGCCGCAGGCCACGGCCGCGACGGCACGCAGGCGCTGTTTGACGTGGTCCAGCGCCTGGCGGCAAGCGCGTAGGGCGGGCTGTGCCCGCCGGCGGGCTATATTTGCACTTGGCAGTCGCAACTCCGACCGGCCGTCCACCGCTTGCCCGGGTCCATCTGGACCGGCTCATTTCCGTGGGCCAGCGAGTGGGTCGTCATGCGGATTCGACCTTGGCCGACCTCGATCAGGCGCACCTGGAACGGCGGCTCGCCGAAAGCGCTGGTTGTCGTCAGCCAGGCGCCGGCCCGTCGGGCATAGGTGACGTGGCAGTGGCCGCCCAGCAGCAGCACGGGGCGCCTCGCCCCCTGCAACACCGCCCCCAGAGCCCGCGCGTACTCGAGGGGCACATCCTCCATCGGCGATTCCTTTCCGGTCAGCTCGGGCGGCAGCGCCGTGATCGGCGCGTGCGCAACGACGATGGCCGGGCGAAGAGCATCCCGTGCAAGCCACGCAGCCACGTCCTCCAGCTGAGATGCGGTAAGACACGGCACCGGCTTTTGTCCATCCCAGAACATCCGCTGTTCGCCTGCGACGATCCAATGGTTGTTGAGAGCCAGCACATCGCAGGTGTCGGTGCCCAACTCCCGCCGCGCCAGCGCCAGGCGGGCATGCCGCGGGTATTCCCGTTGCCAGTACTCCCATGACGCTTCGGTCATCAGGTCGTGGTTGCCCATGCACACGATCACCGGCCGGTCCAGCGCGGCCAGCATCGCGCAGCCCTGGCGTATCTCGTCGGCCGTGCCGTGATCCACCACATCCCCGCCGTGGATCAGCACGTCAACGCGCTGCGCATCCATCCACTTCTTGAGGCGATCCATCAACACCCCCAGCCCCCCTACCCAGCGCGGCTGCTGCTGGAAGCCCTCGGCCGTGCCGCCAAGGTGCGTGTCGGTGATGAAGGCGATTCTCACATCAACCCCCGCAGCGTTTCCAGGTTCACCGCATCCCAGTCCCTGCCATCGGGGGCCTTCTCCTTGGGGGTCTCCAGGATCTTGGGCACGCGATCCCATCGCGGGTCGCGCACCCACGGCCGGAAGCCCTCAAGCCCGATCAGGCCCCGGCCGATGTGATCGTGCCTGTCCACGCGGCTGCCCAGGGGCTTCTTGGAGTCGTTCAGATGCAGCACCTTCACGCGCGACAGGCCCACGGTCCGCCGGACCTGGCGCATCAGGCCCGCGTAGCGCCGGCCGCGAAAGTCATACCCCGCCGCGAACAGATGCGCGGTATCGAGACACACGCCCAGCCGCGCCGGATCGCGCACCAGACCGATGATCTCCGCCAGATGTTCCAGCCGATGGCCCAGCGAAGTGCCCTGCCCGGCGGTGATCTCCAGGCACGTGACCACGCCGTCGGCCGCAACGCGGCAGTGCACGATGTCCAGCGCTTTAGCCACCCGCCGCAGCCCGGCCGGCTCGCCGGATCCCAGGTGCGCCCCGGGGTGTGTCACCAGGTAGGGAATTCCCAGTGCCACGCAGCGGCGCAGCTCCTCGATGAACAGGTCGATGCTCTTTCGCCAAAGCGTGTCATCCGGCGAGGCTAGGTTGATCAGGTAGCTGTCGTGGCTTACGGTCCGGCGGAACTTGAGGCGGCGCGCATGCAGGCGCCACTGCTCGATGGTCTGGCTCTCAAGCGGCTTGCATCGCCACTGCTGCTGATTCTTCGTGAAGACCTGCGCCGTTTCCATCTCGAGTCGATGGGCGTCGAGCAGCGCGTGGTGCAGACCGCCGGCGATCGACAGGTGTGAGCCGAACACGCCGGGAGGATAGCGGCAGCAATGAACTTTTTGCAAACCGCCTCCTCGTCGCGTTGTTGCTCCGGTCGAGGATCGGCCATCCGTCGCCCGCGGGGACGGGCCGCCCCTGCGGGCAGTCTCACCGACGACCGTGAAGCAGCACGGCTCAAGTCGCGCAGCCGGGTCCATCGCCGTCACGGGCACCTGCGGCAGGACATTTCACAGGCGACCGCCCCAGGGGATGCGGTGCAACCGCGCCACCGGGGCCGTCCACCTCAAAGGGCTCCGGCATTGCCTCGGGGCGCGGCTCACCGCGGCGGACCCTCGGCCACCGGATCAGACACTGCGTTCACAACCATCCAGCGGCCAAAGATGCCCGTGTAGGCAATCTGCCGCTGGTAGCCCGTGGGGGTGGGCACCGTTCGCTCCATGTCGGCCCACAGCAGGCGATTGCGATAGCGATATCGTTTGAGCATCTGGGCAAAGATCTGGGCTTCCTCTTCGGAGGCAACCTGCGGCCCCAGGCCCAGTTCCTGCCTCAGGAACGGCGCGAAGCTCTGCTCGGAGGGGCGGGTGACACAAGCAACCACGGCCACCGCCAGGAGGACGATGAGTATGGCCGCTGCCTTCATCGCGCCGACATTCTATCCGGGACATGGGGCAAAGCCGACGGGAAAACTGTGCGATTTCTGCCCCGCCGGCGGTCCGGTAATACCCTTACGGCAAACGAACCAGGGCCGATTCGTCCGGCCGGCCGACCCGATCCCATCGTGCGAAGAAATGACTGAAGGCCCCGACAAATACCAGCTGGTTCTGGCTGCGGACCTCCACCCAGAACATTCGGTCGTGCCAGGTGAAGCCGGCTGGCAGTGAAAGCTTCACCGCCCGCCGCTCGCCACGCGACATGTCATCCAGCAGATCCCGGAATTGTCGCTCGGTGGGACGGGTGGCGTACGCAGCCGTCGCCAGCGCCCCCGCCAGGACAATGATCAGAAAAGTCTTCATCCCCTCGCTGGAAGAAGTCGGCTTTTCGCGACCATGGCTTAACCCCGGCGCAAAACCGGCCGGATATTCGGCCTGCGCTATTGGTAATGCCTAAGTTATCGCAACAAACGGCCCCAGCGTCGGATGGACAGCCCTGCTTGCGTCCGGGAATAGCGGTCGCCGGGGTTTTTCTATCCCGTTGAGGCCGGCCGGGGGTACGCTTGGCTGTCGCGGGGAGGATGCTGCGGCACGAGTCTGAAAACCGTGATTTCCGGCCGACACCAGTCCAGGCTGCGCTGCCCGTAGGAAAGCCCGCGGTTCACGTAGAGGTGGCGGCCTCCCACCGAGTAATACCCGTGTGTGAAATGCCGATAACGGTGGGCATACAAGACCCGCCCAAGCCGCGTCGTGGCAATCTGTCTGCCGTGGGTGTGGCCGGACAGCATCCACTGCCAGGGGAATCGCAGCAGGTCCAGCACATTGGCCGGATTGTGGTTCAGACAGATGATCGGGTCGGACGGGTCCACCCCCGAAAAGGCCCTCTCGGCATCCAGGTTGCCCGACCAGTCATCGTCCAGTCCCACGAGCACGAGGGGGCGGCCTGCGCCGGCGGGGCTCAGCCTCCAGGCATGGTTGCGCAGCACGATCAGGCCGCGGTTCACCAGACATTTCTCCAGGTAATCCGCCCGTCGAGCACCCTCGCCCGAGCCGTTTCGCCCATAGAAACTGTAGTCGTGATTGCCGAAGGTGCAGATGACGCCGTGGGGGGCGCGGAGGTGGGACAGGATGCCGGCGACCCGATGGGCGAAGCGGTAGCCGCCGGTGATCAGGTCTCCCGTAACCACGACCAGGTCGGGAGCCAGATCGTTGATCCACCGCATGTACTGCACCAGATAGCGCTGCCAGACCACCGGGCTATGATGCAGGTCGGAAATCTGCACCAGCCGCATTCCGCTGAGGCGCGGATCCAGCCCGCGCAGGGGCATCTTGCGGCGGTGAATCTCCACCCACCGGCGATTCATGGGCAAGGCGTGGGCGCCGCTGAGGCCCACCCGCGACATGGTGCGCCAGATCGCCCGGCGCCAGCGGTGTTGGCGCCGCCATTCGGGGTTCTGCAGGTAGTTGACCAGGAAGTTCATCAGGTCCGACCTGCCGTCGGCCAAGTCTCTATCGGCAGGGCCCGCCGGCATTCTAACCGCCCACCTGCCCGCCCGGCAATTTTCGCGCCTTGCCCTTTACTTTCACCCGCCCACATGGTATCTAAACCCGCAACGACCGATAATACACACCGTTTCGCACACGGAGGTGCCTCGATGTCTGCTCGATTGATCCTCGTTACAGTACTCGCCGTGGCCATCGCCGCTCCCTTGGCGGCCCAGCAGGTGCAACTGTCCCCGCCCGAGGTCGAGAACGCCAGGAACAGCTTCATCGGCCAGACCAACACCGCCGGCGTGCTGGTCCGCAGCGGGCCGGGAGACAACTACTACCCCACCATGCGGCTGGACAAGGGCGCGGAGCTCACAGTCGTCGGCATCCGCTTCGACTGGCTGAAGATCGTCCCGCCCGAAGGGACCATGTGCTACGTCTCCAAGCTGTTCGTGGACCGCTATGGCGACGGCTCGGCCGGCCGCATCAACGCCGACGATGTCAATATCCGTGTCGGCAGCAGCATCGTCAATCAGAAGACGGCGGTGGTGGGGAAACTCTCTGCCGGTCAGGACGTGAAGATCCTCGGCGAGGAGGATGAGTACTTCCGGATCGTCCCCCCCGCCAACACCTACGTCTATGTCAACCGGAAGTTTGTGGATCCGGTGCGTGCCTTGGGCCCGGTTGCCGTCTCAGAGCCACGCGGGCGGACTCGCGCCCCGCAGGACCAGGGCGGGCAGACTGCCGGGCCGGCCTCCACCCAGCCCGTGCAGCCGCCCAGCACGCAGGAAGCCGCCGTCGCCGAGGCCGAGGCGAAGCTCGAGCAACTCCTGCAGTCGGAAAAGGCGCTGGCCACGTCGGCATGGGAGCAGGTGCCCGTGGAGCAACTCCTGGCCGATTACAAGGCGCTGGCCGATGGCGGTCTGCTTCCGGCCGCCAAGCAGGCCATCGTCGCCGACCGCCTTGCCAAGCTGCCGGCGCTTTTGGAGCGAAAGCAGCGCAGCCAGGCCAGCGAGAAGGCCAGCCGTGACGCGGCAGATAAGCTCAAGACGCTGGCCGCCGAGGGCGACGAGCTGTCCGAGCGTCTGAAGGATGGCCCGAAGACCTATGTCGCCATCGGCGAACTCCAGGTCTCGACGGTGCAGTTGGGCGGAGGGCAACTGTTCCGGCTCGTGGACCCCGAAAGCAAGCGAACGGTGTGCTATCTGCGGGGAGATCCGCAGAAGATGGGCGCCACCGGCCGGCTGGTGGCCGTGAACGGGTCACAAAGCACGGACCGCCGGCTGGGCGACCGCATGAAGCTGGTGGACGCCACCGAGGTCGTCGAGGTGGACCGGACACAGCTGTATGAAAAGGTCGTTGCCGAGATGATGCCCGTCAGCCTTCGGCGGACCGAGGCACAGGTTAGTACCGAGAACCGATAAATCGGGCGGCGTTGCCGATGGTTATTGTGCCCCCGGGTCTCGCCGCCCGGGGGCTTTTTGTTTGCAGAAACCGGCGGTCGCGGCCGATATGCCCGATAGGGGTTGATGAGCTGACGCTCGCGCGGCCATGACACAGATCCATCCATTCACCGGATCCATTCTGCAGAGCACGCAGGTCAGCCAGACGCTGGCCGGCGAGAAGGACCGCCAGGTGCGGCGTCAGCACAACCTCGAGAAGAACAGCGCCCTGCAACGCGACGAGCTGGAGCACCAGGTCGAGAGCACCGACCAGGTCCAGCCGACCCAGAGCCGCCAGGGGGGTCAGCAGCAGCACAAGCCTCACAGCCGGCAGACTCCGCCCGCTCAGCCTGAGCACATTGATCTGACCGGCTGACCACTCAAGCCAGGGCCCCCACCGCTTTCTCAACCTGGTCGATGGCCGCCGCGTAGTGATCTCGCGCCCTGGCCAGGATAGGCACCAGTTCCTCGTTGCGCTTCGCGTCGGACTTGGGCGCGTCCCAGTTCAGCAGCCGCCCGGCCGTATCCAGCGTATCGGCCTCGGCCAGCAGGCTCGCGGCAGCCGCCAGCAGGTACTTCGACGCCCTGGGGTGCCGCGGGGCGATCTCCCGCAGGAACTCACTGCCCGCGCGATGCGTGGCCCGGTAGATGTTGTAGCAGTATGAGTCGCCCGCATCGCGGTTCTTCGTGGGCTTGCCGAAGTCATCGACCCATCGGCCGTAGGCGGCCAGGCCCTCGAGCTGTACCCACCTCTCGCCGCCAACCTGGTCCACGTTCTTCTTGTCGCGGGCATGGCGCACGGCTTCCTTCAGTGCGGCGATCTCGGCCGCCGGCGCGTCCAGCGCCCCCGTCTTCTCGCCGATGAAGATCGCGCCGAATGCCGGGCAGATGTTCACCGCGTCCTGCGCCCGCGTCTGCTTGGCCCTGGCGTATTCATCCATCCCCTTGTACGAACCGCGTCCCAGGAACACGCCTTCGGCATCGTCAAAGCCCGCCACCACATCCCACTCGGCGTTGGTGAACGCGTGCCACACCAGCACTGGCCGGCCCGCGCGGACCGATTCCCTGATTCGGGGGATCAGCGACAGCATCTTGCCGGCTACGTCGTCGCCCTTCGACCCCAGCGCGATGTGCGTGAACTCGTATCCCAGCAGCTTCATCAGGCCCTGCGTGTCCATCTGTGACGAGCAGGTTGGCGCACACGGGCATATCCCGGAGATGCGAAACGCCGCCCCGGAGATTCCCTGGATGTACGCCGGCGTGAGTTTCTCTCCGCGGTGCGACAGGATCACCCGCACACCCTCGAACATTGGCTCGCATACGCGGTAGCGATCGACGCCGTCGATGACCATGCGTGCTCCCGACCTGGAGGCGGCCCCTGGCGTTTCCGCGGCGATGTGCCGAATCCCCGCACAGCAGCAGGCCGTCACTGCGGCGATAAAGGTCCGCCGATTCATGCTCTATGCTCCTTCTCCCGTCAGCACTGGCGGGCGATGTGCGTGAAATGATACAGCACAATCCCCGCGGCAACAGAGACATTCAGCGAGTCGGTGCCCCAGGACATGGGAATGGTCACGCGCCGGTCGCACGAGGCGACAACCTCGGCGCCCAGGCCCTGGGCTTCGTTGCCCAGAACCACGCCCAGGCGCGCCGGCCGCGCAGCCCGCGCCAGCGGCTCGGCCGATCCGTCCAGCACCGCCGCGACAAGCTCCACGCCGTAGCGCTCCCTCAGCGATGGCAGGTCATCCGACCGCACGATCGGCAGGTAAAAAACCGCCCCCATCGACACGCGTATCGCCTGCCGATACAGCGGGTCGCAGCAGCGGCTGCCCAGCATCATCGCATCAGCGCCCAGGCCGGCGCTGATGCGGATCAGCGAGCCGAGGTTGTCCGTATTGGTGATCTCGGGGCAGATGACCAGCGTCACGCGCTCGCCCCACCGCTGCGCCAGATCGTCCAGCGTCGGCCAGGGCCGCCGCACGCCCACGGCCATCACTCCCGAGTGGAAGCGAAAGCCGATGATGCCGTTGACCACCTCGGCGGCCGCGGCATAGACGGGAATACCCTCGGGCACCAGGGGTGCAATCTCCTCCACGCGTCGCTCGGCCAGCAGGACCGATTCCACCGGCCAGGCGCTTTCCAGCAGCCGCCGCACGACCAGTTCGCCCTCGGCGATGAACCGGCCGCCCTCGCGGGCCAGCTCGCGGTCCTTGAGATTGCGATAGGCCGCGACGCGCGGGTCGTCCAGAGAAAACACGGGGTTGGCCCGGGGCTGCGGCATCGTGCGGCCTGTGGACCACGAATCCTACCATGCCGGGCCGGCAACGTGTTGGGGCCGCGAAGGTAATAGTCTTGACCCGGCCGCGCCGAGCCGAGCGATCCACGGTTCTGCCGGCCACACACGAGGATCTTACCGATGCGTTACTTGCTGATGTGCCTGGTGGTCTGGGCAGTCGGCCTGGCGGCGTTGCCGGCGGCGGCACAGCCAAGCGAGCCCCCTGGAGCCGGCGGGACGGGCGGCACGGCGGCTCCCATCGCGCAGCGACCGTCGCAGCCCTTTTCGGTCGAGCGAATCGTCACGGAGCTGAAGCGGCAGTACAAGGCCGGCGGCGCCACCATGCACTTCATCCTGTTCCTGTCGCTGCTGGGCGCGGCGTTCGTGCTGGAACGGCTCTTTCGCCTCCGCCGCGGCAGCGTGGCCCCCGTCGGCCTGGCCGAACGCGCCGATTCGCTCTGGCAGCAGGGACAGCCCGCCCAAGTCGAGGCGCTGGCCAGGCAGTACGAGAGAAGCGCTTTGGGCAAGATCATCCTTTTCGCCGTCCGTCACCGCAACAACCCCATCGATCGCATCAACGCGGCGGCCAGCGACATCGCCTCTCGCGAGATGGCCCGGCACATGCTCTTCACCTATCCCCTGGCCATGGTGGCGGTGCTTGCTCCGCTGCTGGGGCTCTTCGGCACGGTGGTGGGCATGATCGAATCGTTCGAGACGGTGGCCGTGGCCGGCACCATGGGCGACCCGTCGCTGCTGTCCAGCAGCATCTCCAAGGCCCTGATCACGACGGCCTACGGGCTGATCGTCGCGATGCCCATCCTGTTCTGCTACCACATGCTCAAGATCCGCACGCAGTTCCTGGCCAACCAGCTCGACGAGGAGGCCAGCGAACTGATCAACCGGTGGTTCCTTCGCAGCACCGACGATTCCGGGCCGGCGCGCCAGGAGGTCCTTCCATGAGAACCCGCCTCGACATCACCGAGGGCGACGCCGAGGTGCAGATGGGCCCGCTGATCGACTGCGTGTTCCTGCTGCTCATCTTCTTCCTGGTGACGGCCACGCTCAAGAAGGCCCACAAGGAACTGGAGATCCAGCTGCCCCATTCGGCCGCGGCCATCGAAACCAAGAGCAAGTACGACACGGTCATCATCGAGATCACCAAGGACGGGCAGATCTGGGTGGACCAGGACCCGATGACCCAGCAGTTGCTGCACAAGAAGCTGCGGGCACTGGCGGCCGAGAACCCCGGCCGGCGAGTCCGCATCGACGCCGACCGCCGCACCGCCTACCAGCACATCCTGCACGTGCTGGACCTGTGCCAGTACGAGGGTCTGAACCACGTCGGATTCCACTCGCGGGATTAGCGCCATGGCACTCGATCCGCATGTCAAGGCCGAGGTCAAGGGCGCGGGGTGGGGCCTGTTCTGGTGGACGATGGCGGCCGCCCTGCACGCGGCGGTGATCGGCACCATCGTCTTCTGGGAGCCGCTGCGCGAGTGGTACCTGAGGCGCAACGACCCCAAGATGAGCTTCGCCGCGCTGGAAGGCGACCGCATGCGGCAGATCACGCGGCAGATGATCGACGTGCACACCCGCCGCATCCGCGAGAAAGTCAAGGAGTTGCACGGGCTGCTGCTGGACCTGGAGTCCCGGCGCGACGGGCGCTACGCGACCTATGTGAGCCAGTTGCAGCGCAGCGGCAGGACTCCCGAGCCCATGGACGCGCTGGGCCCCGCCGGCGGCGATGTCAGCGCGGCCCTCGACCGGCTCGATATCTTCCAGCTTTACGAGCTGGCCGTGGCCATCGAGCACAAGACGATCAAGACCTACCGGCAGATGCGCATCATCGAGCTGTCCCGCATCCAGGGCCTGACCTTCGCCGAGGCGGCCGAGGTGACCAACGTCGCCATCCCGGCCCATCCTGAGGTGCGCTATCTGGGGTGGCCGGCGGTCTATCCGCCGGGCACCGGCCCCAACCAGGTCATCAACCGCTCGCTGTTCGAGATGGATATTCCCACCGCTACCGACGGGCGACTGGCCGCCCTGAAAAACGACCTGCACACGATGCACGCCGAGGTCGGCGCCATGATCTCCACGGTCATCCGCATGATCGACGTGGCCAAGGGGCTCATGGGCGAGGACATCGGCGGGATCACCGTCGTCGGCGTCGGCGGCATCTTCGAGGGCAGCGGCGGCGGCCGGTGGGGCTCGGACATCGGTCCCACCCTTTCACCCGATGAGTTCTTTCCCGGCAATCGTGACGGCGATTTCGGCGAGAACTGGAGACCCGCCTTCGGCCGCAAGCTCATGGACGACGGCCGGCCGGCCGAGTGGATGTACGTGGACACCTGGTACATCATCGGGCCGTTCCCCAACCCCAACCGCCAGTACATGGACAAGGTGTTTCCGCCCGAGTCGGTGGTGGACCTGGATGCGACGTACCTGGGCAAGGACGGGCGGACGCTGAAGTGGGAGTGGATGAAATCGCCGAGGCTGATGATCGCGCCGCACCTGGCGACCAACTATGCCGTGTGGTACGCGTTCACCGAGGTGTGGTCCGACCGCAACCAGACCAAGTGGGTGTCGTTCGGCTCGGATGATTACTCCAAGGCGTGGCTCAACGGCGAGCTGGTGTGGACCAGCGGCAAGACCCCGCACAAGTGGATTCCCGACCGCGGGTTCCGCAAGCTCAACTTCCGCCAGGGCCACAACCAGCTGCTGCTCAAGCTTGAGAACGCCGGCGGAACGACAGGCTATTCAGTGGTCATCTACACCGGCAGCCTGAACTTCACAGCGCCCAAGGGCGCCGACTAGAATCGGCCCCGGGTCCTCATTGCCATGCTCAAGCCGATCTGCCTGGCCGCCGTGCTCGCCGCGTGCGTCGTCGCGGGGTGTTCCCGCGAAACGCCCCAGGAACGCAAGGCGCGCGACCTGATCGCCCAGCTGCGCGAAACCAGCGTCCAGGCCCGCGTCAGCGCCGCGGCGGAACTGGGGCGCATGCGGTGGCCGGGCGCGGTCGATCCGCTGATCCGCGCCCTGGGCGACGTGCGCCAGGAGGCGCGACTGGCGGCCATCGTGGCCCTGGGCGAAATCGGCGACGCCCGCGCCGTCGATCCCTTGTGCGGCGCCCTGGGCGCGGAGCATTGGACGCTGCGCAAGGCGGCCATCGAGTCCCTTGCCCGCATCGGGGACGCCCGTGCCGTGCCGGCACTGGTCAAGACCCTGGCCGACACCGATCGCTCGGTGGCCGCGGCTGCGGCCCAGGCGTTGGCGCAGTTCGGCCCGGCCGCGATCGACCCGCTCCTGTCCGGCCTCTCGCCTGGCGGCGGCGACGCCGGTGCTCGCGAGGGTGCCGCGATCGCGCTTGGGCGCATCGGCGACCCGCGGGCCGTGCCGCTCCTGCGGAGGCTGCTGGCCGATCCTGAGCCGCCGGTGCGCCTGGCCGCGGCCGATGCCCTGGGCCGGCTGCGCGACCGCGAATCGGCCCCACAGATCGTTGCGTTGATGAAGGACCGCGACCCCACCGTGGCCCGCGGTGTGCGCCAGGCATTGGTCATGCTGGGCGAGATGGCCGTGGACGCGATCGTCGCGGCCGGCAAGGGCGCTCCCACCGACTTGCGCCGCGCCCTGGTCGAGACGCTGGCGCAGATCGAAGGACCCGCGGCGACCGCTGCTCTGCTGTCGGCCATGGGCGACGGCGACCGACGCGTGGCCGACACCGCCTCCGAGGCGCTGGATCGCCGCGCCAGCGCTGCGGCGGTGCCGACACTGGTCGCCGCCTTGTCCGGGCCCTCTGCGGCCACGCGACTCAAGGCCGTGCAATTGCTGGGGAAGCTCAACGGCCAGGAGACGATCGATCCGCTGCTTGCGGCACTGAAGGATTCCAGTGCGCAGGTGAGGGCGCAGGCCGTCGTTGCCTTGGGCGCATCGGGCGATCCGCGCGCCGTCGAGCCCCTGGCGGCGGCTTTGAACGACGCGGATCCTCAGGTGGTGCTGGCCGCGGGTGAGGCCCTAGCGCGGCTGCGCGACTCGCGCGCACTGGAGCCGCTGGTCCGTCTGCTGACCGGCGCCCATGCCGACAGTCTCCGCATCCGCGCCGCCCGCGCCCTGGGCGTTCTGGGCGACAGGCGGGCCGTCGAACCGCTGCTGGCACTGGCCCGGGCCGAGGCCGACGAGCCGGTGCAGGGCCGCGGCAACCGTACCAACGAGAGCAACAACGACCTGTCGGCGCCGGTGATCGCGGCGCTGGGAAAGATCGGCGATGAACGCGCCTTCGATGTGCTGGTGCGCCTTCTGGAGAAGCGATCCTGGCCGGACCGCGACATCCGCGCCAACGCCTGCCGTGCCCTGGTGCAGATCAACCCGCAGCGCGCCGTCGAGCCCCTGATCCGCACGCTTACCAGTCCCGAGTGGCAGGAGCCCTACCACCGACCCATGATCGCCGAACTGCTGGGCCAGTGCGGCGATCCGCGTGCGGTCGAGCCCCTGCTGGCCATGTTGCTGGCCGAGGAGCGCGAGACGCGCATCGCCGTCGCCGGTGCGTTGACAAAAATCGGCCAGCCCTCCGTCAAGCCGCTGATCGCCAGGCTCAACGACGACGACGCAAAGATGCGCACGGCCGCCGGCCTGGTGCTGGCCCGGATGGGTCCAACGGCGTCGGGTGCCCTGGTCGAGGCCCTGAAGTCTTCGCAGCCTCGCGTTCGGCAAGCCAGCGCCTGGGCCATGGGCCGATCCGACGACCCGGCTTTCACGGCGCCCCTGATCGCCGCCTTGCGCGATCCGGATGCCGAGGTCCGCACCGCCGCGGCGTGGGCCCTGGGCGAGCGGCGCGATGGCGACGCGCTGGCCGCGCTTGTGACACTGCTGACGGACGAGCAGCCCAAACCGGCCGTTGCAGCCGCCGAAGCCCTCGGCAAACTGCGCCAGCCCGCGGCCGTGCCGCCGCTGATCCAGGCGTTGGCCAGCCGCGAGGTCTCCGTGCGGCTTGCGGCGGCCATCGCGCTGGGCGCCATCGGCGACCCGCGGGCTCTGTCGGCGCTGCGCGAGTCGGGCGCGTCCGACGCCAACAGCGAAGTCCGGGCCGCCGCCAGGGAAGCTGCCGGCCTCATCCAACAGCGACTGGATTGATCCGCAGCCCTCCGGCGTGCGGTTGCGGGCCGGGGAACGGGCCATGCTCCTGGAGGATATCGACCTGGGCCGCCTCCGAGCCGCCCTCTCCTGTCCCCTCCGGCCCTGTTCCAAGTGATGTCAAGCGCGCTACAGGGGGATAGCCATGGACCTTCGGGCAACACGATGCCTTGGGCTCGAACCGAGCGCAGCGAGCTTCGAGCCCGGCCGTTTTCCCGGCGGGCCGATGACCGACGGGCGGGAGGAATACGAGCGTTTTCTCTACGAGTCGCCCGTGGAGACGATCGAGTGCTGCTATCGCGATGCGGGCGGACGGCTGCTGGCCGTCGGCATCTGCGATGTGTGCAGCCGGTCCTTGAGCAGCGTGTACTTCTATTTCGACCCGGATGAGAAGCGGCGCGGCCTGGGCACGTACGGGGCGCTGTATGAGATCGAGCTGGCCCGCCGCACCGGCATCCCGTGGTATTACCTGGGCTACTGGGTCCAGGGCTGCGGCGCGATGGAGTACAAGAGCCGCTTCCGGCCGTATGAGCTGCTGGGCACGGATGGGGTTTGGCGGCCCGAAAGGACGAAGGATGAAGGATGAAGGAGGAACCGCGATCCGGCCCTATTCATCCTTCATCCTTCATCCCTCATCCTTCATCCCTCATCCTTCCCCGCTACGCTTTCGCCACGGTCACGAACGCGGTGACGCTGCCCAGGTCGCGCAGGTGCTGGGCGGTGGCCTTGATGACGGCCGAGTCGCCCTTGGCCAGCTTCAGGTGTGCCTTCTGGGCGTATTTGGTGTAGATGCGCCCGCCGCGCCGCTTGGGCTTATCGATGAAGTTGCGGGCGCGGGCCTCCAGGGGCTTGCGATGGGCAGGGTCGCTCATAAACAGCCGCTCGAGGGTCTTGCGCGCCGACGGGCGGGTGACGGTCTTCTGGATAGTGACGCGGACGCTCTCGCCCGGCTGGGTCTGCACGGCCATATTCGCAGTCTCCGGTTCCAAAGGCCGCGGAGTATAGCGGGGCATGGGTCGAAGGCAAGTGCCGGCCAACCCGCCGCAAAATCAAATCCTCCCATCTTCACAGCGTCAGTTTTTGCCGCTTTGCTTTTGCCATTTGGCCAAACCTTGTGGTATTCTTACCCAAGCGGGTCCTATACACCGCGCCAGGAGCGGGGCCATGGAGGCTCCAGGGTACTTAAGTGCCTTCCCACACAGGGCTAAACAACAAACGACAGCCGCACGCCACAACAGTGCCAAGCCTGCGGGGAGCGTGTGTCTCCCTGCGTCGGCCATTTGGGCTGTTGGTGCGCGCATAGCCAACGAGGAGATGCCATGATCGCCAACACCAACCGCATCGTTCGCCAAAGCCATCTTCGCCGCA
>Ga0209381_1001504_pt1 | contig 37075 bp, 24 predicted proteins | sample DewCreD2012metaG_FD_184111 | JGI IMG/M metagenome (GOLD analysis project Ga0209381, IMG submission 184111) | Hot spring sediment bacterial and archeal communities from British Columbia, Canada, to study Microbial Dark Matter (Phase II) - Dewar... ... | reverse complement strand
TTCGCCGCCCGGAACTCCGGATCGGCCACGCCGTTGCGGCTGATCAGGTTCTTGAGGCGCAGTTCGTTCTGCCCGTGCGTCGTTTCCGCGATGATCAGGTCGCGCCGCGCCGCCGCTTCCTGCGACTCGGCCGGCAGCACGTCGACTCCCGCCAGCGCTCCCAGCTCGTAGCGGCGCCGGCTCTCCCGGACGAACCGCTCGGCCGTCTCCAGCGCGCTGCGCCGCGCCTTCACTTCTTCTCCGGAGGACAGCAGCGAATAGTACGCATTGAGCACTGCGTCCACTGTGGCGGTCACCTGGTTGCGGAACTGTTCGTCCGAAGTCCTCAGGTTGATACGCGACACCGTGATGGTACGGGCGTTGACGGCGCGCCCGAAACCCTGCAGGAGATTGTGCTGCACGCTTAGCGACAACGTCGTCGCCCACGAGGGATTCAGAAGGTTCGAAGGCGCGTTCTCTTCCAGCCAGTTTCCGCGCAGGCTGAGCGTGAAATTGCCGCCGCTCAGCAACCCCTGCTGGATCGAGTAAGACGTGTTGACCAGATCCTGAACCAGAACCGGAGTGAGGCTCTGCACCGCATTCGGCTGCGGCAGGCTGCGGTGGGCGTAGGTCGTCGTGGCCTGCACGATCGGATCGAGGTTTTGCGTCACCGGACCGAGCTGCGTAATCTGCGCGCTGTCGCCGCCGCGTGTCACGCGCTCCGTGCCGCCTCCGGCCACGCCCGCGGCGCTTTGCGTGCCCAGTACGCCCTGCCCGCTGGCCACCGCGCCCGCCTGCGCCGCGGCGCTCGGTACGCCGGGCAGCGCCCCGCCCGCCTCGGCGCGGGTGAGCCGCACGCGCGCCAGCACCGGCGCATAGCGGGCGATCTCGACGTCGATATTGTTCTCCAGCGCCAGCGCGATCGCGTCCTGCACCGTCAGATACAGGTGCCCGGCGCGCATCAGTTTTCTGAGCCTGTCCGAGTTGCCCAGCCGCGCCGGAGGAACTGTCTGCGCCTGGTACGGACGCAGAAACACGCCTGATTGAGGTTTCACCGGCTCGATCCCGATCCGCATCTGCGCCGGGGCGGAAGGCAGCAGGAGAAGCCATGCCAGCCCGGCGGCGCCAACCCGCCGCGCGCGCGTCATCTCCGCACCTCCTCGGGCGCCTTCGACTGGATGCCCGTGATTTCGCCGCGCAGCGCTTCCTCCACCGAAATCCCGTGCACCTCCAGAGTCCGGCCCAACGCCTGATCCAGGGCGATCTTCGCGTGGCTGTAATTGGCCATCGCCTGCACCTCGGCGCTCTGTGCAGCCGCCAGGTCGCGCTGGTCCTGCACGATCTGGAAGGCCGTCGTCGCTCCAAGCTCGTATTTCTTTTGGTCCGCGCGCAGCGTCGCCTCGGCCAGTTCGCGCGCCTTCACCGCCGCCTCGTAACGCGCCCGCGCCTGCTGCAGCCCGATGACGGCGTTTTGCACGTCGACGCGGATCTGGTTGATGTTCTTCTGCAGAATGAGTTCATTCTGCCGGATCTCCAGAAGGCTGGCCGCGTAATCGGACTGCGCCGCGCGGTTCCGCAGGGGAATATTCAACGAAAATCCGGCTGAATAATTCGGGAAATTCCGGCGCAGGATCTGCTTCCACAGGTTGCCATAGCCGCCGACGAAGATTTCCGGCACGCCCGTCGCTGCGCCAATCGTGGTCAGATCGCCCGTCAGCGCGTTGTTGGTCAGCTGCGCGAACGCCTGCAGCGTCGGCCGCAGCGAGCTCCGGATGCCCTCCAGGTTCATCCGGTTGCTTTCCAGGTTCAGGCGGCTCTGCTGGATCTCCGCACGTTTCTCAAGCGCCACGGCCACCAGTTTTTCGAGATCGGGCAGCGGCTCGTCCTCGGGTTTCACCATCGTGTCCAGCGGCACGATTCGCAGCGCCGCAAGCTCCGGAGAGGCCACGCCGGTCCGGCTCAGCGCGTTCTTCAGGATGACCTCCTGCTGCATCAGGTTCGTCTGGGCCACCACCAGGTCCTGCCGCGCTGCGTACAGCTGGGATTCGGCACGCGTCACTTCGATTTCGGCCAGAGTGCCCAGCTCCACCATCCGCCGGTTGTCATTCAGCAGCTTCTGCGCTGTCTCCACCGCCTGCTGGCGCGCCCGCACTTCGTAGTGGAAACTCACCAGGTCCCAGTAGAGGTTCAGCGCGGCGGAGACGGTTTCGATCAGTTGCAGACGGAACTGCAGGTCGCTGACCTTCAGGTTGTTTCTCTGCACCAGGATGTTCCGCATGTTGACGCTGCGCCCGAATCCCTGGAGCAGGTTCTGCGTGACCTGCAGGTCGAGGTTGCCCTGGGTGAACGGGTTCAGGCTGAAAAAGAGGCTGTTCACCTTCAGGCGCTGGCTCGAATATCCCAGCTGGGCGCTGGTTCCCGTGGCCCAGTTCTGCGCATATTGCACCTGGAACACGCGGGCGTCCTGCACGAGCGAAGTCGTTCCGGTCAGCACCGTGTTGCTCTGGGGAATCGTCTGGTGGGAGAAGAAAGCCACGGCCGTCACGGACGGGTCGAGCGACGGAATGGGCGGGCCCAGCTGGGTCAGGATGCCGCCGCCGGAGCCGACGCCCGCGCCTGCAGCCGCCACAGTGCCCGTCGCCGTGCTCACTCCCTGCAGGCTGACGCTGCGCGGCCCCGGCGCCACCGGCGCGCCCACGCTGCGCAACACGCCGCCGGCTTCGGCGCGCCTCAGCACCTCGCGAGCCAGCAGCGGGCCGTAGCGCTGCACTTCCACATCGAGATTGTTCTCGATCGCCAGGGCAATGACGTCTTTCGCCGACAGATACAGGTTGCCGGCTCGGATCAGCGACTCCAGCCGCGGCGAATTGGACAATTGAATCGGGGGCGCCGACCGCGCCTGATAAGGCCGGGTCAGCGCGCCCCAGCCGCCTCTCGGCGGCTCCAGCCTCGCAGCCGTCTGCGCAAAGGCTGATGACGGGAAGCCGTGCAAAAACGTGACGAGTGTAACGGCGGCCACCGCCGCCCGGGACGCGGACAATCCTTCCTGCATGCTGTTCCTTAATACGCGGACAAGGCTGAAGTGTTCCTTCCTTCGGATGCGGAAGCCGCCATCCTGGATGGACAGGGTTCCCGTCCATGCCGGGAACCTATTTCATTCTCAAACAGGTTCGCCGCCCTTTGCCGGAGCCGGGCGGATGCCCCCGCAAATGAAAAGGGCGGGGAGCCCGCGGCGCCCCGCCTTTTTCCTGACAACGGATCCAGCGCAATCAGAAGGTGATCCGTCCGGACAACTGCAGGCTGCGGTTGTCCCCGACCGTCGACGTGATCCGTCCCACAGTGGGCGATCCGATCGCCGCATTCGGGAAGCCGAAATACGGCGTATTGAACAGATTGAATGCCTCGAACCGGAAGTTGAATTTCAGTCTCTCCGTGATCGGGAACGTCTTCACCACGCTCATGTCAATGTTGACGACGCCAGGCGAGTACAGCACGCCTCGCGCCACGTTGCCGTAATTGTTTGGCGGTGGAGCGGCGAACGCCGTCGCGTCGAACCAGTACCACGGGTCGGGATTGTCCAGGCGCCCGTCCCGCAGGCGGTCCGGCCAGCTTGGCGCGCCGTTGTTCACGCCGTTCTGCAGGCTCACGTTGAAAGGCCTTCCTGTCGTTGCCGTGATGATCCCGCCCAGCTGCCAGCCGCCGAGGATCAAGTCGGTAACACGGTTTTCGATGTTCACCTGCCGGCCCTTGCCGAACGGCAGATCGTACAGACCGTTGATCACGGCGCGGTGCTTGACGTCGAACCCCGAGGCGCCCCGGTAGCACTTGATGCAGGTGACGGTGAGCGGACCGCCAGTCTGGCCGCCGCCGCTGGCCACGGATCCGCCATAGTCCAGGCTCTTGCCCCACGTATACGCCGCCAGAAGCTGAAAGCCCTGGGCGAAGCGCCGTTCAGCCTTCGTGACGAGCCCGTGGTAGGTGCTCATGTTCATCGGCTCGAAGATCGTCACGCTGGGGATGTTCCTCAACGCCTGGATCGGACGGCGGTCTTCTACTGTCCCTGCCCCCAACCGGACTTCGTTGTGGTTGAAACCGTACAGCAGATTGATGCCGCGGCTGCCGGCATAGCCGATCTCGGCCATCCACTCTCGCGTGATCTGCCGCTGGATGTTGAAGGTCCAGGTCTGCGCGTATTGCGTCTGGTTGTTGAAGGAGTAACCGCGAACCACCGGCCGGCGTGTGTTGATCTCAGCGGTCGACTGCGGCTTCAGGGGCACCAGAGGTCCGAACGGCTGCTCGATCCGCGGCACGCCGGAATAATCCAGCAGGAAGTCGCTGAGGCTGAAGCTCTCGCTGAACAGGTGCGGCGGCCCCTGCGTCATCATGTTGGACGCCGACACAGGTTCCGGAAAATAGCTCAGCCCGTACCCGGCCCGGATCACCGTTCTCTGATCCCCGAAGACGTCATAGGCCAGTCCGAACCGCGGGCCGAAATTGTTGAGGTCCGTGTTGCGCAAAGCCCGGCTGTAGCCGCCCTCATTGGCGTAGGCGAACATCAGTTTGGGAAGATCGAAGCTGGTCATCCGGTCGTACTTTTCCGTTTCCGGATGGAAGATTTCATACCGCACGCCAATGTTTAGCGTCAGCCGGGAATTCACCTTCCAGTCGTCCTGGAAGAACCAGGCATTTTCCCAGGCGCGCAGTCCGGGCACGCCCAGCAGGAATCCCCTCTGCCCGCTCTGGATCAGTCCAAGCAGCATCGTGGCGAAACCGGTGCCGCCCGTCCGCGACACCGGGTCCATCGTGAAGCCGCGTCCGAAAGTGAACTGTCCGCGGGTATCGGCGTTGGTGAATGGAGACGCGTCACGGCGCACCACGTGGTAGCCGAACTTCAGCGTGTGGCGGCTGACGGTCCAGTAGACGTTGTAGTCCGTCTGGTAATTCACCTGCTTCGGACGGGCGGGAAGGAAGCTTGGACCGCCGCTCAGGCCCGTAAAGTCCGTGATATTGATCGTCGGGATTCCGGTTGAATTGTCGGTCAGGTTGATGTTCCTGATGCCGAGCGAATCCGCCACGGGAATCCCGAAATCGGAGTGCACCGTCGACGGGTTCGTCCTCGCCCAGCCGGCGCGGAACTCGCCGACGATCGAAGGCGACCACACCCGGCTCCAGTTAAAGGCTCCGCCGTGGGTGCGCAGCCTCGTGTATTGGATGCCGGCCACAAACGGGCCGAGCTTGAACCGCTGCGCCGCCTCTGCCGGAGTCGGCAGGCAGCAGTTGGCCTGACCCTGAGGGGCGTCCAGGTCGTACCACTGCTGCGCATAGCGGAAGAAGACGGAGTCTTTCTGGGAGGCCTGCCAGTCGAATCGCAACGTATACTGGTTGTCCTTGATCTGCCTTGTCGGAGCAGACTGATAGTTGTTGAAATTCCCTGCCAGATTGGGCCGCGGATACAGGCTGGCCACGTTGCGTGAAACCTGCCCGATCAGCGAGCCGGGAATCGTGTTGTTGGGAAAGGGATCGCGGAGGAAACCCGACGGGTTGGCCGGATTCACGCGGGTCGTGAAGGGGTTGTAGACCTGGATCAACGCACCGGCGGGCGTGCGGAAATCGCTGAAATCTCCGGCGCGGACCGCATCTGTCGGCACTGTGTTCAGGTAATCTAGTCCGCGGACCTCGCGCTGGCCGGCGTAATCAGCCCAGAAAAAGAGTTTGTTGCGGATGATCGGGCCGCTGGCCGCCGCGCCCATCTGATGGCGCCGGAAGGGGAGCTTCTTCGGCAATGCCTGCGGCGTCTGGAAGTAGTTCCGGGCGTCGAAGACGATGTTGCGGTGGAACCAGAAGGCCGTCGCGTGCCAATCGTTCGATCCCGAGCGCGTCGAGACGCTCACCACGCCTGCGCCACGGCCGAATTCGGCTGAAAACGAGCCTGTCAGCACCTTGAATTCGCGCACGGACTCGAGTGATGGCTGGACGATCACGGTGTTGAACGTGTATTCGTTGTTGTCGATGCCGTCGATCAGCCAGCCGTTGGCGTTGGCCCGCTGCCCGAGCGGGTTGTAGTTCGACGCGGCGCGGGGGTTGAACGTCGAGGCGCCTGACAGGTTTTCTCCCGCCTGCCCTGGCGTGACGCCCGGAGAAAGATAGACGAGCTGAGCGAAGTTGCGGCCGTTCAGCGGAAGCTCCTGCACGGCGCGCTGCTCGATCACCTGGCCGGTCTCGGCGCTGGCGCTTTGCACCAGCGGAGCGGCTGCCGTCACTTCAATGGTCTCGGTCACGTTTCCCACCGAGAGGCTGAGGTCCACGCGAACCTGTGCGTTGACCGTGACAACGATTTCGCGCTGCTCGGCCCGCTTGAACCCCGGCTGTTCGACTGTGACACGATAGGTGCCCGGTATCAGGAACGGCACGATGTAGGAGCCTGTCTGATCCGTCGTGCGCGTGAACACAGTTCCCTGTCCTTCATTCAGCACTGTCACGGTGGCGCCGACTACGACTGCCCCCTGCTGGTCCGTGACCGTTCCGAAGATCGTCCCTGTAGTTACCTGGGCGTTCAGGGTTGCTCCCACGACCCCCAGGACAAGCAATGCGCACAGCCAGGTGCGCGGCGTAAAGATTGCTTTCATGTCTCTGCCCCTTTCTTTCCGCCGAAAGCGCCGGGATCGATGGGCCCCGAGGCGTTCCGGCCGGGCTAGTGTGATATGCAAAGGCTCGCGCGATTGGAAGGGTAGGGTGGGCTTTCTCCTGCTGTCTCTGACGATCCTCGGTGTTGTCAGCGATCCATCCGGCCGTCCCGTCAGCGGAGCGGTCGTCCGTCTGCAGACGCCGCAGGCGGATGTGGCCGTGCAGCGGACAGCTCCGGACGGCTCCTTCCGGTTCTCTCCCGCGGTCCCGGGCGTTTTTCTGCTGCGGGTGGAAAAAGACGGATTCGCCCTGTGGGAGCGTCCCGTCGCCATCGAACCCGGCAGGGAAACCCGCATTCCGGTCCAGCTGGCCCTCGGCGTCCGCACCGAACAGATCACGGTCTCGGCCGAATCAGGCGAGATTCTCGAGCCGCACCGCACGCCGCAGCGCGTGACGCTGCTGTCGCGCGCGACGATCGAAGCGCAGGCTGACCGCACGCTCAGCGAAGCCGCCGCGGGAGAATCCGGCGTTGCAGAACAGCGCACCGCGCCGGCCATGGGCTCGATGTTTGTCCGCGGACTCACGGGAAAGAACGTGAGCGTGTACCGCGACGGAGTCCGCGTCACCACCTCCGCCCAGCGCGGAGGCGTCAGCACGTTTTTCAACCTGCTCGAACCGGCGGCCGTGGAAACCGTCGAAATCCTCCGCGGTCCCAACAGCGCGCAGTACGGCTCGGATTCCGTCGGCGGCGCCGTGCACGCGCTGAGCCGCGGCGCGCCGCTGTCGCCCGTGCCGTTCTTCACCGCCAGCAGCGCTTCTTTCTACGATTCGGCCACGCATGGATTCGGCCAGCAAATCACACCTGCGCTCTCCGGGCCGCGCTTCGCACTGGCCGCACATCTCGCCGCGCGGCGCATCAACACGGCGCGCACCGGCCGCGGTCTCGATTCCCACAGCGCCATCACCCGCTTCCTAGGCCTGCCTTCATCCATCCTTGCCGCCCGCCTTCCGGACACCGCGTTCACGCAATACGGGGGAAGCCTGCACGCGCAGGCGGTCCTGTCACGGAAGCTCCGCCTCGCCGCCCACTACGACCGCAGCCAGCAGGACGGCGCGAAACGCTATGACCAGCTTCTCGGCGGCGATGGGAATCTGATCGCCGATCTGCGCAACCTGATGGCCGATTTTGGTTACGTCCGGCTGCACGCCCTTTCCCTGCCCCTGTTCGACCGCGCCTGGGCTTCCTTCAGCCTGAACCGTCAGCGCGAAGAACGCGTCAATCAGGGCGGCAACGGGAATCCCGCTGCTTCGATCACGCACCAGTACGAGCGCATGTCGGTCTGGGGCCTGCAATGGGCTGCCGAGCGGCGCGTCGGTTCTCATTCCCTGTCCCTGGGGGGCGAAGGCTACCGCGAGCTGAGCCGCGCGCCGGCGTTCACCTGGAATCCTGCCTCAGGGGCCGTCGCCCTCACCCGGCCGCGCATCCCTACCGGCGCCCGATACCTCAACTACGGCCTGTACATTCAGGACTCCTGGGAGCCCGAGCCCCTGGCCCGTCTGCGCCTCTCCGGCGCCTTGCGCCTCGGCGGCGCTTCGTACCGCAGCCGCGCATCGGCTTCCCCGCTGGTCGATGGCCGTCCCCTCTGGCCTGATGATTCGCTCGCCGCCAATGCATTGACCGGACGCGCCGGCGCCACTTTCCGCGTTGCTGCGCCAGTGTGGCTCCACATCAACTACGGGCGCGCCTTCCGCGCCCCTTCCATCACTGATCTGGGCACGCTCGGTCTTCAGGGCAATGGCAACTACGAGGCCTCCTACTCTTCCATCGCCTCTCTCGGCGGCTTCATCGGCGCTGATGCCTCGGCCGACGCGGTTTCTACGGGCCGGCCCGTGGAACAGCTCCGCCCCGAATCCAGCGACAGCCTGGACTCCGGAATTACGCTCCGCTCGGACCGTCTGCGTTTCAGCGTCAACTATTTCTGGTCGCGCCTGTCGAACACGATTGTCTCGCAGACGCTGATCCTGCCTCCCGGCGCCGTCGGCCAGCCCCTCGGCGATCAGATCATTTCCGCGCAGCTCCCCAGCGGCGCCGTCTTTGTTCCCGCTGCCACCAATCCGGTTCTCGTGAGGGCCAACTACGGCGGAGCCCGCATGCGCGGCTTCGAACAATGGGTCGAGGGCCGCATCAGCCGCTCCTGGCACCTGCGCCAGACCTGGACCTGGGTGCGCGCCGCGGATGCGGTGACCGGCGCCCCGCCCGATATCGAACCCGGCATCCCGGCGCCGCAGGGCCGCCTGACGATCCGTTACACTCCGCCACGCTGGCGTGTCTATGCGGAAGCCTACGCCGATGCTGCTCGGCGTCAGACGCGGCTATCGTCGCTCGCGCTGGCCGACCGCCGCATCGGCGCATCCCGCTCGCGGTCCAACATCGCCAGTTTCTTCACCCGCGGCGCGCGCGTCCGCGGGCTCACGGACGGAACGATTCTTTACGCCACGGGCGAAACGCTCGCGCAGGTGCAGCAGCGCGTTCTCGGCAGCGCCAATTCAGCGCCTCTCTTCACTGCCATTCCCGGGTACGCCGCATTCGGTCTCCGCGTTGGGGCGCCTCTGGGCGCGCGCACCGACCTCTCTGCCGATCTGTACAACCTCGGCGACCGCAACTATCGCGGCGTCGGCTGGGGCATCGACGCCCTCGGCCGCGGCGTCACCCTGAAGCTCCGCCACCGCTTCTGAAACGGGCAAACGGCCGGGCTCAAAGGTCCGGATCCCCCCTCCGCCCTGTCCTGAAATTCCAGTGCAATCCGGTCATCCACATATGCCGCAGCGCACCGACGTTGGCCCGCCGCGGTTCGACGAAGTAGCCGAAATCCAGCGACAGCCGCGATCCGTTTCCGGCGCGAATTCCGGCGGAATAGCGGGTGGAGCGCCAGCCGTGCGCATCCAGGAAGTTCTCCACCGCCGCATGCGGCGCGATCGCCCGCCTGCCGCTGATTCGCAGGCGCACCCGGTAACGGGTGAAGTCGCTCCCCTGGGCCAGCTCGAAGCGTTCCGCCAGAGCCCTCAGATCCAGCCGAGCCGTCTTCGCGTTCCAGACTGTTCCCTCCGACCCGGCAAACCCTCTGTGCCCTCCGATAAAGTCCTCGGCGGAATTTTCCTGCTGCGTGTAATAGTAGCCGGCGATCAGTTTCCAGCCGCGCCTCACCGTGTATTCCAGAATCGGCCCGCCGCGGATCTGATAAAACCCGAGCCGCCCCGGTTGAGTGCGGATCCGCGTGTGGATCACAAGATCGAGCTTCGGCGTCAGGCCGATGCTGCCATCCATGCCGTGCTGCGTCTCGGTCTGGGCTGAAGCAGCCCATCCTGACACGGCAAAAATTGTGATCCGCAACCAGTTCCCTCTCATCCGCTCCACGATCCGGCTTCGCTTGCGCGAGGCCCGCTAACAAATCGGGCAGCCGCACGGGCGGCTGCCCTTCAGCCAGTGGACCGGGCGGAGTCGTCGCTCCGCCCTGGAAACCCTTCAAAGCTTACTTGTCCGACAGCGCCGCCACGCCTGGCAGCACAAGTCCGGACAGATACTCCAGCGACGCGCCGCCGCCCGTCGAGATATGGCTGATCCTGTCCGCCACGCCGGCCGACTTCACCGCTTTCTCGCTGTCGCCGCCGCCGACGACGGAGAGAGCGCCGCTCTCCGCCACGGCTTTCGCCACGGCCACAGTGCCCGCGTCGAACGGCTTCTTCTCGAACACGCCCATCGGTCCGTTCCAGATGATCGTCTTCGCGCCGCGGATGACCTCAGCGTAGGCTTCGCGCGTCTTCGGACCGATGTCGAGCCCCATCTTGCCCTCAGGGATTTCCTCGACAACCTCGCAGGGCGCGTTCTCTTCCAGTACCTCCGCCACGACGTGGTCGCAGGGCAGAAGGAGCCGGTCGCCCGCCTTCTCCAGCAGGCCCTTCGCAAGATCCAGCTTGTCGTCTTCCACCAGGCTCTTGCCCACCGGCTTGCCCTGCGACTTGAGGAACGTGTATGCCATCGCGCCGCCAATCAGCAGGCGGTCGGCGAATTTCAGCAGGTTTTCGATCACTTCGATCTTGTCGCTGACCTTCGCGCCGCCCAGAATTCCGATGCACGGCCGCTCTGGATTCGCCGTGCATTTCTCCAGATACTCCAGCTCCTTTTCCATCAGGAGCCCGGCGGCGGCGGGCTTCAGGAATTCGATGATGCCCACGGTTGACGCATGCGCGCGGTGCGCCGTGCCGAAAGCGTCGTTGACATAGACATCCCCGAGCCGCGCGAGCTTCTTCGAAAACTCCGGATCGTTCTTCTCCTCCTCGGCGTGGAACCGCAGGTTCTCGAGCAGCAGGACCTCGCCGGGCTTCGGCAGCATCTTCTCCACTTCCTCGCCGATGCAGTCCGGCGCCATCGCCACAGGCTTGCCAAGCAGCTCGCTCAGACGCTGCGCCACCGGCTTCAGGCTCATCTCGGGATTCGGCTTCCCTTTCGGCCGCCCCAGATGCGAGGCGAGCACCAGCGCCGCGCCTTTTTCCAGCGCATACTGGATCGTTGGCAGCGCAGCGCGGATTCTCTTGTCAGAAGTAATTTCCTGCCCGCCAGGCGCGAGCGGCACATTGAAGTCGACGCGCATGAACACGCGTTTGCCTTGCAGATCGAGATCGCGAATCGACAGTTTCGGCATAGAATAAGGCCCTCATCCCAGATGGTATCATCCGGAATCGGCCCTCCGGCGGTCACTTCTCTGCTGGCGCGCCTTTCAGTTCGACGCTCAAACCGGCAGCTTTGTAAGCTTCGATCAGCGCTCCCGCGGCCGGGCCGAAGACCGGTGCGTGCACCTGCGTATTCCCTCCCCGTTCCACGCGCTTCCGGTACTCTTCGTAAAGCCGCGCGCACCTGAACACGCCGCCGATCGGCGCAGCCCGTACATGGTCCTGCGGCGTGAACACCTGCATGCGGGCTGCCATCGTCAGTCCCGCCAGGTGCTGCGCGGCTTCCACCAGAATGTCCGCCGCTACATCATCGCCTTCATCGGCTGCCTGCTCCACCACGCGCGACAGCTCCGCAATGCGCGGGCGCGGATATTCCGGCGTGTAGAAGCGGTGCAGAAGATCGTTGGCGTCGCGCGCTCCCGTCGCCTCCAGCAGTTTCTGCCGCAGCGCCGTGGGCGGTCCCCAGCCTTCTTCCATGCGCAGAGCCGCCCGCAGCGCCTGCCGTGTCAGATCGAACCCTCCGCCTTCGTCTCCGAAGATGAATCCCCATCCGCCCGCACGCGCGAACTTGCCTTCGGCATTCCGTGCAAATGCGATCGAACCAGTGCCAGCGATCGTGATGATACCCGGCTGCCCCGCGTGCGCGCCGGTCAGCGCGATCCAGGCATCGTGCGTCACGATGCGCTTCTTCAGCCGGAACATCTCCGCGATCAGCCCGTCCTTGTCCGCCGGCCCGCCAGAAAAACCGAAACACCCCGCTTCAAACTCCAGCCCCTCCAGAGCGAGCCCCGCTTCTTCCGCCGCCATCCTGACGCAGCCGCCGATCGCCGTGCGGAACTTCTCGCGCGCCTGATCGCCCGAAACATGATTGCACGGGCCGCCGCGGCCCTGTCCGATGACCAGGCCGGTTTCGTCTCCAATCAGCGCCGTTGTTGAAGACTGTCCGCCATCCACGCCCACGAAGTATTTCGGCATGCCTCTATTCCAACCGATACAGATGATAGCCGTCCACCGCCCCGATTTCCCGCAACCCCCACGCGGCCGCCAGCGCGGACACGTCCGCCCACGCATAATCGTCCTCGCGCAACAGCAGATGCGTCACGCCGCCGCGCTTCATCTCCTCCACCGCCATGCGCCGGAGCGTCAGCGGCACGACCGCCCTCCGTCTCAGCGGTTCCCCCGGCAGCGGCGCCCACCCGCCCCCCGGCCTCTTGCCCTCCAGCCGCATCTGCACGCCGAACTGATCGTCGCTCATCACCAGCCGTATTTCGTCCACGGACTCCGCGCGCCCGAACTCCGCCTGCAGAAACATTCCCTCGCGGATCCGTTCCCACGACCGCCACCGCGTCGCCAGACTGCCGTCGAAGGCGAGCGGCGCGCCCCACGGATTCGGCCGCGCCTGGACGCGCCATTCAGGACTCCGCTCCACTTCGCGTCCGCCCGCGAAGGCGCGCAGTTCGAAGATGCTCCAGAGGTCTTTCTCCCGGTCGTCTCCCCTCGGCGGCGAGTTTGTCTGCACCACGCGGACACCTTCCAGTTCCTGCTTCGGAATACGGAACACGGCCTCCACCTTCGGGCGCATCCCGTCAAACAGCGCCACCTGAAGAAGATCCAGCAGCCTCTCGTTGCGCCCGCTCTGGAAACCGACGGCGACTTCCCGCGTCGTGTAGCTGTCCGGAATTCCGTTCAATGCCAGCACGAGCGCGTCCGGCGGCGTCAGCGCCTCAAGCATCCGCGCCGCCTGATAGCCAGACAGCCGCCGCGCCAGCCACTGCGTTTCATCTTCCAGCCGCAACGCCGCCCGCCACGGGATTTCCAGCCTGCGCCATCCGATGTCGCCCAGATATCTGTCCGGCAGATCGGGGATGCCGCCCACTGCATGCGCCGCCGCCAGCAGCGGAAGCACCGGCGCAGGTAGCCCAAGCGCCATTGCATAACTGACGAAGGGCGCGGCGGGCATCAGGAACCGCGCTCCAATGTTTGCGGCATAAGGCGCCGCCAGCACGGCTGCGGCAAGCACCATTTTCCGCCCCAGCTTCTTCCGCAACGCCAGCAGCCCCGCCGGCGCCAGCAGAAACAGGGGACCCCAGAAGCCGCCCAGCAGTTGCCCGCGGACCGTCAACTCCAGAGGCAGTTGCGCGTACGACTCGATCCCCGGATAGCGCCGCATGAACTCGACGTAGTCCTGCTCGAAGCTGACATGGACGAATTCGTTGGGCCACAGGCGGTTCATCAGCGGCGCCGCCGGATTTCCGTAGTACAGCCAGTTTCGCAATGGCCATGGTCCGGCAACCAGCGCCGCCGCCACGCACAGGATCGCTGTTGCCCGCCACTGTTTTCTCCACACGAGCCGCGCGAGCGGATATAGCACCACCACAGCAGCCGTGTACTTCAACGCGTAGGCGAAGCCGCACATCATCCCCGCCAGCCACGCCGGCGCCTCACGCTCCACCAGATACACCACCGCGAACACAGTGCACGCCACCGCCGCATCCGTGTAGGCGCTGCTGCCATCCACGAGCGCGAGCGGCGAGCAGAGGAAGAACAGCCCCGCCGCCGCGCCTGCCGCCGGCACTCCGGAACGCTGCCCGAACCTGAGCATCAGCAGCGGCGCCGCCAGGTAGAACGCGCAATGCACCAGCGCCGCCGCTGAATGGCGCCCGAACGCGAACGCCCACAGGAACAGCATCTCCAGCCCCTGCGACAGCGCCGCATACAGGTTGGTCGAAATCGGCGCAAAGCCGTGCCCGCGGTAGTACCGCTGCACGATCGCCAGATGATAACTGCTGCCGTCCGGGCTGATCTCAGGCGCCATGGCGGACACGATCGCGATGACCGCATATGCGGCGAATGCTGTCCAGAACAGCCACCGCCAGAGCCGCGGCAACGGCTCGAGCCGCCCCGCCGCCCGCCGCCGGAACGCCCCGTCTCTCCACGCCGCCGCCACGATCACCGCGCCCGCGAGAAGAAACGCAGCGTCGTAGACGATGTGCACCGCGCACGTTGCTGTGACGAGAAGGCTCAGCAGCGGCGCGCCGCAGACAAAAGCGAGCAGGTGTTCCTCTTCGCGCGCCAGAGCGAGCCGCGTCCGCTTCAGCGCCATGCGCCCCAGCGCCCACGCACAGAGCACGGCGAAGCCAGCTCCGAACAGCACCGACAACGCCTTCGGCATGAGCTTCCCTAAAGCGTGAACCCGGCGCTGCTGAGCATGTAGCCGCGCCTCTCGTTGCCCTGGAGCCATTCGGCATCCGCCGCCAGTTCAACGATCACCGCCTCGCCGCCGGAGAGCCAGTCTGCAGGCACGGGCTGCTTCCATACCTGATACCCGGGGCGATCCGCCGGGATTGCTCCCAGCGTTCTGCCGTTAATCCGCACTTCGATCCTCCGCCCGCCGGCGCGCAAGAATTCATCCGGCACCACCAGCACAGCCTCGAACTGCACTCCCCGCGTCTCGTCCAGCCGGAAGCGCAATTCAGCGCGCCTGCCCGCCCACCTCCAGTCGTCGTGAACCACGCTGTCGATTCCGGCGGCGATTTGCGCGCCGGCGGATGGCTCCCACAGCAGCGCGTAGTGGGCGGCTGGCGCAGGCGGCGCCTGCTGTTGAGGGACAGGCATTGGCCCCGGAAGCCTTGCGCAGCCCGCAAGCGCGGCAAGACAGCCGGTGACGAACCAGGGCGCGCTTTTCACGGCACGTTCTTGTCCGGCGCGCGGCAGATCGTTTCCAGCGGGCAGCGCCCGCACTCGGGTTTCCGCGCCTTGCAGATGCCGCGGCCGAAATGAATTACCTGATGCGAAAACAGAATCCAGCGTTCCTGCGGCAGGATGCGCATCAGGTCCTGTTCGATTTTCTCCGGCGTCTTCTCCCGCGTCAGCTCCAGCCGCTGCGCGATTCGCGTCACGTGCGTGTCCACCACGACGCCGCTCGCGATGCCGAAGGCTGTCCCGAGCACGACATTCGCCGTCTTGCGGGCGGCGCCGGGGACGGTAAGGAGCTTCTCCATCTCCCGCGGAACCTCGCCGCCGAAATCCGAAACGATTTTCTGCGCTGCTCCGACAATATTTTTCGCCTTGTTATTGAAAAATCCAGTCGAACGGACGATCCCAGCCACCTCGCGGACGTCCGCATCCGCCATCGCCGCCGGCGTCGGAAATCTCGCAAACAGATGCGGCGTCACCATGTTCACGCGTTCATCCGTGCACTGCGCCGAGAGGATGGTCGCCACCAGCAGCTCCCAGGCGTTGCGGTGATGCAGGGCGCAGGTGGCCTCCGGATACAGCCGGTCCAGGGCATCAAGAATCGCCTGCACGCGGGCCGGGTCTGGCGCCGTCGGCCGCTTCCCTGCGCCGGCTGCTTTCCGGACAGCGGCTGCCGCCTTCTTCGGCCTCGGCTGTGGCTTGGCCGCCCTGCGCGGCGCGCGTGCTTTCGCCATGGAAGCCTCGCTTGCGAACTAACATGGTAGCATTGCGCTTTCCGCTTGCCGCCGCACTGCTGGCCCTTGCGGCCTTTCTGCCGCTGCTCGGCATCCCGGCGCCTCCGGTCCCGGATACCCCGCCTTTACTGCCCTGGACGAGCCGTCCGGGCGCCGCATCGTGGCTGTGGCTCCTTCAGGAAACCGGTCCGCCGCCGTGGCTTCCCGTGGCCGCTGCAATGGGTCTGCACGCTGCCAGCAGCGCGCTTCTCGCCATTCTGCTTCCGCGCCTCTTTCCGTTCCGCGCCTCCGTGCTGGCTGCATTCATCTACGCCGCGCACCCGCTCCATGCCGACACGCTCGCCCTCGAGCCGCTCGCTGCCACGCTGCCGGCCATCACGCTGGCGCTGTCCGCGGCTCTCGCATTTCTCCGCAACGACGCCCGCGCCGGCTGGCTCTTCTCCGCCGGGGCGATGCTTTTCGATCCCGCCGTTGCCGCCGTCCCGTTCATCGTTCTGCTCCTCGCGGGCAGGTACGCCGGCGGCAGAAGCCTCCTGGGGCTGGCGGGCATGGGCGGGCTTGCCTGGCTGGCCGCCTTCAGGTCTTCCTGGCCGCAATTGGCGGCGGAATGGCCCTGGTTCGGAATCTTCGCCCTTCGGGCCATTTTTCAGGCTCTGTTTCCGCTCGCTCTCACGCCGGGGCCGGATCTGCGCGCGGAACCATGGCAGGCGGCACTCGCTGCGGCGGCGGTTGGAGTCATCGCCTGCATGGCACGAACCGCCGGCCGCCGCCACGCTCTCGGCGCGTGGTTTCTCTCCGGAATCGGACTGCTTGCTTCGGTCTATTGTCTTCCGGCTGGCAGCGGCGAGCGCAGCCTCGCCATGCCGCTGGTGGCCCTCGCCGCGTTCGCCGCTCTGATTCTGGAGCAGGCCGACTGGCGTCTGTCAGCCATCTATGTGGCCGTGCTTGCCCTGCTCTCGCTCTCCTACGCGCGGCTGTGGCTCGATCCCGTCGCCATTGGCATGGAAGCAGTCCGGCTGGCGCCCGGCCTCGCCGCTCCTGCCCTCGAGCTCGCCCCGCACCTGCCACCATCGCAGGCGCTGGAGTTGCTGGCCGAGGCGCGCCGCCACGGCGATCCGCATCCTCAGCTCGCCGCCGCGTACGGAGCCGCCCTGCTCCGCGCGGGGCGCCCGCACGAAGCCCTGGCGGAATTCGACCGTGCGCTGGAACTCGATCCCCGCCTCCACCGGGCGCTCGCCGGGCGCGCCGCCGCATGGCTCGCCCTGCAGCAGACAGAAGCCGCCCGCGCCGATCTCTTCCGCGCGCTGGCTCTCCAGCCGTGTTCTCTGGAAACGCGCCTTGCTCTCGCCCGCCTCGGAGAGACTCTTCCTTCAGATCAGCGCTGCGCCTGGACGCTCGCCCAGCGCCGCCTTCTGGCCTCCGCTACTTCGCGTCCATGATTTCCAGGCGCGCCCGCACGAACTGCCAGTCAGGGAGCTCGTAGACGCGCAGAGGCGTCACCAGCGGCGCTTCCATGTCTTTCAGGCCGTAAGCCGGAATCGAGCCGGGCGATGCCTCCACGACGGCAATCACCGCCTCGCCCGGCGCCGCGTTGGCAGCCTCCAGCGTGACTTTCACGCGGAACCCCGTCAGGTCCGCCGGAGCGTGGTTCACCAGGACAAAACGGGTCAACAGCTTCTTGTCTTTTCCCTCCAGCAACCGCACGCCAGCCACTTCCAGGTACTTGGCGAAGGGGTGAGCGGAGGCCTGCGCCTGGGGCGTCTCAAATGGAGCCGCTTTCTTCGCTGTCCCGGCGCTTCCCTGATCGGACGAAAGGTACCGGTACAGCAGAAACAGGCCGCCGCCAATCACAACCAGAGTCAGCACCGCAGCCAGCCACGCCGGCATCGGACGCCGGTTCCGGGTCTCGCCGATCACATACATCTGTTGCTGCGTTGGCGCAGCCGCGGGCGGAACGGCTGCCGGCGGCGTCCAGGCGGGCTGCGGCGGGGCCTGAGGCGCCGCTTCGGCAGGCGGCCATGCCGCCTGCGGAGGAGCCTGCGTCCAACCGCCCTGCCCTGCCTGATGCGGTGGAAGGGAAGGCGGAGGCGCGGAAGGCGCATGCGGTGCGGCCGGCGGCGCCGCGGGCGGGGCGGCGGACGCCGCCTGCCTCCGCTCGACGCATCGCGGACACTCGGCCTCGGACGGCGGCACTTCGGCGCCGCACACGGGACAGATCCAGGTGAACATCGCTGCTCCCTCTTCAACTATAGGACGCGGCCCGGCGCAAGCCGGACTCACTATGCCAGCCGATACCGCGCCACCGCGGCTTCGTCCAGCTCAACACCGAAGCCCGGCGCCGTGCGCGGCTCGATCCAGCCGTCCCGCACCTTCATCGGCTCTTTCAGGAGCGAGTCGAACATCTTGACGCCCGACGCAGCGGGGAAATACTCAATGAAAATCGCGTTCGGCAGCGCTGCGCACAACTGCGTATGCACGTCCCAGTGATAGTGCGGCGCTACGGGGATGTCGAACGCCGCCGCCATGCAGGCGATCTTCAGCCACTCGCTCACGCCTCCGCAGACGGTTGCGTCCGGCTGCAGGATCGATGCCGCCCTGCGCTCCACCAGCTCCGCAAACGCCCACCGCGTGGCTTCCAGCTCGCCCGTAGCCACAGGGGTCCGTATCTTTTCCGCGATCCGCGCCATCGCCGTCAGATTGTCGGCGCGCACCGGTTCTTCGATCCAGTAAGGGCGGAACTCCTCCAGCCGCTCCATGGCGGCAATCGCCTCGGGCGCGCTCTTCCACCCGCCGTTGGCGTCGAGCAGGATGTCGAACTCCTCCCCCAGCGCCTTGCGCACCGCGCCCACCCTTCGCGCATCTTCAGCCGCGCTCAGCGCGCCTACTTTGAGCTTCACCGCGGTGAAACCCATCTCCGCCGTGGCCGAAACCTCGCGCACAAGCTCCTCGACGCTCTGCCCCGCGCGGTAGTAGCCGCCCGTGGCGTAACAGCGCATGCGCCGCCGGTGGACGCCCAGCAGCTCCATCACCGGCAGCCCCGCGGCTTTCCCGCGCAGGTCCCACAGCGCGATATCGATGGCGCTGATGGCCCGCAGCGCCGCTCCGCGCCGGCCCGCCTGGATCGACTGCCGGTACATTTCCGCCCACAGATGTTCTGTATCCACGGGGTTTGCCCCCAGCAGGATCGGCCGGTAGATCTCGTCGATCAGGGCCAGCATCGCGCGCGTGCCGTCGTAGCCGAGCGCGAAGCCCAGCCCCTCCAGCCCTTCGTCGGTCCGGATCTTCACGATCAGATGGTCTCGGTGCGTGATCCGCCGCACTGCGTCGGCCACGGGCTGCGGCAGCGGAATGGAGACGGCCAGCGCTTCGACTTCCCGGATCTTCATCTCGCTACGATGATGGCATGGAGCTGCTTGCCGGTGCGCTGGACTCTTCTGTAGCACTGGTGGCAGGCGCGTGGAATCCGCCCACGCGCGCGCATGTGGAGCTGGCCCGATCCGCGCTTGGATGGGCCAGGTGCGCCGTCTTTGTCCTGCCGCGCGCGTTTCCGCATAAAGCATACGAAGGAGCATCGTTCGGGCAGCGCACGGCGTGGATCCGCGCGCTGGCTTCGCTCCATCCGCTGTTCGCCGCTGCTGTCAGCGAAGGCGGACTGTTTCTCGAGATGGCCCGCGAGGCGCGCCCCCTGGGCGCCGGGCGCATCTTTCATGTGTGCGGCAGCGACGCGGCGGCGCGCATCGTTGGCTGGGATTACGGCGCGCTGCCTTCCATCGGCCAGCAGCTGGAGGAATATGAACTGCTCGTCGCCCCCCGGCCGCTGCCCTTCACTCCGCCTCCCAGCCTGCGCCCGCACATCCATACGCTGATGGTTCCGGTATTGCTCGACGGCATCTCCTCCACAGAGGTCCGCCGCCGCATCCGCGGGGGCGAGCCGTGGCGGCATCTTGTGCCCGATGTGATCGCGGACTCGGTGGCGCAGGCCTACCGCTGAGGCCACGCCCGGCCTCCGGTTGTAGACTGTCGCCATGCAGCGACGCACGTTTCTCTGCTCCGCCGGCGCGTTCATCCAGACCCCAGACCGCATCCGCGCGGGTGTCATCGGCGCCGGCGGCCGCGGCCGGCTGCTCACCTCCGAGTTCAGGGAAATCGGTGCCGAGATCCCAGCAGTGTGCGACGTCTATCAGCCGAATCTCGAGGCGGGCCTCCAGGCCGCCAGCACCGGCGCGCGCGGCTACAAGGATTACCGCCGCCTTCTGGAAGACCCCGGCCTCCACGCCGTCATCATTGCCACGCCGGACCACTGGCACGCCCGCATGGTCATCGACGCCGTCGAGGCGGGCAAGGATGTCTACGTCGAAAAGCCTCTTACCCACACGATCGATGAAGCCTTCCAGGTGGTCGAGGCCGTCCGCCGCACGAAGCGGATCGTGCAGGTGGGCACGCAGCGCCGCAGCGCTCCGCTGTTCCAGGAAGCGAAGGCCATCATCGATTCCGGCCGCCTGGGCGAAGTGCGGCTGGTCAACTCCTGGTGGCTCAACCACCAGAAGTCGCTCGCACAGCGCCAGCTCGAAGGGGAACTCGACTGGCGGCAGTGGCTCGGACCGGCGCCGCAGCGCCCTCTCGACCCCATGCGCTTCTTCAACTGGTATTACTATTTCGACTACTCCGGCGGCCTGCTGATCGGGCAGGCGGCTCACATGGTCGACGTCTTCCATTGGTTCATGAATTCGGCCGCGCCCCTGGCCGTCACTTGCTCGGGCGGGCGCGTCAATCTCGAGGGCGCCGAGATCACCGACACGGCCTCGATCCTGATCGAGTACCCCGAGAACTACTTCGCCGTGTTCACCCTCGGCTACAAGGCCATGCGGTATCACCCGCGGCTGGACCAGCTCGCCCAGTTCCATGGCTCGCGCGCCCGTTTCGACATCGGCCGCGAACACTTCCTTCTTTACCCGGAAACCAATCAGCCGGAACTCACGCCAGAACGGGAAGAGACCCGGCCAGGTTCGTTCGGCGCAGCTACCCGCGATCACATCCGGAACTTTCTCGATTGCGTGCGCACCCGCCGGGAACCGAACGCGCCCGTCGAGGCCGGTCTTTCCGCCGTTATCGTGCTGTCGATGACGCTGGATTCGCTCCGCTCCGGGCGGCGTCTGAAATGGAACGCCGCCGCCCGCCGTGTGGAAACATAAAGATAAGGTTCTCGTCTGAATTCAATGAGCACGAAAAACATCTCCTCCCGCCGCCTGTTCCTCGCCGCCGCCGGCTCGCTCGCCGCAGCGCGTTCCGCCCAGGCGAAGAAAGTCAAGCCTTCGATCAGCGCCCGCTCCGCCAGCCGCGTGGTGGGCGCGAATGACCGCATCCGCGTCGGCATGATCGGCGTGGGCATCATGGGCACCGGCCACCTGCGCGCCTTCGTCCGGCAGCAGGACGAAGACCGGGACATCGAAGTCGCCGCCATCTGCGATGTCTACAAGCGCCACCGCGAACGCGCCAAAGCGATTTCGAAGCTCGAAGACAAAGACATCTGCATCGAATACCGCGAGCTGCTCGAGCGCCCGGACATCGACTGCGTGCTCATCGCCACCCCTGACCACTGGCACGCCCAGATGACCATCGATGCCTTCGCCGCAGGCAAGGATGTCTACCTCCAGAAGCCCAGCACGCTGACCGTCGAAGAGAGCGCGCAGGTCATGGAAGCCGCCGCGAAATACAACCGCGTGCTCCAGGTCGGCAGTCAGTTCCTTTCCGACGCACGCTGGCACAAGGTGAAGGAACTGATCGGCGAGGGCGCGATCGGCGAGGTGCTGTGGGGCCAGACGACCTACAGCCGCAATTCGGTGGCCGGCGAGTGGAACTATTACATCGACGAAGAGGCGTCGCCGGAAACCATAGACTGGAAGCGCTGGCTCGGTCCCGCTCCGAAGCGGCCGTTCAGCGCCGAGCGTTTCTTCCGCTGGCGCAAGTATTGGGAATACTCCAACGGCATTGCCAGCGATCTCTACTACCATCGCGTCGGCCCGATGCTTTACGCCATGGGGCCGGCCTATCCGACGCGCGTCTCCGGCGGCGGCGGCATCTATGTGCAGAAGGACCGCGAAGTGCCCGACACGCTGGCGATGATCGCCGAGTACCCGAACTTCATGATCGTTGTGGCCGGCTCCATGGCCAACGGCGCGCCCAACCGGTATCTGCCGCAGGTCATCTACGGCCACTCGGGCACGATCGTGGTCGAAAACGACCGCGTCATCGTCACGCCGGAGATGTTCGTCGCCAAAGCGCTCAACCGTCCCACGGAAGCGCGGACATTCGAATTCAAGAATGCGCAGCGCGAGATGAACCGCCGCCACACGGACAACTTCTTCGAGTGCATGCGCACGCGCAAGACGCCCGTTCTGGGCCCGGAGCTGGCCCATCAGGTGATGCTGTCGGTGATGCTCGGCTGCGAAAGCTACCGCTCCGGCGAGATGCGCCTGTACGACCCGGCGGCGCGCAAGCTGACACGCCGCGCTTCCGCCCGTCCTGCCTACGAAGGGGACGGAAAGAACCACCCTCTGGGCCCGAAGAAGGAATCGTCCGTCTGACAGGGCATCCCCGGTGCCGGGAGCAGCGATCGGGCCGTGCCGCCTGACCCCAGGTTCGGGAAAGCCTGAGCTGCTCCCGGGATTCTCATGGGCTCTGCAATCCGGGCCGTCGCGGGAATTCGTTCCGAATTTCCCGCTGACCACGTGGGCGGGAACCAGTGGCGGCATGGATCGCCGGCAGCGATGCAACGCCGCAAAGCAACAGACGCCCGATCAGCGTGACTCCACTGGAATACAGCCCCATGGCCGATCAGTGCAACCCCTGGAGCACGTGGAACCCCGTGAAATGCGAGCCTGCCGGCGACCTTCCGGCTGTGCCGGCTGAATGATCGGGCGCGCGATCCCCGGACGATGGCGTCGCCTGCCTCCTCCGATCGCCAAGCTTGCGATATGAGTAGGAGGATGGCGATTGCCGAACTGATTTCACTGATTCTCCAACCCGAGAAGGAAAACTGGGCGAAGAGGCACCAGGAAGCGCTCGACCGCTTGTTCGGCGGCGGCGGAAGGTATCCGGACAAAGCTCGAAACGCGCTGAAATTACGGGCGCCTCAGGACATCGAAGTCCCATATGCAGCCTACATTCACCCCCAAAACCAGGACAGCGGCTCCTACGGAGGGACATCTTTCGTCTTTTTTCCGCCACCAGACTGGAAGTCAGGACCGTGCCTGATCGGATTCGTGGTTGGGACTCATGGATTGAATCCGGACGACGGTATTCTGAGCCGGCCAGGTCACGCCCGGAAAGTTCGGGCGATCTGCTCGTGGCTCAATCAACAAGCGCCCACTTCGGCGTGGGCGAAACAGGATCCGACGCGGACGGACGTCCGAATTCCTGACGAAGTGGTAAAGCGGTGGCCAGATCATAGACCTTCTCTGGAACGCTACGGTGGCGAGGTCTATGGACTATTCCGACCTCCGGAGGATGATGTCGAAGCGGCGAAGAAAGGACTCCTGGCATTTCTGGACCTGTTGTTGGAAGAACGCGGCTACAGCCCGCTAAAGGCTGCGTCTGAAGAAGCAGAGAGGATCCGTGCTGAATGGTTCGGACACATGATGCCAGTCGTGAGCGACGAGGAGGTGATCGAGCTCCTGGATCAGAGGCGCTTTGTGATCCTGCAGGGACCTCCAGGAACAGGCAAAACACATTTGGCAAAGAAACTGTTGCGGGATACCTACGGGGGGCGGGGTGAGATGGTTCAGTTCCACGCAAACACCACATACGAGAATTTCATTGGCGGACTGGCACCGATCGTAGATGGCTCCGAGGTCGGGCTGAGGTTTGCACCGAAACGCGGATACCTTTTGAACGCTGTTGTCAACGCCGGTAGGGAAAAGTTCCTGCTCGTGCTGGACGAGATCAACCGTGCAGACATGGCCAAGGTGCTTGGTGAAGCCATTTTCCTTCTCGAAGCGGGGGACCCGGATCGGGAAGTCACTCTCCCGCAGGACTTCGGGCTACCGATTGGATCCAGGCTTCGACTGCCCGAGAATCTGCATATTCTGGGGACCATGAACACGGCGGATCGCAGCATCGCGATTGTGGACGTTGCGGTTCGGCGGCGTTTTGCTTTCGTCGACTTATGGCCCTCCCACCAGGTCGTGCAGGATCATGGAAGCGCACTGGCAGTGAAGTACTTCCGCAAGACCTTGTCTCTCTTCGTGGAACATGCCTCCGATGATGCCCTGGCACTGGTACCGGGACACTCGTATTTCCTGGAGCGTGACGAACGGGCGGCGGTGCGGAAACTCAGGTTTGAATTGATCCCTCTGCTGAATGAATACCTGGCCCAGGGTTTTGTCTCCGGATTCGCTGAGCATGTGCGGGCGCTGATTCAGGAGATCGAGGCGCTGGGATGAACAGGACGGGATCCCCCCGGCAGCCTGTCAGAAGGGTGCCAGCTCCACTGGAGAAGGTGGCTCCTGTTCAAAGCCCCTGTCTGGAATTGGAGGATCACTCGCGAGAACGCGTTCCGGTGGGCAAACTGTTTCCGGTTGGGGACCGTCGGACTGCAGGCGCCACGCATGCGCGGCTGGCGGAACAACTTCTCGTACAAAATCGTCGGTTGTTCGACCAGCTCAATCTGGAGGTCGCTTCAATCTATGACGGATCCCAGGTTACCATTCAGATCGGGTCAGCCTCGAAAATCGGTGCCGTGCCGCTTCTGTCGCCTCTCACCGGAAGACCCGACTTTGGAATTGTCATCCAGCCCCGTTTCCCATGGAAAGGGCTTGGGCCAATGCTTGGCCAGATGGGCTGGAGAGTAGTTCCGCGCCCCCTGCGCCTTCCGTTGCTTCGAAGGTCAGAGCGCCGTGTCCCTCCGTGGGTCATCTCCCTGATGGTGCTGGAACGGTTGGAAACACTGCTTCGGCAACTTGATCGCCGCTTCGAGCTGAGGCAGAGTGTCTTGTCTGCCCCTAAGGGCACCATCCGGTGGAACGAATATGCGAACCGCCAACTGGCAATGGGGCGGGCGGATCGGGTTCCATGCCGGTATCCGGATTTGAGAGACGACAGCCTGCTGAAGGGCATGATCCGCTGGACCGCTGAGACGCAAGTGCGGAGCCTCTCCACGCAGGTTCGGCACGGCGGGTTTGTGCATCAGCTGCTGGAGCGGGCGCAGGGACTGATCGAAAGGGTAAGGGATGTGACGGCAGTCCGCCCCACACCCTCACTGACGGAAAGAGTCGCGCGGCTTCCTTTTCGGAGTGAGGGTTTTCTCGAGGGTCTTGAGGCAATCGAATGGACTGCCGAAGAGCGAGGTCTGGCTGGTGTGTGTGATCTGGAGGGTATCCCGTGGGTCATGGACATGGACCAGTTCTTTGAGGCCTGGGTCGAGTGTGTGCTTGAGGGGACTGCACGAAACGTGGGCGGAACGCTCCGGGTTGGCCGGCTGCGCCAGACGCAGGTGCCACTCCGATGGGAACGTCCCTCTGCTGGCACGCAAATGAGCCTGATCCCAGACTTCGTACTCCAGGCCGATGACTTCACGCTCATCGCTGACGCCAAATACAAGCGGCATTCCGAAGAGTTCTCTTCCCACACCTGGCGAGACGTTGCTGACGAGATCCGCGAAGCGCACCGGGAAGACATTCTTCAGGTTCTGGCGTACTCATCGTTGTACAGCGGCAGGAGTCGAGTGTCTGTACTCGCCTATCCGTGCAAGAAGGAAACGTGGGAATCTCTGAAGCGGCGGGGACTGGCGATCGTGAAAGCACAGGTCGCCGGTGCGGGCCTGGGGGCCCAGCTATGGTTGTGTTCGTTGCCGATGGAGGCACGAATCGAGGAAGCGGCTGAGCCCCTCATCAATGCGATTCGCGAGTTCCGCCAGCAGGCTGCGTAGGATGGAGATAGATGCCTCGGAACCGTGTGGAATGGAAGGTCGGCAGCGAAGTCTGGCGGCTGGGAGAGAGAACTCTGATCTGCGGCGTGGTGGAAGCCTGGGCGCCGCCGGAGCGCGGCATCCGGACTTACGAAGAGCCGGACCGCGCGTTCGTACGCGCCAATGAGCTCGTCGATGCGGGCGCGGACTTCGTCGAGCTCGCCGTCGAGCGCTACGCCGCCGGCGTGCCGCTGCTCAGCGAAGCCGACGAGATCCGGCGCCTGGTGCCCATCCTCAAACGGCTCCGCGGCAAACTGCCCGTGCCGGTGGCCGTGCAGACGTGGAAGCCCGCCGTCGCCGAGAAGGCCATCGAATACGGGGCCCTGATCATCCGCGACCCGTCAGGGCTCACGCTCGATCAGGACCTCGGCCGCGTCGTCCTGAAACACGACGCAGCGTTCGTGTTGCAGCATATGCGCGAGACTCCAGACAAGTGGACGAAGCTCGGCGCGTGGAAAAACCCCGTGACGCTCGTGCTGGCCGAGCTCACGGCCGCGCTCAACCGCGCCAACCGGCTGGGCATCGAGCGCGCGCGGCTGGCTGCCGACCCGGGCTTCGGCATGGGCAAGCGCAAGGAGACCAACACGGAGCTGCTGGCCGCGCTGGAAGAGTTCCAGCGGCTCCGCATCCCCGTCGTGGTCAGCCCCGACGGGCAGCCGTTCGACGCGGACACGCGCGTGGAGCCATCCGCCATGACCGCCTCCGCCGTGACCGCCCTCTGCCTGGCGCGCGGGGCGCACATTCTCCGCACAGCAGACCCTGCCGGGTTGCGCCCGGCTGCGCTGATCACCGACAGCTTCCTGCGCGCCGCCGCAACGAGGGCCTGAGCGGAACTGCGGTCTCACACCATCGTGAGTCCGCCGCCGGCCTGGATGTTCTGGCCCGTGATCCAGCGCGCATCCTCCGTGCACAGCCAGGCCACGACGGCGGCGATCTCCTCCGGCTTGCCGGCGCGGCCCAGCGGCGTCAGCTTCGGGGCGAGTTCGGCGAGATGCGGGAGAGAGGCGAACATGTCGGTCTCCGTGAAGCCCGGCGAGACCGTGTTCACGGTGATGCGGCGCGGCGCCAGTTCACGGGCCAGGGCGCGCGTGAATTGCTCGACAGCCGCCTTGCTGGCGCAGTAAACGGAGCCGCCCGCCGTCCCGCCGACCGTGGCGCCCGTCGAAATGTTCACGATCCGGCCGCCGTCGCGCAGCCGCCGCGCCGCCTCGCGGCAGCAGTAGAAAACGCCGCGCGTGTTCACGGCCAAGACGCGCTCGAATTCTTCATCGGAGAATTCCGCCAGCGGCTTCATGACGGCGACGGCGGCGTTGTTCACCACGATGTCCAGGCCGCCGAACGCCGCTTCGGCTCGGTCGAACATTTCCAGGACTTCCTGTTTAACCGAGACGTCCGCGCGGACGGCCAGCCCGCCGATGCGCGCGGCCAGCCCTTCCGCCGCGGCGGCGGAGCCCGCGCAATTCACCACGACGCGCGCGCCCTCTGCGGCCAGCCGCTCCGCGATGGCGCGGCCGATGCCGCGGGAGGCGCCCGTCACAATGGCCGTCTTTCCGGTCAGGGAACCCATGAGCCCAGCATAGCGGGGCGGCTCAGGGCTCGAGAGAAAGCCGGATGATCGTCAGCGAGTGCTTCGGGAAGCGGTAGGCGAAGCCGTTGCGCTCAAGCTTCAAGGTTTCGCGCCAGGTGCGGGGACGCACGCGCCTGTCGTCGCCGAAGGTGTGCGTGGCCTTGAGGTCTTCGTGATACATCTGCCAGAACTCGGCCGCCGGAGCGAGCCGCCCTTCGACGTTTTCGATGCGCGCCGTGATCTCCTGCGAAGCGCTGCGGTTGAGCACGTTCACGTACAGCGCACGCTCCTTCTGGTTCCAGGTGACGCTGGCATCCAGATAGCCCAGCTCGCCGCGGTTGCCGGCCTTGTACTTCGGCGACTCGACGAGCGCGTCCAGCGCGACGTTGCCCTTCTGCTTCGCATATTCGGCGATGGGGAAGTAGATGGGCTGGAGGAAGAGCCCCTCCTTGTTGGTGAAGATCGGGGCGATCACGTTGACGAGTTGCGCCAGGTTGGCCATTTTCACGATATGGGCGTGGCGGAAGAAGGAATTGAAGAACACGCCCATCGCGAGCGCGTCCTCGAAGTTGTACTTCTCCTCGAGCCGCGTCGAGCCGGTCTCGAATTCGGACTGTCCCATTGTGCGGTACCACACGTTCCACTCGTCAAAAGCGATGTAGATGGGGCGGCGGATCCGGCGGCCCGCCAGCGCGGCGCGGATCAGGCCCTCGGTAATTTCAATGCGCTGGTCGATATCGGCCGAGGCGGCCAGGAAGCTCTCCAGGTTGTTCTCGCGGTTGCCGATGTAGGTGTGCAGGCTGATGTAGTCGATCTCCCCGCGGAGCCGCTCCAGCACGACCCGGTTCCAGGCGATCCAGTCCGCGCCAGGGCCGAAATTGGACGAGCCGGCGGCGATCAGCTTGATCGACTCGTCGGCGCGCCGCATGGCCTTCGCCGCTTCCAGGGCGAACTTGGCATAATCCTCGGCGTTCTTGTGGCCCAGCTGCCAGGGGCCGTCGATTTCGTTGCCGAGGCTCCAGTATTTGACGTTGTACGGCTTGTCGCGGCCGTTCTTGCGGCGCAGATCAGCCCAGTAGGTGTTGCGCGACTCGTTGGTGTACTCCACCCACTCGCGGGCTTCGTTGATCGTGCCAAGGCCGGCGTTGATGCAGATGTAAGGCTCAGCCCCGATGCGCTCGCAATACTGGAGAAATTCGTCGGTGCCGAACCGGTTGGAGTCGATGTCGCCCCAGGCATGGTCCGGGCGTGCCGGGCGCTGACCTTTGGGGCCGATGCCGTCTTTCCAGTTGTAGCCGGAGGCGAAGTTTCCGCCGGGCCAGCGGAGGATGGTGACGCCGAGGTTGCGCGTGGCCTCCATGACGTCCTTGCGGTAGCCTTTGTCGTCGGCCAGCGGGCTGCCCTCGTCGTAGATGCCGCCATAGATGCAGCGGCCGAGGTGCTCTGCGAAGTTGCCGAACAAATGCGGATGGATCTCGCCGATGCGGCGGTCCGTGTCGATCTTGATGCGGGCCTGAGGCGTCTGGGCGAGCAGGCCGGAGGCGGCGAGCACGAGGATCGTAAGCGATTTCATGCGGGAATTCTATCGCGGTCCGCGCCCGCCTGGATCGTCGGTCTCGGACTTTTACCCGAGTCCGGGCTAATCTTCCGGGCTCTCCCGGCCGAAAGAGAGAATAGCCGTGGCTGAACGTCGCGAAAGCCGGTGCCCCTATTGCCAGGAGGTTTTTCCTGAGGACGTTCTGCGACTCTACGGAGGCTATTGCTGCCCGGAGCATGCGGAGGCGCACGGCGAGGAGGCCTCAGCGTCCTCCGTCAGGAGGCGCGACGAGGGGACGTGCCTCTGGTGCGGTGCGGCCCTGCCGCTGCTGTCCCGTCTGAAGGGAGACCGTTTCTGCTCGGCGGAACACGAGCAGCAACATTACAGGAAGCAGGCCCAGAGCATTCTCGAGCGCGTCAGGAGATACCAGCGGCGCGGCGGCGGATCCCGGCTGAGATCGGAGACGGCGAAAGTCACAATTCGTCCGCCTCAGTCCCGCGACGAAAGGGGTGACGTGCGGGACGAATGGCCTCTTCCGCATCCCGAGCTCCAGTGGCGGAACCTCAGGCCGGCGCCCCCGCCCGTAGGCCCGGATCTCGGCCTGAAATCCGGAGGCAGCATTGCCCGGATCGGGAAACTCACAGCCTACTCGTTCTGGCGGGAAGGGAAGAGCAGTTCCCGAAGACCCCCGTCTGCGGCGTGGAAACACCCGGAAGTGGCGCAGCAGGAACTCCCATCGATGAGCGCACAGCCCGTCTACGGGCTGCCGCGCCCAGGCACCCTGGCTCCCGGCAGCGTGCGGGGCTATCATGCGAGTCACGGAATGGACGCGATGGCGGCGCCTCAGCGCAGTTCCTCCTGGCGCGCCTGGAGAGCAGGGCGGCGGGAGAGCGTTTCCGTGCCTTCCGCCGGACTTCACGGCGGTTCGGCTGGCTTTCAGCCTCTCCGCCAATGGCGCTCCGTCGCGCCGGGAAGGCCGAGCCCGGCGGCACCGCCGGCGGCGCCCGAATACTGGATGGAAACGATGCCCGCAGCGGCGTGGCAGGTGTCTGCAGGAATGGGAGCAATCCGGCGATCATGCCGGCTGCCACGGCGCGCAGCCCCTGCCGGGATGAAGCGCCTCGATCGGTTCGCATTGCCCGGATCGCTCTCTTCTGAAACTGGCTGGCGCACTGCGGGGAGCGCCGTGGAGGCGGGCGGGCAGGGTGTTTGGCCGCGGTCGCCCGGCGCACCGGGCGCCATCCGTTGGCTGCCGCAGCGGCCGCGCCGCACACGGGATGCACTCCTGATCGGGATAGACCGTTCGGCCCCGGCTTCTGGGGCAACGCCTGGTTCTGGTTGCCGCGGGTGGGCCGGGACCGGCTGTGAGGACATCATGAAGACGTCCCCCAATGCGTCAATAGCGCCGGCCGCGTCTCCGACACTCTTCGCACGATCCCGGACGGTAGCGCTGCGGCGGCCGGACCTGATTCGCTCCTCTTTGGCCGTGCCTGAACACGCGCCGCCGGTACGTCCGTCGTGGTCGGCGGCGCCCGAGAGGACGCCGGTCCGGTGCAGCCAGGAGGAACCACCGGTTCGAGCCGGCCTTCGAGTCTCTTTCAGCAGCGTTCTTCCCGCTGCGGGCCGTCTGCTGCGGATGCCACTTCTGCCAGAGCCTTCACCCGCGCCTGCCGCCGCTGAGAGACGAGCGCCCGTCCAGGAGGTGTACTCTCAGCCAGGGGCTGCGGTCGTCCTTCGAGCGCCGGCGCATCGGGTGTCGGCGACCGCCTGCGCGCCGCAGGGTCTGGCCCTGAGACGGCAGCGGCCGCTCCTGGCCGCGGTTCCTGTGCGGGCTCACGACCGGGCCTCGCGTCTGCCGGCGCGGCCGGCCGAGCAATGGTTCTCTGCCGCCGCAACTGTCAGGTTGCCCGCGCCCCCGCAGCTTCTCTCTTCGACCCAGAAGGATTGGTTCTGGCCGGGCGCCGTTCTGGCTCCAGAAGCTCCGGGCCGCATCGCGCCCCTCTCTTTCAGAACGGGCGAGCCGGTCTATGTGTGGATTCCAGAGATCGCCATGCCGTCCAGTCGCGCCGGGCATGGAGCGGCGTGCGGGCTGAAGCGGAAAACGTGGTTGACCGCTGAAAAGAAGCGCGCGCGAACGGATCCCGGTCTCGCGGCGGGTTCCGCGGTGTCGCAGGCTGGATGGGCTGGCATCGTCATCGCGCCAGAGTTTGCAGGGCGGACTGCGCCGGTTCTAGCGCGCGGGTGGAAGCCCCGGTCGGCCGCCGGACTGTGGACTGCGCCAGGCCGGTTCTTGCCCCCTGCCGCCGAACTCGGTCCAGCCTTCTGGCGCACCCGGGAGACCGGCCAGCCGGAGATCACGGCCCTGCGGGGTGGCTTGCGGCCATGGGGTTCTGGCCTTCGCCGGAGGCTCCTGATCGGAGACAGGCCGTCTCACGAGATTGCGGCGGACTGGAACAGCCTGATTGTCGGTCATCCGTTGCGGTTGAAGCTTCCGCATCTTGTTTGCCGTTTCCCGCGGCCGGAGTGGACTGTCGGGATCGGAAGAGGCGGTGGAGGGATGTCGTTCTTCCAGTCGCCGGGGGGATCATGAAATGGCTCTCAGATCGGATATCGGAGAATTCGTCATGCCAGAGTGGAATTCGGACATGCAAGCGGAGCGGACCGCAGGCGCGGAGCCGGCGGAGATTCCCGTCGAATTGGGCCGCGCGGGCGCGCTTCATCTTCTGGGGAAAAAGGAGGAGGCGGTCGCCGAGCTCAGCCGCCTGCTGGAGCGGCGGCCCGATTATGCGCCGGCATACCGGGTGCGCGCCATGCTGTACATGGAAATCGGCGATGCCTCCCGTGCGCTGGACGACCTTGAAAAGTACCACGGCATGGGGTTCGGCGACGCCCGCTCGAGGCTCGTGCGGGCCGAGTGCATGCTGAAGGCCGGGCGGTGGGAGGAAGCGGCCGACCAGTTCCAGGCCCTCCTGGATGCCGATCCCGCCTGCGACGAGGCTCTGCTGGGGCTCGGCTTGGCCCACCTGCGCCTGCATCACCTCGAGGAAGCCCTGGCGCTGCTGACGCGTTACCTCGACCGGCACCCCGAAGACGCGACGGCGATGTTCGGACAGGCGGTGGCCCTGCAGCTGACCGGCGACTTCGAGCACGCCATCCCGATCTACGAGCGGCTCGCCTCCAACCCGGAATATGGGCGGGACAGTCTCGTGAACCTCTGCGCGATGTACCGGCAGCAGAAGAATGGAGACGGCCTCCTGTCCTGCAGCAGCCGGCTGCTGGAAGTGGATCCCGAATCGGCCGCCGCGCGCGAGGCCGCAGCCTATGCGGCCTTCCTCAAGGAGGATTACGCGCAGGCGGCGGAGCACCTGCAGGCGCTGGCTGACAGGGGCGGGCTGGCGGCCGACGCCTGGATGAATCTCGGCCTCTGCCGGCGCAGGGAGGGCAAGCTTGAACAGGCTGTCGAGGCCTATCAGCGGGCGCTCGCCCTCCAGCCGGATCAGGCCGAGGTGCACCTGCGCATCGCGGAGATTCTCCACGAGCTTGGCCGGGACGAGGAGGCGCTGGATGCCTGCCGCACCGGCATCGAGGCGTGCCCCGAAGCGGCGGACCTGTACTTCTTTGCCGTCAGCCTGCACGAGAAAGCGGGACGCCGCGAGGACGCGGAGGCGCTGCTCGAGGTCCTGGCCTTGCGGCAGCCGGGCAACGCCGACATCTGGTTCCGCCTTGGCAATATGAAGTTTGACCGGCACGCCTTTGGCGAGGCCATCGACGCCTATCGCGCCGCCCTGGCCGCTCAGCCGGGCTGGGCGGAGGCATGGCTCAACCTTGGTCTTGCCTGCTACGAAAGCGGGCGGTATGACGAAGCGGAGACTGCCTTCCAGCGGGCGCTGGCTGCAAAGCCGGGCTGGGAAGCGGCCCTCCGGGCGGCTGCCGTCAACGCACTGCGGCAGAATCAGCTGGATTCGGCCCTGCAGTACCACAAGCAGCTGATCGACTCCGGCCACAGCGATCCCGAGATCCTCTACAATACGGCCATGCTGCATGAACAGCTCGGGCAGAAAGAGGAAGCCGAGCTTCTGTACCGTCAGGCGCTCGAGTGGAAGCCCGATTTCGCTGAGGCGCTGGTCGGCCTGGGCTATGTGCTCGAAAGCACCGGCAGGGCGGAAGAGGCCCGTCAGTGCTGGGCGAAGGCCATGGAGGTCAAGCCCGAGCTGGCTCAGGAATATTTCGGACTGAAGTGAAAACAGGCGCTCCGCCGGACGCGCGGACGTTCAATCATCGCAGCAGAACGCCAGCCCGGGGCTGAGGCGCGCGCTCCACGGCAGACATCTGCGCCGGACGGCTCAGAATTGACCGGGTCCCCGGCGCTTCCAGGGCAGGGCATCGAATCCTCCGGAAAACGGGCCATCGTGTTGCGGCGGCGGAATGACTGGCGGTCCGGATCGCGCGTCGGATCGCTGGGCCAGTCTTGACTTCCCCAGGCTGCCCGGACCGTCGCTCCCCAGAACGGAAGACCTGGGGCGCCTGCCCTCGCTCCACGTTCCCGCCTTCCGTCACAGCGCTCAGAATCAGCTTCTCTGGGGAACTGGTCACCGCACGCAGCCTCCGGGACGGGCGTCCGGCGGGGGCGATCTCAGGAAGCCGCGAGCCTGCCTCCTACCGTCCAAGGTCGAAATTGTCGCCCAGATACACGCGCCGGACGTCGGGGTCGAGCGCCAGCGCCTGCGGAGTCCCCGCCCGGAAGATGCGGCCCTGATTGATGATGTAGGCGCGGTCCGTCACCGCCAGCGTCTCGCGCACGTTGTGGTCGGTGATCAGGATGCCGATGCCGCGATCCCGCAGCTGGGAAATGATCTTCTGCAGCTCGAGAACCTGGATCGGATCAATGCCCGAAAACGGCTCGTCGAGCAGGAGAAACCGCGGATCGATCGCGAGCGCCCGCGCGATCTCGACGCGCCGCCGCTCGCCTCCCGACAGTGCGTAGCCCTTGTTCTTGCGCACGGCTTCGAGACCCATCTGCTCGATCAGTTCTTCCAGCCGCAGCCGGCGGTCGGCGGGGCGCAGCGGCAGAGTCTCGAGGATCGCCATCAGGTTGTCTTCGACGCTGAGGCGGCGGAAGACCGAAGGCTCCTGCGGGAGATAACTGATGCCGGCGCGGGCGCGTTCATACATGGCCAGGTCGGTGATCTCCCGGTCGTCGAGGAAAATGCGGCCGCCGTCGGGCGTCACCATGCCCACGATCATGTAGAACGTGGTCGTCTTGCCGGCGCCGTTCGGCCCCAGCAGGCCCACCACTTCTCCGGTGGCCACGCTGACGCTGATGTTGTCCACCACGCGCCGTTTGCGGTAGGTCTTGCTGACTTCTTCGGTCCGCAAGACCCGCCTGCCGTTTTCGGAAACTCCGGTCACCGTCTCCCATTATCCGGCGGCGCCGCCCCCGCTGGCAGCCCGCAGGGTCCGCCTTCAGCTGCCTTTCTGCTTGATCCGGCTCACCGCCGGGCCGGCGCCTTCGTTGTCCACGATCATCCGGTCCTGCCGGCCGAACCAGGTAATCACAGCGCCGCGCGTGACGCCTTTTTCGGCATCCTCGACGCTCGGACTGCCCCCGCTGAGCACGATCCGGTCTTCCTCGAGGAAATAGTCGGCGTGCTCGCCCCGTCCCGTGCGCCGCCGCCCGCGGGCGTCCGACCGGATGACGACGCCGCCCATCGCCTCCAGACGGTCCAGCCTTGTCTCTTTCCTGCCCCCCGTGGTCTCTTCCTCGAAGTAGCCCGCCAGCTCGCGCGACTCGACCACCAGAGAAGGGCGGTCCAGCCGCGCGCCCCCGGTGAACAGGGCGCGACGGGCCTTGCCGTCGTACACCATGGCCGGCGCGCGGACCACCGAGACGCGCTGCCCCGCCGTGCCCTTCGCGCCGCCGCGGGTGTCCGGGATCTCCGCCACGACGCCCCTTTCCGCCTCCAGCCGCTCCTCCTTGCGGAAGATCCGCACGCGCTGCGCCCGCAGCCGCATCTCGCCCTGCCACAGCACCGCGTTGCCCTCGAACAGAATCCGGTTGTTCGAATCCTCCACGCGCATCCGCTCGGCCGTGGCCCGCAGGGGCTCTCCCTTCTCGATCAGGCCCCCGCTTCCCTGCGACTGCATCACCGTGCTCACGCCCCCCGCGGCCGTCATGACATCCTGTTTCTGATCGAGCTGAATCTCCGGCGCCGCCGTCACGCCGTCCTCGTCCCAGACCCGCGCCGAGCCGCGCAGCTCGATCCGCTCGGTGCCGCCCTCGAATCGCGCGCGTTCAGCCTGCGCTCTCCGGGCGCCTTCTTCATACGAAAAGGCGCCCCACTGCTCCAGCTGGTCGAGTTGCCCCGATGACGGCTCGAACTTCGCCAGCAGCTCGCTGCTCCGTGTTCGCGTCTCCACAGGCTTGCCGTCCCGGCCGCGTTTGACGGTCCGGGTTTCCGCCTTCACGGCGCGGAATGACTCGAGAGCATTGTCCGGAGCATAGTCCAGAGTGAGCGGATCGCCTTTCACTTCCCGGTACGGATCCTCGGGTCTCGCAGGCCGGAACTCCACCCGGCCGGGACCGTCCGTCGACACCCGCTCCATCTCCTCCCCGCCCCGCCGCATGGCCATGTGGATCGTTTCGCCCTCGAGAATGCGCACCGGTTGTGGCGGCTGGCCTTTGCGCTGGGCCGGGCGGTTCTCGACGCGGCCCCGCCCCATGGCGAGCGCGTGATGCAGCTCCGCGCCCGACGGACCCGCGAGAAAATCCAGATACAGCCGCTCGGCCGTCACCACATTGACGCCCGCGGCCGCCGTCGAAATCAGCTTCGCCTGCTGCGTCGCCTCGATCCGGCGCACCTCCATCTTCTCGCCGAAGTGAACCACCAGTCCGCCGGCTTCGTAGTCGAGCCGCCGCCCCGGCATCCGGTCCGTTCCCGCCGCCCCTGTCGTCTCGACCCGGTCGATCTCGCCCTGATCATTCAGCTTTACATAGGCGTCCTGCCCGCGGAGCTCGAAGCCGCCCCGCACCAGCCGGGAAGGCGCCGTCAGCATGACCTCCGAGGCCAGTTCGCGGTACAGCACCCGGCTGGCCCAGACCTGCAGCGGGGGTTTCCCCGGCGAACCCGTCCACTCGAGTTCCGCCTGCGATTCCATGACGATTTCCCGCGCGCCAGGGTCGTACAGGGCGCCTACGCAGCGGCCGCGGGCGGCGCCGAACTCGAACTCGGCTTCCTTCTCCGTCCACGCCCGGTTGCTCTCCACCTCCAGGCGCACGCCCGACGTGCGGATCCGCATGATCCGCCCCGGCGGCTCGGCCGCATCCCGCGTCAGACCCAGCGTGATCTCGACGGCGCCTTCCGCCGTCAGCAGCCCCTCTTTCTGGCTGAATGTCCCCCGCGGGCTGCGCACCAGATCGTACCGCCCGCCCTCCGCCTGGCGGATCTCCATCTCCAGCCCCTCCAGGTGGATCAGGGGAGGCTCCTTGGACTGCTCGAAACGCGAGGCGCGGATGAAGATGCGCGACTGCGCCCCGGACTTGATCTCATACTCCCACTGCGCCGCGACCGCCGAAGTGTTCTCGGGCAGCGGCGCCGGCGCCGGCTGCCGCGAGATTCTCCGCGATTCGCGCTCCCGCCAGTAGACCCAGCCGACTCCTGCCGCGACCACGGCCATGGCCAGCAGCAGCATCCAGCGGACGCGCCGCAGCATAGTGCCAGCATACCACCCACGCCGCCAGAGGGCGGGATCGAAGAGATGTGGCCGCGCCCTGGCGTTGAGCGTCCCGCGCTAAGATTTTCTCTCATCGATGCATATGTCAATGCCGAAACGCTCGATCCAGCATGAATGTCAAGCAGAAGAAATATATAATTTATCAATCAGTTACGGAGTTATCTTGTCACTCCTCGCCCGAGTGTGCTAATAATGGAAAGCGGTGCGAGGAACCGCGCAGGTTCCAGATCGATTTCCACGCGCCGAAGCGAGAATCGACAGTTTAATCGTGGAGGTGAAGCAAAGCGATGCAGATTCGTCCGCTGTATGACAGGCTCGTCGTGCGCCGGATCGAGCCGCAGGAAACCGTCCAGAACGGCATCATCATCCCGGATACGGCGAAAGAGAAGCCCCAGGAAGGCGAGGTCGTGGCGGCTGGCCGCGGCAAGAGGCTGGAAGACGGCACGGTGGTGCCCCTCGACGTGAAGGTGGGCGACCGGATCCTGTTCGGGAAGTACTCCGGCAGCGACATCAAG
>Ga0209381_1001503_pt1 | contig 37110 bp, 32 predicted proteins | sample DewCreD2012metaG_FD_184111 | JGI IMG/M metagenome (GOLD analysis project Ga0209381, IMG submission 184111) | Hot spring sediment bacterial and archeal communities from British Columbia, Canada, to study Microbial Dark Matter (Phase II) - Dewar... ... | reverse complement strand
CGCGAGATCCGCTGGCGAGACCTCGATCCCATGCAGCAGATCGGCGGCGCCCTGCGCCGGGGCGAGTTCCGCGAGCTGATGCTGGCGACCTTCGCGCTCAACTTCGCGATGGCGGGACTGCAGACCAACTTTCCCGTGTTCACACACGCGCGCTTCGGGCTGGACGCATCGGGCAACGCCATTCTGTTCGCGTTTCTGGGCCTGATGGCGGCATTCACGCAGGGCTATCTGCTCAGGCGGCTGACGCGGCGCGCGAGCGAGGCGGCGCTGGCGGTGTGGGGCGCGTGCCTGTTCGCGGGCGGCTTCGCCGCAGCGGCGGCGGCGCATGACGTGTGGCTGCTGTATGTGGCCGTGGCGCTGACGGCGCTGGGATTCGGGCTGGCAAACCCTGCTCTCACGGGACTCATTTCGAGGCGCGCCGGCGCCGGCGAGCAGGGAGCGCTGCTCGGCACGGCGCAGTCGGCCTCCAGTCTGACCCGCATCGTGGGGCCGGTTTGGGCGGGGGCCGTGTTCGATCACCTGAGCGACGGCGCTCCCTACTGGAGCGGCGTGCTGTTCTCGCTGGTGGCGGCGTACTGGGCGTACCACGCCACGCACAGCGGCACGGCGAGGGCTCGCGAAGAGGCGCCGGCCGGCCTCGGATAGCTCACGTGCGTTTGTGCGGTTGGCGCGGGCCCTTGCCCGGAAGCCCGGCAGGGTTCTCGTGCACTTTCTCGCGGTCCTCGGAAGCCATGCCGGCGGCCAACTGAACGCTCTTCTCGCCGAAGCGGTCGCGGATTCGGTCCGCCGCGGCCAGCGCCTGCCGCGCGCGCTCCCTGCGCTCCGCTTCGAGCAGGGACACCTGGCCCTGGGCTTCGACGAGCCCCGACACGCCCATGCCGATCAGCCGCACGGGCGCGCCGCTCCTCCACGTCCGGCGGAACAGCTCCCGCGAAACCGCAATCAGGTCCGCGTCCACATCCGTGGCCTCGGGCAGAGTCTTCGAGCGGCTGAGTGTCGTGAAGTCCGAATAGCGCAGCTTCAGTTCGACGGTGCGCGCAAACAGGCGGTGCTCGCGCAAGCGGCGCCCGACTTTCTCCGCCTGCCGCGCCAGCGTGGCTTCCAGCAGCGCCGCGTCACGCACGTCTTCGGAGAACGTGTGTTCGTGCGAGATGCTCTTCGGATCCTCGTAGGCGCCGATTTCACCTTCGAACCACGCGCCCGCGTCCGCGCCGCGCGCCTTGCCCGCCAGGGCCAGGCCCCACTGCCCGAATCGGCGCAGCAGGAAGTCCTCGTCGAGCCGCGCCAGATCGCCGATCCTGCGCACGCCGATCTCCCGCAGCCGCTCCGCGGTGACCCGCCCCACGCCGGGGATGCGGCTCACGTCGAGCGGCGCCAGAAACGCGGCTTCCATGCCCGCCGGCACCCAGGCGATGCCGTTCGGCTTGGCGAAGTCCGAACAGATCTTGGCCAGCATCTTGGACGTTGCGGCGCCGATCGAGCAGTTGAGGCCCGTCCGCTGGCCGATGCGGTCGTGCAGCAGCGTGGCGGCGCGCAGCGGCGGACCCCAGAGCCGCTCCGTTCCTGTCATGTCGAGGTAAGCTTCGTCAATGCTTGCCATCGAGACCTGCGGCGTGAACTCGAGCAGGATCTCGTGCACCCGGTGCGAGTACTCGCGGTAGCGTTCCGGGTGGCCGTCGAGAAAGATCGCGTGCGGGCACAGCTTCGCCGCCGTGCGCAGCGGCATGGCCGAGTGGACGCCGTACTTGCGGGCTTCGTAGGATGCGGCCGCGACGACGCCACGGTCGTCTTTCTGTCCGCCGACGACGACCGGTTTGCCCTTCAGTCCCTGGTCGAAGAGCTCTTCGACCGAGACGAAAAAGGCGTCCATGTCGACGTGGAAGATGGTTCTCACGGCGTAAAGCGCGCGCGGACGACGCGCGGCCATCCAGCCAGATCATACTCCGTGGCGAGATCGGACCAGGCAGCGCTGAAAGCGGCGAGCACGCCCGGCTCGCCCTGGCAGCCGATTTCGACGATCAGCCAGCCGCCGGGCTTGAGCAGCCTTTCGGCTTCAGGCACGATCCGGCGGTAGTATTCGACGCCCGTCTCGCCGCCGGCGAGGGCGATGTGCGGCTCATGATCGCGCACTTCGCGCTGCAACGCCGGGATTTCATGCAACGGGATATAGGGCGGGTTGGCGACGATGAGATCAAAGCGCGCGGAAATGGCGGAGGCCAGATCGCACTGCACCAGATCGACGCGCGCGGCATGACGCCGCACGTTGCGCCGCGCTACCTGCAGGGCCTCGAGGCTGATGTCGGTAGCCGCCGCCCAGGCATTCAGTTCGAGCGCGAGCGTGACGGCGAGATTGCCCGAGCCGGTGCACAGATCGAGCACCCGGCGGGCGTCTGGGGCTGCGCGGAGCGCCTGTTCCACCACGTGCTCGGTTTCGGGGCGGGGAATCAGGACGGCGGGCGAGACCTCGAACTCGCGGCCATAGAACTCCTGCCGGCGCGTGATGTGCTGGAGCGGTTTGCCCTGGAGCCGCTCGTGCAGATAGCGCCCGTAGTGGATCCACTCGACGGTTGTGAGTTCGTGCTCCGGATGCGAGTAGAGGTAGCTGCGCTCGCGCCGGAGAGCGTGGCAGAGGAGGACTTCGGCGGTGAGCCGCGGCTCGGGAGTGCCGGCCGCGGCGAGGATTTCAGACCCTTGCCGGAGCGCCGTCCGCAGATTCATGCTGGGCCGCCTGGGCGGCTTCGGCCTGCTCGCGCAACTTCTGGGCGTTGTAGAAGGTGGTGCAGGCGTCGATCAGAGGGTCGAGCTCGCCCTCCATGATGCGGTCGAGCTGGTATAGCGTCAGGCTGATGCGGTGGTCGGTGACGCGGTTCTCCTTGAAGTTGTACGTGCGGATCTTCTCGGAGCGGTCGCCGGTGCCGACCTGGGACCGGCGGTCGGCCCCGATCGCCTGGCGCTGCTTTTCGAGCTCCATCTCGTAAAGGCGGGAGCGCAGGACGCGCTCGGCCTTCGCGCGGTTCTTGATCTGCGATTTCTCGTCCTGGCAGGTCACCACCAGGCCCGTCGGCAGGTGCGTGATGCGCACGGCAGAGTATGTCGTGTTGACGCTCTGGCCTCCGGGGCCGGAGGAGCAGTACGTATCGATGCGGATGTCCTTCGGGTCGATCTTCACCTCGACTTCGTCGGCTTCCGGCAGGACGGCGACGGTGATGGTGGAGGTGTGGATGCGGCCCTGCTGTTCGGTGACGGGAACCCGCTGGACCCGGTGGACGCCGCTCTCGTACTTGAGCTTCGAGTAGACGCGGTCGCCGCTGACGAGGGCGATGATTTCCTTGAACCCGCCGGCTTCGGACTCGCTGACCGACGTGACCTCGACCTTCCATCCCTGGCTCTCCGCATAGCGCGAGTACATGCGGAAGACCTCGGCGGCGAACAGGCTGGCTTCGTCTCCTCCTGCGCCTGCGCGGATCTCGAGAAGGACGTCCTTGTCGTCGTTGGGGTCTTTCGGCAGCAGCAGGATCTTGAGACGCTCGGCCAGTTCACGCTCGCGCGGTTCGAGCCGCGCGATTTCTTCTTCGGCCATCTCGCGCAGCGCGGGATCTTTCTCTTCGAGCATGAGGCGCGCGCCGGCAAGGTCGTCGAGCACCTTGCGGTACTCGCGCCAGACGCTGACGATCTCCTCCAGGTCCCGGTGCGCCTTTGCCGTCTTGCGGTACAGAGCGGCGTCCTGAATGACGGCCGGGTCGGCCATCTGCGCCGCGAGCGCTTCGAACTTGCGCTCCACTTCTTCCAGTTGGCGGGTGAAATCCATCAGGCGATGACCAGCTCTCCGCCCTGCTGCTTTTCGATCTCCATGGCGCGGTCCAGGGCGATGATGGCGATCTCCGTCTGCGCGTCGGAGGGCGGCTGCGTGGTGATGCGCTGCAGCCAAAGGCCAGGGGCGGTGAACAGGGCCAGCAGGCTGCCGCGGCGCCGCGCCGCAAATCGGATCACCTCGTAGCTGAGGCCGGCGATCAGCGGCAGGGCAAGAACCCGGACCGCCATCTTCTCCACGAATCCTTCCGCGGGGATAACGGCGTACACGGCGATGGACACCATCATCACCACCAGCAGAAAACTGGTGCCGCAACGCGGATGGAATGTCGGAAACTCGCGGGCGTTCTCGACGCTGACCGGTTTGCCGCTCTCAAAGTTGAAGACGACGCGGTGCTCGGCGCCATGGTATTCAAACACGCGGCGGATGTCCGCCCAACGGGAGATGAGCCACAGGAATCCGAGGAAGATCAGCAGCCGCACAACCCCGTCCACCAGGTTGAACAGGATCTGATTGTGCAGTTCCGGGTAGACATCCTCGAGCCGGGTCGTGATCCACAGCGGGACGAACTTGTACAGGGTGATGAAGAAGACGAACGAGAAGGCGAGATTGAGCGCCATCAGCCAGCCGGGGATCTCGCCGGCCTTCCTGCCGCCCTCTCCGGAAGGCGCGCCCGCTTCAGCCTGCATGGCGACGTCGGCAGAGAAGCGCAGGGCCTTGACGCCGAGCGCCATCGCCTGGCCCAGCGTGCCCACGCCCCGCAGAATGGGCAGTCTGAAGGCGGGATATTTTTCAGAGAGCCTCGGGCAGGGGCGCTCGTCGATCACCACTTCTCCATCAGACCTCCGCACGGCCACCGCGTAGCTGTGCGGCGCCCGCATCATGACGCCTTCCATGACCGCCTGCCCGCCGACGAGGGTTTCTTCTCCGCTCTCGAGCACGGGCAACATCTGCGTATGCGCAGCCAGACGGAAAAAGTCACGCAGGGTCAATCGATCTCAGCCTCTCTTCTTTGAGTATAGCCGCCGGGGTCTGGATTCGCGCAAAAAAGGCGCAGGCTGCCCTCCGCAGCGGCTCGACGCCAGCCCGGCTGCTCAGGCAGCGGCCATGGAACGGCGCTGCCCTGCGTGGGTCTCCAGAAGCCAGCGGATCTGGATCGTCTCGAAGGGAGGAGCGCAGTAATCGGCTGCGCCCTCTTCCAGGGCGTCGAGCCAGCCATCCACCTCAGGAAGGCGGCTGACAACGACGACCGGCGTGCTGGAGAAAAGACTGAGGGCCTGCCGTAGCACCGGACGGGCCGACGGGCAGAAGACGATGTCGGGCTGTTCCGGAGTCGCTCCAGTGGCATGCTCTGTCTGGCATCCGCACCTGGCCAGCTCCCGCTCGAGGCTAAAAGCCAGGCTCGGATCAAGAGCAAAGAGAACCGCCCGTTTGGCTGCGGGCCTGGAGTCAGATGCGCCTGTCATCGCTCTCTTCCCCTCCACTTGCCATTGCGGCCAGTGTCGCCAATCTCGGGCGCCCCGCGGGAGAGACGCCAACACGGACGTTCCCAGCGTCCCGCGTACACTCCTATTTTAGGGCAAAACGTCCGGAATTCCAATTCAAATTTTTTATCGCGGGCATGCCATTCCGGCCATCCTGGTGATGTTACTGCTAAAATGGAAGTTCCCGGAGGTCAAATGGCGAAGATCGAGCGCAGGAAGACCGTCTGCGTCAACGTGGGCGGGATCAAGGTGGGAGGCGGGCACCCGATCGTCGTGCAGTCGATGACAAACACGGATACCGCCGACGTGACTGCCACGGTCAACCAGGTGATGGAGCTGGCGCGCGCCGGCTCCGAGGTCGTTCGCATCACCGTGAACACGGAAGAAGCGGCGCGAGCCGTCCCGCGCGTCGTCGAGACGCTGGAGAAGTTCGGATTCCGCACGCCGATTGTCGGGGATTTTCATTACAACGGCCACATCCTCTTGAAGAAGTATCCGGATTGCGCCAAAAGTCTCGCCAAATACAGAATTAACCCGGGAAATGTGAATATCGGCCGAAAAACTGATGAAAATTTCCGCACAATGATTGAATGCGCGATGGAATATGGCAAGCCGGTGCGGATCGGCGTGAACTGGGGATCGCTGGACTCGGCGCTGCTGACGCGCATGATGGACGAGAATGCCCGCCTGCCGGAGCCTCTGGACGCAGCCGAAGTCACCAAGAAAGCCATCGTCGCCAGCGCGCTGGAGTCGGCGCGAATGGCGGAGAGCTACGGGCTTCCGCATGACCGGATCATCCTGAGCGCAAAAGTGTCCGGCGTGCAGGACCTGATCGATGTGAACCGCATGCTGGCGGCGCAGTGCGACTATCCGCTGCACATCGGACTGACCGAGGCGGGCATGGGCGCCAAGGGCATCGTCGCCACGACGGCGGCGCTGGCGGTGCTGCTTCAGGAAGGGATCGGGGACACGATCCGCGCTTCGCTGACGCCCGCGCCGAACGGCGACCGCACCGAGGAGGTGCTCGTCTGCCAGCAGATCCTGCAATCGCTCGGCATCCGCAGCTTCACGCCCCAGGTAACGGCGTGCCCCGGCTGCGGGCGCACCACGAGCACGTTTTTCCAGGAGATGGCCGAACAGATCCAGACCTACCTGCGCGAGCAGATGCCCGTCTGGAAGGAACGCTATGCGGGCGTCGAGGAAATGAAAGTCGCCGTGATGGGCTGTATCGTGAACGGTCCCGGCGAATCCAAGCACGCCAACATCGGCATCTCGCTTCCAGGCACTTTCGAGGAGCCTAAGGCGCCGGTTTTCGTCGACGGTCAGCTCGTGAAGACTCTGCGCGGCGACGGGATCGTGGCGGAATTCATCGCCATGCTGAACGACTACGTCGAGCGCAAATACGGCGCCGCGGCGGTCCGTTGAGAGCCCGGCGGGCGGCCGGCTCTTGCTCTTGCAGCGGGCGCAGCATGCGTTGCGCCTGGTGACGGGAGCCGTCCGGGCGGGTCTGCCGCGCATCAGGCCGCTGGCTGTTTCCGCGCAGCGGCGCTTACCCCCCTCGGTGCACGGATCAGAAGACCCGGATGGTGTAGGCGATGCGGATGCCGCGGCCGAGCTCCGGCGCGATGTCCTTCACAAAATTCAGGTGGTTCCGGTACAACCGGTTGCCCAGGTTGAATGAGCTCACGTTGAGCGTGTGCAGGACGTGGCCGCGCGTGAATGAGTACGACGCATTCACATGGAAGACAGCGTATCCGGCGGTGGGATCCTCGTTCGGCGCAACCTGCCACTGGCGGTTGGCCATCACAAGCTCGGGCCGCACGCTGAGGCCTTTCCAGAAATAATCCAAGCCGAGGCGGCCGCGCGCGGGCGGGATGCGCGGCAGGTTCATGCGGTCAGCGGCGGTGAGATTCGCATCGACATAATCAAAGCCGGCCAGCGCCCACAGCGGCCCCTTCACGCGCGCCTGGAGGCGAGCTTCGGCGCCCGTGAAGCGGGAATCGGCCTGGGCGAAAAGGTTGACGGGCAGGCCGTCATCGAACTCGCCCGTGGGCAGGAAATACACGAAATCGTGCATCTGATACCGGAACAGGTTTGCCTCGGCGCGCAGATTGCGGCCCTGGTGGCGCAGACTCACTTCCACCCCGTCGCCGCGCTCGCGCCTGAGATCCGGGTTGCCGATTTCAAAGGCGAGATTGCCGGGATGCGGGCCGTAGTTGTAAAGCTCCTCGAGCGCGGGGGCGCGGTAGGAGTGAATATAATTCGACACCAGCGACCCGTTGCTCCACAGCGGCAGCATCAAGCCTGCCGACGCGGAAAGGCCGGAAAAGGAGCGTTCGCGCAGCCCGTCGGGAGAATACCGGTTGCGTTCCCACCGGCCGCCGAATTGCAGCCGGGCGCGCTCCCAACTGAGCTCTTCGAGCCCGAATAGCGCCAACGCCGCATGGTCCACCGGCGGCGCCAGCGCCTCCGGGCCTCGTGTCTTGTAGTCGCGCTGCAGACCCCAGAAACCAAAGCGTCCCGACCACGGCCCGCGCCTGCGCTGATCGAAGATGCCCATGTAGGTGAACTGCCTGTTGAAGAACTCCGTACCCACTTTGCCTTCTTCAATCTCGCGGTGCGAATAATCCGAGTAACCAAGGTCGAACTGGAACTGCTCGAAAGCCGGGCCGGCCTGTTTCACCGCGCCGTTGAAGCGGAAACTGGTGCGGATCATGTTCAGGACAGGGTTTTCGTGGCCGTGGTGATCGTCTTCTCCGCCGAAGGGCCGCAACAGCGCCAGGCGCGAGAGCGCATGCTTCCCCTCATGCTCGTGATGATGGCCGTGGCCGCCGGGCACCCCATAGGTGGTTTCGATGCGGTGGAGCGTCGCGTTCCAGCTCAACCGCTCGCCGTAGCGGCCCAGCCCCGCCTTGGCGTTTGTCATCTCGGTGAAGGAGTTGACGACGCGGCCGATAGGAGTGTTGTAGTCGCCCGTGCGCATGCCTCCGCCGGAGCCGTACACGAGCCAGTCCCTGTATCCATACTCGAACGAGCCGCTTCCGCCGCCCTGAGCGTTGGCCGTGCCTCCCACGCCGGTCAGGGCCATGTGCAGGCCCTGATGCGGATGCTGGTTGATCACATGGTGATCGGTGAGCACGTTGACCACGCCGCCGATGGCATTGGAGCCGTACAACAGCGTGGCCGGGCCTTTGACGACCTCGACGCGCTCGATGTTGAGGGGATCGACCGGCTCGCCATGGTCGCCGGACTGCGATGAAATCGTTCCTGTACGCAAGCCGTCCTGCAAAATGAGAACTCGGTCCCCGTCGAAGCCGCGGATCACGGGCCGCGTGGTGCCGGGACCATAGCTGCGGCGGGCCACGCCTGCCTCGTCGCCCACCAGATCGCCCAGGGATGTGGACGCGCTGCGCGCCGTGAGCTGGTATCCATCCAAAGAGACGACGCTGAGGAAAGCGTCCGCCGTGCTCTCTTCCCGTCCCGAGGCCGTGACCGTAAGCGACTCGCGCAGCGGACTGACCGTCAGGGCGAAATCCACGCGCACGGTTTCGCCCGCCTGCACGCGCACGGTCTTGCGCTCGTCCACCAGCGCGTGGACGTGCGCCAGCAGCGCGTAATCGCCCGGCGCCACGCCGGTGAAGCGGAACAGGCCTTCAGCGTCGCTCTCGACGATCCTGCCGCCCGGCGTCAACAGGACGGTGGCTCCGCGCAGAGGCTCGCCACCGCCGGCGAACGTCACCTTCCCCTCGATGACCGCTCCGCCCTGAGTCTGTGCGGCCAGCGCCTGCCACAGCAGCAACTGAAGGGCGAGGAAATGCGAAACAGTTCTCAGAAACATGACCCTTTCCCATTGTCGGGTCGCCGCCGCAGAAAACCCAGCGATTCCAGCGGATGGGGCGCCTGGAGCGATGAGCGGGCCCCCGGTTGGAATGAGCGGGACAGCCGGAGGGATACGGAAAGGTCAGACCCGGAAGCGAAGGAAGAAGGGCAGGGCACAGCGCCGGCGGAAAGAGTGCCGAACAGGATGCGCCGCACGACCGGTCGAGGCGGATGGCCCAAGCATGCCCATGCGGCGGCAGACGCTGCTGGCGGGCGGGGATCTGGTGGCAGGCGTCCCGTCACCCTTCAGGGAACTGGGTGTGGAATTCCCTCAAACCGCGCGGCGGCGGTCAGGTCTGACGGGCTCGGGAGAAAATTTCAGGAACGGCATTCAGGCATGGCACTCTATGAAAATTGAGGGGCTGAGTATGGCTGAACTTTTTACTCTGAAGTCGGCGCGGCGAATTCTGCCAGAAGTGCGGTTACGGTTGGGAGAGGCGATGCGGGCGCACGCAGAGCTGGAGTCGGTTCGCGCCGAGATCCGCGAGTTCGCGGTCAAAGTACAGGAGATGGGGGGAATGGTGCTGCATGGCGAAATTGCCGGACACTGGCATCGCAAAGTCAGGACAGCCGAGTCGATGCTTCAATCCTCGTTCGAGATGTTGAAAACGCTGGGCGTGCAGGTGAAAGACCTCGAGATTGGGCTTGTAGATTTTCCCACTGTGTATCGGGGGCGGGATGTTCTTCTGTGCTGGAAAATGGGCGAGCCGGACATCGCCTGGTGGCATGGCGCCGAGGAGGGGTACCGCGGCAGGAAGCCCATTGATGCCGAATTCGAACTCAACCACGGACCGGGCGGGAATCCCGAGGCCTGAACTTCCCGCCGCCGGGGCGTCCACCCGGCCCGAAATCGCCCGTATGATGGTAATACGTGCGTGAAGCCAGGCAGCCACGCGACATCGGCGGCCGGAAATCTGGAGCCGCACTCCTGCTGCCGCTGCTGATGGCAGCCTCAGCGCTGCATGCGCAGCGGTCCCCGTCGGTGGGGAGCGCTGACGTCCTGATCCTCCACTCGTACGATCCTTCTTACAACTGGTCCTCCGAGGTCACGCAGGGCCTGAAAGAGGCTCTCGAGGAGCTGCCGCTGCAGATCTCCATCTGGACCGAGTATCTGGACTCGCGGCGTTCGAAGCCGGCCCAATCGTGGGCCTGGATGAACCGCGTTCTGGCGGAGCGTTACGCCGGAAGGCGCTTCAATGTGGTGATCGCGTGCGACGATGCTGCGGTGGAGTATCTTCTCCATGCCGCGCCTGCCGGATTGCAGGGAGTGCCGGTGGTTTTCTGCGGCGTCGGATCCCGGGAGCTGATCAGCAGGTTGCCGCGGGAGCGTTTCACGGGCGTGAGGGAGATTTCGCTCGCCTCGGACTTCCTGGATGCCTGCCTCCGCTTTCTGCCCCGGACGCGCACAGTCGTGGTGATCACCGACAATTCGCCGACCGGAGCCGAACACCACGCCTTCTACCAGGAGATCAGCCGCGCGCGTCCCCACCTCGAATTCCGGTTCCTGGAAGGAGCGCACCTGCCTGTCGAGCAGATTCTGCAACAGGTGCGCGCGCTTCCGCCGGACGCCCTGGTCGTGCACACGCACTTCACCAGAGACGCCCGGGGCGAGTACGTGAGCCCGCGCTGGATGGCCCAGAGGGTGGCAGAGGCCAGCGCAGCACCCGTGATCAGCCCTCACGTCCGGCTGCTGGGGCAGGGAATCCTGGCCGGCAATACCAGCGCCGGTTTCATGCATGGGGAGATTGTGGGCAGGATGGCTGTCGAGGTTCTGAATGGCGTTGCGCCTTCCGCCATCCCCCTTCGCGAGCATGGCAACATCCGGCTGATCATCGACGACAGCGTGGCCGATCGATTGAATATTCCGCGCTCTCTCCTGCCGGCGGACGCCGAGATCATCGGGGAGACCGGCGGCTGGCGCGCGCTGCGGTCTGCCGACCGCCGCCTGCTGTGGGCGGGCGGCATCCTCGTCGTATTGCAGATGTTGACGATTCTCGTGCTGATCATCAATATCCTGCTGCGGCGCAGGGCGGAGCGCGACCTGAAGGAAAGCCGGGAGATGCTGGACCGCGCCCAGCGTACCGCGCACATCGGCCTCTGGAGCCGGGATCCAGCCACCGGAAAGCTGGTCTGGTCCGAGGAAGTGTACCGCATGCTCGGCGTCGATCCGGCGTCGTTACGGCCGTCCTTCGAAGCGTTCCTTTCCTTCGTCCATCCGGCTGACCGCCAGCGCGTGGAGAGCATCGTGCGGGCCAACGACGCCCGGCGCCAGAGCCGTCTGCTCGAGTTCCGCGTCCAGCTTCCCGGAGGCGCAGAGCGCCACGTCCGCAGCACGGGCGAATGGATCACCGGCCCGGACGGGAAGCCGCGCGTCGTGGGCATGGTGCAGGACATCACCGAGCTGAAGCAGACCGAGGAGCTGCTGCAGCAGATGCAGAGGATGGAATCCGTGGGGACGCTTGCCGGCGGCGTCGCTCACGATTTCAACAATCTGCTGACGGTGATCAACGGCTACAGCCAGATGCTCGCGGCCTCGCTGGCCCCTGGAGATCCGCGTTCGCAGCAGGTGCGCGAGATCCAGCGCGCCGGCGAGCGCGCCGCGGAGCTGACGCGGCAGCTGTTGGCCTTCAGCCGCAAACAGATCCTCTCGCCCCGCCTGTTCGATCTGAACGAACTGCTTCGCGAGAGCGAGGGGCTGCTGAAGCCCGTCGTGGGAGACCGCGTGCAGATGGAGTTTGATCTGTCCGCCCAGTGCTGCCTCGTGCATGCCGACCCCTGGCAGATCGAACAGGTTCTGATCAACCTGGCGGCCAACGCCCGCGATGCGATGCCCCGCGGCGGCCGGCTCCGCATCCGCACAGCCGCGCTGCTCATGAAGGAGTTCTCCGGCATTGCGGACGAGACGATCGTTCCCGGCCGCTACGTCGAACTCACGGTCTCCGACAACGGCTGCGGCATGGACGAGACCACGCGGCGGCGCGTCTTTGAGCCGTTCTTCACGACCAAACCCGAAGGCAAGGGAACCGGCCTCGGCCTGGCGACCGTGTACGGCATCGTGCGTCAGAGCGGCGGCTGGATCACGGTGAGCAGCGAGCCCGGTGTCGGGACGACTTTCCGCATCCTGCTGCCTTCGGCCGAAGGCGCACTGCCCAAGGGTGATCCCAGCGGCCCTCAGGCGGGCGCGGAAGGGGGGCGCGTGGTTGTGCTGGAGCATCACCGCCAGACCGGTGAACTCATCAACCTGGCTCTCCGGCAGGCCGGCTACGAAGTGGAATTCGCACCAGACGAGCAGGGGCTCTCGACGATGATCGAGACAGCGCCTGCAGACAACCCCTTCCGGGTGCTCCTCGTGGATCTTCGCATGCCGCACATTTCCGGCTTCGACCTCGTCAGGCGCCTGCGCCGCCGGCATCCGCACTTGCGGGCGCTGCTGCTGTTCAACGAATCCGGCGGAGCGCGCGATGCAGCACTCGAAGAAGGCGAGGCGGTGCTGGGTGCCCCGGTCACTCCCTCCGCGCTTGCCGCAGCGGTCCGATCGCTGTTGGCGGAGCCCGCGGCCAGGTGAGCGCCCGACGCTCCGCGGAATTCCTCCCCGGGTGCGGCCGTGCACGCGGCCGATCACTCCCGGCCGCTGACGCCGTCTCCGTTCCAGGCGCAGAGCTGCACGGAATGGTGCCAGACGGTGAGCGCGCTGCGCCGGCGGCGATAGGGCTGGATGCTGATGTTCCGGACAGTCCCGCGGCCTTGCCGGCGGGACCCCATCAGGGGAGTACGATTCTGACAAGGCCCGGGCAGACAGCCCGTACAGTTCGGCCGCCCGCCGAGATCTCGTACTCGCCCCGGAAGGCGCGCACGCTGTAGCCGCCCCGGGCGTCCGTGACGCCCCGCGTTTCCGTCCGCCAGCGGCCGTAGACGAGCTCGCGCCAGACCTCGTAATTCGGCTTCGGCGTCCAGTCTTTCCGGAGCATTGCACCTTTCGGGCGCCAGTGCCTTCCCTCCCAGAAGCCCCACATCAGGAACGCATCCACCCGCGGGTGACTGAAGCAGAGGGTGAGAAAATCGCGCGTGAAATCAGCCTGCAACTTCTCGTCGTCCGTTTCGAAATCGAACTCCGTGATGCGGATGGGCAGATTGAATTCCGAGAACCGGTCCAGAATTTCCAGCATCTTTTCCGGCGGCGTCACCTCCCGGAAATGGCCCTGGATTCCGATGCCTCCCACCGGCGCGCCGCGGTCGATCAGAAAACGGAGCGTCTCGTAGAAATGCTCCTGATGGGCCGTATCACGCCCGCCGGCTTCGAGAATGTTGAAGTCATTCAGATAAAGAACCGGCGCAGGGTCCAGCCCGCGGGCGGCGTGAAACCAGGCTGCCATCTCCTCCCGCCCCAGGATGTCCAGGAGGTCGTGGTTCGTGTAGGGCTCGTTGACCGCGTCCCAGTCCTCCAGCAGCCCGCGCGTGGCGGAGACTTCGTCGCGGATATGGTCGAGCACGCGGCGGCGCATCGCTTCCGGGTTCCCTGCCAGCTCCTTCAGGTCTCTTGGCAGCCAGCGCCAGCCCGGCCAGACGAGCGTATGGCCGCGGACGCGGATGCCGTTCGAACGGAACCACTTCAGGGCGGCCAGCGGAGTCTCCCGGTCCCGCTCCCACTGCGGCCATTTCAGGTCGTTTTCGAGCACGGCCATGTTGAAATTGTCGAGAATGGCCCTGCGGTACTTTTCCGAATCTCCGCTCTCTCCGAGCAGAAAACGGCCGGCGACGGCCGTGCCCCAGCCAAAGGCGTGCTTCGTCATCCGCACCTGCACGGATACGCCTTCTGCCGGTTTCCCATCGGCCCGGACCACCTCAACGGTCAACTCCGCCTTGCGGATCCGCTCGATCCGCGCCTCAGCTGCATCGCGCCAAGTCTGCGCAGGCGCAAGCAGGGCGGACAGGCACAGGGCGCACGCCGGAAATACAGACAACCTCATCTGGATGGCCTCCCTGGAGGAAAGGATTGACACGCGGTTTACGTCGCGTGGATCTTTCTGACGATATCGCAATTTTCGGCGATTTCGTCCTTGAACTTCGGCCACATGCCCACGATGACCGCGTCGCCGGGCTTGATGTGTGCGAACGCGAACCGGAATGCGGCTTCGATCTGTTCGCGGCTGCCGCCAGCGCGTCCCGCGCCAAGGATTTTGAAGCCCAGGCAGGGCTTCGAGGTCTGGCGGATCACGCGCGTCATGCGCTCCGGGTCTTTCTCAAGGAATGGTTCGCCGAGCGGGCGCTCGCCGTTCATGAGCGCGCGCGTCTGCTCCGGCGTCCGCGTGACGTGATAGAAGCAGGCCATGTAGTAGTCTACGGGCCAGCCCTTCTCTTCGATCCACTCGATCACCGCCGGGTTGTGCGTCGACACGCCCGCCATCACGCCCGCGTCCCTGGCTCTTTGCACGAACTCGAGCACGCGCTCCATGCGCCCCTCGCGGAACGCCTCGTCGGTGCGGTTGCCGTGATGCGCCATGCCAAGGAAGCCCAGCCGCGCCACGTCAGGGATCATCGAAAAGTCCTTGTGCAGTTCGAAGTCGCTGAGCAGGAATGCCTTGATTTTCGAACCGCGCTCGCGCAAGCCTTTCAGCGTCTCGATGGTTTCCTTCTGGTAGTGAAGCTGCCATGTGGTGATGCCCGCGCGCTCCGCCGCGAGGATGGTTTCGATGCGGCGCTCCGGAGTCATCCACTCGCGCATGCACTGGTCGAGGATCCGGTTGAAGTGCGAGTAGCCCATCAGCGGGTTGGTGCCGATGATGAGACGCGTGATCTCGTGCCTGCCGCCAAACTTCACGGTGGGCAGCGGGGGCGGGGTCTGAGAGGCCGCGATGGGAACGGCAGCGGCCGTGTGCAGGAAGGCTCGCCGGGTGGAGGGCATGGTCGCTCCTTGAAATCAGAGGATACTGTCCTGTTTATATGGCATTGCGGCATCCAGATCAAGCAGCGCGGGTATCATGTTCGGTATGGCATTGCACCCCCTGGCCGGTCAGCCCGCCCCGCCGGAGTTCCTCGTCGACGTGGAAAAGCTCGTCGCAGCGTATTACGAGAACGCACCGGACATGAGCGACCCGCACCAGCGGGTGGCTTTTGGCACCAGCGGCCACCGCGGAACATCGCTGCAGGCGACATTCACCGAAGCGCACATTCTGGCGATCGCGCAGGCGATCTGCGAGTACCGCCGCGGGCGCGGCTACTCGGGCACGCTGTTCATGGGCAAGGACACGCACGCGTTGTCCGGACCGGCGGAGCGGACAGCCATCGAGGTGTTCGCCGCCAACGGCGTGGACGTGGCCATCGAGCAGGACGGCGGCTACACGCCGACTCCGGTGATCTCGCATGCCATCCTTCAGGCCAACCGAAGCGGCGGCGCGGTGTGCGACGGGGTGGTGATCACGCCGAGCCACAATCCGCCCGCGGATGGCGGCTTCAAGTACAACCCCCCTGACGGCGGACCTGCGGGCTCGGAGGTGACCTCGTGGATCGAGCGGCGCGCCAACGAGCTGCTGCTGGAAGGAAATCGCGGCGTCCTGCGCGTTCCTTACGATCAGGCCCTGCGGTCCGGGTGCGTCCGCAGGATCGATTTCGCACAAGGCTACATTGACGAGCTGGCCACGGTGATCGATATGGATTCGATCCGCGGCGCAGGCCTCCGCATCGGCGTCGATCCGCTGGGCGGTGCAGCCGTCCACTACTGGGCGCGGATCGCGGAGCGCTACGGACTGAACCTGACGGTGGTGAATCCGCGCGTGGATCCTGCGTTCGCGTTCATGACGCTGGATCACGACGGCAACGTCCGCATGGACTGCTCGAGTCCTTACGCGATGGCGGGGCTCGTGAGCCTGAAGGACCAGTTCGACGTGGCGTTCGGCAACGATCCCGACACGGACCGCCATGGCATCGTCACCCCCAGCGGCGGCCTTCTGAATCCGAATCATTACCTCTGCGCGGCCATCCGCTATCTGTGCACGCACCGCGCCGGGTGGCCGAAAGCGGCGCGAATCGGCAAGACGCTCGTATCGAGCGGCATCATCGACCGCGTGGCCGCGGCCGTGGGGCGCGAAGTGTGCGAAGTTCCTGTGGGCTTCAAGTGGTTCGCTCCGGGGCTGTTCGACGGCTCGCTGTGCTTCGGCGGGGAAGAGAGCGCGGGGGCGAGCTTCGTGCGGCGCGACGGCACGGTGTGGACAACGGACAAGGACGGCATCATTCTGGGACTGCTTGCCTGCGAGATCACGGCCGTCACGGGCCGCGACCCAGCCCTGCACTACCGCGAGATCGAAGACGAACTTGGCCGCTCTTTCTATACGCGCATCGACACGCCGGCAGAACCGGAGCAGAAAGCGAAGCTTGCGAAGCTGGATGCCAGCGCCGTCACGGACTCCGAGCTGGCCGGCGACCCGATCACTGCGAAGCTTACCTCGGCGCCGGGCAATGGCGCGCCCATCGGCGGGCTGAAGGTCGTGACGGCGGGCGGCTGGTTCGCGGCGCGCCCGTCAGGCACGGAGAACATCTACAAGCTCTACGCCGAAAGCTTCCGCAGCCAGGAGCACCTGCAGAAGCTGGTGGAAGAGGCTCGGGCGCTAGTGCTGCGCGCGCTGCGGTGAGGCCTCAGTCGAGCGCGGCGATCTCGCCAGGCACGATCTTGCGCGTACGAGGCAGGTAGCCGCGGTAGCTCAGAAAGCCAACACCTGCCAGAAGCCCGGTGAAGACCACCAGCTTGAGAATGTCCGTCGTGCGGTTGAGCGGCAGCGTCTTCCAGAGGATTCCAAGCACGGGCTGCGCGATGCACATCGCCCACACGGTTCCGTAGAAGTAACGGCGCTCATCGCCCTCCCCTGCCGTGGAAGGCTTGACGCGCGGCAGTTTGCCCATCAGCCCGAGAATCCAGATGGGCACGGCGATGGGGAAGTAGCCGTACCAGTAGATCTGCTTGAGCATCCACTTGCCCGTGGCGACAGCCACGACAAGCCCGATGAGGTTCAGCACGCCGTAGGAGATGGCCGCGCTCCAGGCGAATGTGTAACAGATGCGGCGATAGAGAGGATTGGGCTTGTCTTCGGTGAAGCGGATGATGTAAGGGGCGGGCTCGCAGCCAGGCAGTTTGCCGCGCAAACCGGCGATGCCTGTTCCCACAAGCACGGCCGCCAGCCACCAAGTCATGCTGCCGCCGAATCCCTGCTCGAACAGCCGGAACACCATCGGTCCAGGGATCAGAAAGAACACGAAGATCCAGATGGGCCAGTGGTTGAAGCGGTAGTACAGCTTGTTCCGCGTGCGGATTTTGCGCTGGCTGGCCAGCTCGATCTTGACGTCACCCATACAAAACTTCCAGTGTGCCACAGCCAGGCGGCGCAGCTGGCGATAGAATGCGGCTCATGCGGATCGACCTGACGGGGCAGAGAGCGCTGGTGACGGGCGGGGCGCGCGGCATCGGAGCTGCCGCGGCGGAGGCGTTGCGCGCCTGTGGCGCCGAGGTGATCGTGGCGGACCTGCTTTCCGACCCGCCGGTGGATGTCAGCGACCTGCAGTCCCTCGATGGCGCTTTCGCACGCGCCGGCGAGCTGGACATTGTGGTGGCCAACGCCGGCACGGCCGTGTTCCACCGGCTCGATGAGACAGATGATGCCGCCTGGCGCCGCCTGATCGGGATTAACCTCACGGGCGCGTTTCATACAGTCAGGCTGGCAGCGCGCTGCATGAAGCCGCGGCGGAGGGGAGCGATTGTGCTGACTGCAAGCACCAACTCGTTCGACGGCGAGGCCGACCTCATCGCCTACAACGCGACCAAAGCCGGCCTGCTGGGCATTCTGCGCACGGCTGCGAATGAGCTGGGCCCGTGGGGCATCCGCGTCAACGCCGTCTGCCCGGGGCTGATCCGTACGGATCTGACTGCGGCCCATTTCGCGCAGCCGGACCTCCTGAAGGAGTACTTCCGCCACATTCCGCTGGGGCGCGGCGGCGCGCCGGAGGAGGTGGCGCAGGCCATCGTGTTTCTCGCTTCGCCTATGGCGTCCTACATCACTGGCGCCACGCTGCTCGTGGACGGCGGGCAGATGGCAGCCAAGTTCGGCATCTGGGACGAGAGGTTGGGCCGCTTTGCGGGCGATCACTGGGAGCTGCCGGATTCGCCCTCGACAACCGCCTGAATCGTGCCGGGCGCGTTGCCCTCCAGCCGGTTGTTCACGAACAGGAACGCCATCTGCCGGCGCTGGCGTGCGCGTTCAATCAGCGCCCGCAGGGCGGAGCGCGCGCCCTCGTTCACCTCCTGCACGCGCTCGTAGGGCTCGAACTGCGCCACTGCCTGCTCGTATGTGCGCCCGTGCCGCAGCAGCGCGCGCGCAACCAGGAAATCCGCCGTGTAGGCGGCCTCGATCCGCACCTGTTCCTCCAGCGGAGGCATGCGCGTCCAGGCGTTGAAAACGTGCGCCGCGCCGCGGGCGCGCAGCGCGTCGAAGTACGGCTCGTCGAGATACTCTTTGTTGCGGACCTCGACTGCGAAACGCCAGCCTGGAGGCAGGGCGGAGAGGAATCGCCGCAGGTCCGCCGCGAACGGCCCGGCGCCTTCATAATGCCGCTTGCCCATCGTGCCGAACTCGAAGATCAGCACGCCGATCTGCGAGGCCCAGGGCTCCAGGGGCTCGAGAAACGCGCGCTGGAAGAGACCGGCGTCGAGGAAGCGCTCGTTCGCCTTTCCCGCCCGTGCGCCGTAGCGGGCATGGCCGGGCCATTCTTTTACGGTGATCTCTTCCGGAACCTTGAGGCCGAACTTCAGCCGCGGCGCCAGGCTGAAGAGCCGGCGCCAGTAGTCGCGAGATGGGAACTGATAAAACGAAAAATCACCGCCCACCGCAGGAAAGACCTCTGCGTATTCGGCCAGGCACTCCGTCTCGAATTTCTTCTGCGAGAAGCGTCCGCGCGTCATGTAGCGCTCGCGCGTGTAGATCTGGCCGATCCAGCCCTCGTATTTCCAGGAGCTCGTGCCAAGGTAAATGCCCTGCGCGGCCTGTTCCGCCAGCCGCGCCGCGAGGCGCTCGCGCGGCGAGGCAGGTTCAGCGAAGAGGGGAAGAGACTCCATGCGCGGCCTGCTTCCCTATTGTCGCTCTGGCGCGGGGGTTGACATCGGGCGCTGAAGTGTAAACAATTACAGTATGGAGTTGACAGCGCGGCAACGGGAAATCTACGACTACATCCTCGCCTACAGGCGCGAGAACGGGTGTTCCCCCTCGATTCCCGAGATTCAGAGGCATTTCGGCATCCGCAGTCCGAACGGCGTGGCCGGGCATCTGCACGCGCTGGAGGCCAAGGGGGCGATCCGGCTGTCGAGCCGCGGCTCGCGGAGGATCGACGTGCCGTCAGACCCCGCGCCTGGAGGCCGCGTGACGGCGCTGCCGGTGTTCGGCGCGATCCCGGCGGGACTGCCGCAGGCGGTGCAGGCCGCCCCTGAAGGCGATGCATGGCTCGATGAGACGCTGCTCGGCTTCCGCCCGAAGCCGGGGTCGTTCCTGCTGAAGGTGCGGGGCGACTCCATGAAGGACGCGGGCATCCTGGACGGCGACCTCGTGCTTGTGGAGCCGAACCCGGCGCCGCGCGCCGGACAGATCGTAGCGGCGCTGATCGACGGCGAATCGACGCTGAAACGCCTGGTGCGCGTGCGCGGCGCCTGGTTTCTGAAGGCCGAAAATCCGGCTTACCCGGAGCTGCATCCGCGCGCCGACCTGGTGATCCAGGGCGTCGTGCGCACGGTGATCCGGCGGATGAGCTGAGCGGCCGGGCTATACTGACGGCATGGCGCAGGACGAACGGATCGAAGAGGCTGCGGCGCCCCGCCCGGAAGAGAATGAACCGATGCTCTGGTGCCCGGTCTGCTCGGAGCGGCTGCAGCAGAGGAAGTGCAAACTGTTCTGCCCCCGCTGCGGCTATTACATGAGCTGCGCGGATTATTACTGAGGCGGCGCGGCTGTTGCGCTTCGGTTCTCTGTCTGATACACAGAAACGCGGATCAGGAGAAATCAGCGCCTGATGTTTTCGCTCGTCCTGACCTGCCCGGAAAACGAAGCGGAGCTGCTGTCCGCCGAGCTGTGGGAGCGGGGCGCTGCAGGGATCGAGGAAATCGCCCTCCCCGGCAGCCGCTGTCAGCTGAAAGCCTACTTTGAAAGCCCGGAAGGACTGGCGGAGGCGTTTGCCGGCTTTGGCGCGCATCTGGAGCCCGTGCCGGAGGTGGACTGGGAACTCGCATCGCGGCAGGCATGGCCGGCGTTTCCGCTGGGCAGCCGGATCTACCTCGCGCCGGAGTGGGACAAGAGTCCGGTGCCGGAGGGGCGCATGCGGCTGGTCGTGCATCCGGGCCAGGCTCTGGGCACAGGCGAGCATCCGGCCACGCAGCTGTGCCTGGAGGCGCTGGATGCATGGTTGCAGCCCGGCCAGAGCGTGCTCGATGTCGGAACAGGATCGGGCATTCTTGTTTCGGCCGCCCTGCTGCTGGGCGCGAGGGCAGCCATGGGATGCGATATCGATCTCGCAGCTCTGAATGAGGCGCGGCGGAACCTGCGGGCGGACGGCCGCACGGCGGCTCTTTTCTGCGGTTCGGCGCGTGCCGTGCGGGCGGGCGCGTTCGATGTGGTCGTGGCGAACATCAACGCAGCCGCGCATGAATCCCTGGCGCGCGAATACGCGCGGCTCGCGCCCGTCCTGCTGATCCTCAGCGGATTTCCGGAGCGCGACAGGCAGCGCGTGGAGACGGCGATGCGCGCCTCGGGGTTCCGCATGCAGCCGGCTCTCGAGAAAGAAGAATGGAGGTGCCTGGTCCTGTGCAACGGCGATCGTTCCTGAACCTGCTGGCTTCCCTGCCTGCCTTTGCCGCGCCGCCCGCGCCGCACCGCATCGCCTCGGTCGAGCTGTTCCGGCTGCACGGGCGCCGCAAGGTGACTCCGGGCGCAGACGGTCAATACCAGGTTCAGCCGCTGCACATCTACCCCGAATACCGCCCGAAGCCGTATCGCGAGGAGCCGCAGCCGCCGCGCGAGGCGCCCGTGTCCGCCATCTACCTGGCCATCCGCACGGATCGCGGCAGCGAGGGGCTTTATGGTCCGATCGACCGCGAAGCGGCCATTCTGATTGAAACGCAACTCAAGAACTTTGTTCTGGGCAAGGACGCCATGGCCGTGGAAACGGTGTGGGACCTGCTCTACCGTTCCAACCGCCACTACCGCACGTCGCATCCCATGATGGCGATTTCGGCCATCGACAACTGCCTGTGGGATCTGCGCGGGCGCGTGCTCAACGCCCCTGTCTACCGCCTGCTGGGCGGGCCCACGCGCGATTCCGTGGAAGCGTACGGCTCCGCGCTCGGCTATTCCGTGGAGCCCGACGCCGCGGGCAGGCGCGCCGTGGAGCTGAAAGATCAGGGATTCCGCCACCAGAAATGGTTCTTCGCCCATGGCCCGGGCGACGGGCCGGAGGGCGTGCGCCGGTGCGCGGATCTGGTCTTCGCCTTGCGGCTGGCCGTCGGGCAGGACGTCGACCTGATGTTCGACGCCTTCATGGGCTGGACGCTCGACTTCGCCATCGCGTGGGCCAAACGCGCCGAGCCGCAGAATCCGCGCTGGATCGAGGAGGCGTTCCCGCCCTACCAGCTTGATTCATTCGCCGCCCTGCGAAAAGCCACCTCGATTCCAGTGGCCTCAGGCGAGCATCTGTACAGCCGCTGGGAAGTGAAACGTTACCTGGACGCGCAGGCCATCAGCGTCGTACAGGCGGATCCCGAGTGGTGCGGCGGCGTGAGCGAGCTCGTCAAGATCTGCCACCTGGCCGCCGCCGCAGGCGTGCAGGTGATCCCGCACGGGCACTCGCTGCACGCGGCGCTTCATGTGGTGGCGGCGCAGTCTCCAGCCGTGTGTCCGCTGGTGGAGTATCTGATCCTGAAGATGCGCAGCTACTATCACTTCGAGAAGCGCCAGTTGACGCCCGTGCGCGGGCGGATCGAGCTGCCGGATGCTCCAGGCTTCGGCATCGAGCTCGATCCGGCGAAGATCGAAAAGCGCGAGCCGTTCCGCCCGTAGCGGCGCCTACTCGAACATCTCCTCCACCGGAACGACACGCGTCTCCTGCTCTTCCACGGGGACGGAACGAACGGACACGATTTCGTCCTCGCGCAGCAGCCAGTCCGGTTTGGCCGAGCTGTATTGGATGCGTGAGGGCGCGTTGTCGAGAATGGCCTGCCGGAGCGCCTCCATGCCCGGACCGGCGAAGGCTACGGCGATTTCATCCGGCTGCAAATGGCGTGCTACGGAGCGCTTCACATCGGACGGCGTCAGCTCCGGCAGGGTCTGCCTCAGATACTGCGATTGCAGCCCCGTCCCGTAAAACAGCCCGTCGATTTCGTGGCCGAGCTGCGCGCTGCGGGCTTCCTCAAGCAGAATCTGATGGCGCAGCAAAAAGGACCTGGCAGCCTCAAATTCTTCGTCTTCGAGCCCCGTTGCCGCAAGCTTCTCCAGCTCGTACAGGGCCAGCCGCAGGGCGAAGTGCGCATGCTCCGGGGCCACGGGGCGCACCCACAGCTCGAAGATCTGCCGCTGCCGCGCGTGGTTCGGTTCCGGCTCCAGCGTGAACATCGGCGCGGGGAAGTATTCGATGTAGGCGTAATCGCCGTAGTTGAGCCCGCGGTGCTGGCGCAGGCTCTGGAAGAGCCGCCCGCTGCTCATGCGGTGCTGCCCGAGAGCGGAAACGGCCACGAGCAGCGCCGGATAGTCCTCATGACCGCGGGAGACCTCGATGGGAAAGCCAAGCGAAAGAGCCGTGCCCTGCGACGGCTTTTCGACGAAAACCATGCGCGAACGCCGCAAGGCCGGCGCAGCGGGAACAGAACCGTCGCTTCTTGTTCTGGCGGGCAGCGTGGAGAGCCGCTCCCGCAGCCGCGCGGCCGCGCCCTCCGCCTGCGCGCCGCCGCAGGCCACAATGACCCGGTTGCGGCCATACTCTGCCGTGTAAAACTCCCGGACCGCGCTCAGCTCCATCCGGCGCAGCGAGGAGACCCGCCCCTGGCAGGGATGGCCGTACGGGTGGCCTTCGAACAGAAGGCCGTAAAGGGCCTCGCGGCCCAGCTCTTCATCGTTTTCGCCGCGCAGGTCCGCTTCGAGGGAATGAACAGCGTCCTCCCGCAGGCGCCGGAAATCCTCCTCGCGCCAGCCGGGGTCGCAGAGCATCTCGGCCAGAAGCTCCGTCATTTCCGCCGCGTGAGCCGCGTGGCACTCGAAGTGGAAACAGGTCATCTCCTTGTCCACGGAGACGTCCACGGAGGCGCCCCGCGGAAACAGAAAGTCCAGGATCTGTTTGTAGCTCCGGCGGCGCGTGCCGCCGTGCGCCAGCATCTGACCGGCCAGCCACGCCGCCCCTTCGCTCCCAGGCGGGTCCATGGCCGAGCCAGCGGGAAACGCAACGCGGACAGACAGCAGAGGCGAGCTGTCCTGGTGCACCAGCAGCTTCATTGCGGCCTCTCCTCGAGCGTGACCACGGTTCTGCCCTCGCGGCGGAACCAGGCGGCCGCAGCGGCGGCAAGGTTCTGCGGCGTGACACGCTGGTAGGTCTCAAACAGCCGCCTGACCGTCTCCGGCGTGCGCCGCAGCGCAAGGAACGGCGCCAGCTGCGCGGCCACCGAGTCGCTGCGGTTCAGGCTCAGCACGAACCGGTAAAACAGATGGGACTGAACCTGTTCCAGGCGCTCCTGCGGCGGCGGGCTGCCGGCGAGCCGGTCCAGTTCATCCTCGATGGCGCGCCGCACGTCCGCCAGGCGCTCTGGCTGCTTCACCCGCGCCACCACCGTGAACAGGTATGGATCGAGATGATCCACCTGATTCGCCCACAGCTCATCGGCCCACTGCTCCTCGATCACCAGGCGGCGGTAGAGGTCCGACCCCGCGCTGAAACAGAGCGCGGAGATCAGATCGAGAGCGGCGCAGTCCGGATCGCTGTCGTCGTAGGCGGGCGCGCGCTGCGCCACGGCCACGTAGGGCAGGGTGTGCGTCTCCCACTCGATCCGCGCCTCGCGCGGCGCCTGTTGGGGCGGCTCCTCTGGCGCTTCCAGCCGGTATGAGCCGCGCCGCCAGCCGCCCCAGTGCCGCTCCGCGAGCGCCCGCGCCTGCGCGGGCGCCACGTCTCCGGCGATGAGGATCGTCGTGTTTTCGGGCCGGTAGAAGCGGTCGAAAAACGCCAGACTGTAGCCGTGCATCCCGGGCATGCGCTCGATGTCGCGCAGGAAACCCATCGTCGTGTGCTTGTAGGGATGGACGTCGAACGCCGTGTCGCGCAGCACCTCGTGCAGCCGGTTCAGGGGCTCGGCGCTGTCCTTCCAGTATTCGCCGAGCACCGCCAGGGCCTCGGTGCGGAAGTCCTCTTCGCTGTATTCCAGGTGCTGGAAACGGTCGGCTTCCATGGCGAGCAGGGCATCGAGCTCCTCCACGGCGAGGGTCGTATGGTAGACGGTGCGGTCATCGTCGGTGTAAGCGTTCGAGGAAGCGCCCATGCGTTGCAGCTCCCGCTCATAGCGCTCCGGCGGGAAAGCGCGCGTGCCGCGGAACATCATGTGCTCGAAGAAGTGAGCAAAGCCGCTGCGGCCAGGTTCGACCTCGTTGCGCGAGCCCGCGTGCACGACGATGTAGACGCTGGCCGTGCCGCGCCAGGGCAGCGGAACGGCCACCAGCCTCAGGCCGTTGGAGAAGTCGAAGAGTTCGTAGTCGAAGGGGAAAGCGTTTCGCTCGGCCATGCATCACCGCGGAGTTCTTCAAAGATTTCGGCCACGCCGATCAGCCGTTCGTCCTCGTAGGGGGCGCCGATGAACTGCACGCCCACAGGCATCCCGTCACCGTTGACCCCAGCGGGGACCACCATGGCGGGCAGGCCCAGAAGATTGGCGGGCGTGAGCGGACGCGCCGCATCCAGGATCGGAATGGGCGGCTGTTGGTGCGGGTAGGCAGCCGTGCCGAAAGCGGGCGCCACGATCACAGTTTCCTCCCCGAGATGCTCGAGCAGCCGGGCGCGCATCGAGTCGCGTTCGGCCAGCACGGCCAGCAGGCGCTCCGCGCTGACGGGTTCGCGCGCTTCCTGCATCAGCGCCACGCCCGTCCACGCGCACTCCTGTTCGCGTCCCGCGATCATCGCGCGGAGGCTCTGCGTAATCAGGTCCACGAAGAGCGCGCGCCACAACTCGTGGGCCTCCGCAATCAGCCTTGCGTCGAAGTCGGCCTTTTCGAAGCCGGCTTCCCAGAGCCTTTCCGCAGCAAGGATCGCCGCAGCCGCACACTCGGGGCGGACGCCTTCGCACAGCCACAGGACGACCCGGGAGCGGCGGGCATCCGGGCTTCGCAGGGGCACGGGAGCGCTGAAGGGGTCGCGAACATCCCAGCCGGCCAACGTTTCGAACAGAAGACGCACGTCGCGTGCAGTTCGGGCCATCGGGCCGCACGCGCCCATGAAGCCGGCCGGGTGGCCGAGCACCGGCCAGTGGCCGCCCCCGCCCACGCGGCCGGGCGTGGGCTTGAGGCCGCAGATGCCGCAGAAATGGGCCGGTTCGCGGATGGAGCCGCCGCCGTCGCTGCCGATGCCGCCGGCGCTCATGAAGGCTGCAATGGCCGCCGCCTCTCCTCCGCTGGAGCCTCCGGCCGTGTACTCGGGGTTCCAGGGATGGCACGTGCGGCCGATGATGCGGTTGTCGGTCTCGTAGTAGTACAGAAACTCGGGCGTGGACGTCTTGCCGATGACGATGGCGCCGGCCGCTTTCAGCCGTGCTGCGGCCGTGGAATCGCGCACGGCCCGCTCCTCCCGCCGCAGCAGGCTGCCGCAATAGGTCACGCGGCCCTCGAGGTCGAAACTGTCCTTGACGGTGACGGGGACGCCGGCCAGAGGGCCGCGGAGTTGCCGCCGCGCCGCACCACGGGCTTCGTCCGCATAGACCTCTATGAAAGCATTCACGCGCGGATTTGTTTCGGCGATCTCGGCCAGGTGCGCTTCCACGAGTTCCGCCGCGTTCACTTCGCCCCTTTCCAGCGCCTCCCGCATCCGCCACAGCGGCAGCCGGTTCCACATGCTTCCAGCCTAGCAACGCGGAGGCCCGCTGCTACAATGGCGCATGTGGCGGCGTTGACGTTTGAACAGGCGCGCGCAGAGGTGCTGGAACGCGTGGCGGCGCGCGCGGCGCGGCCGGCGGTGGTGACGGTCCCTCTGGACGAGGCCTGCGGAAGGGTCCTGGCCGAGCCGGTGCCAGCCGACCGCGATTATCCTCCCGAGCCGCGCTCGATGCGCGACGGTTTCGCGCTGCAGGCCGCGTCGACGCCCGGAGAGCTGCGGGTGCTCGGCGAGGTCCGGGCGGGGGAGCCATGCCATTTCCGCGTAGGTGCCGGCGAGGCTGTGGAGATCATGACCGGCGCAACCGTGCCTGAAGGCGCCGATGCCGTCGTCATGATCGAGCACGTCTCCGTCGCCGATGGCCGCCTGCGTGTTCCCCAGCCGGCCGAGCCCGGCGCCAACATCAGCCCGCGCGGATCAAGCCTCCGCGCCGGCGCCTGCGCCGTGGACGCCGGCACGCGGCTGACGCCCGCCTCCGCCGCCCTTCTGGCCTCGGTCGGGGCGGCGCAGGTTCCGGTGTACGCGCGGCCCCGCGTGGCCATCCTTCCCACGGGCGACGAACTCGTCGACATCAGACAGCGGCCCGAGCCGTGGCAGATCCGCAACTCCAACTCGCATGCGCTGGCGGCGCAGGTGCTCCGGGCGGGCGGCGAGCCGGTCGTCCTGCCGCCGGTGCGGGACCGGCTTGAGGATACGGTTGAGGCGCTCGAGGAGGCGCTGAAACAGGATCTGGTGCTTTTGTCGGGGGGCGTTTCGGCGGGCAAGTACGATCTGGTGGAGCAGGCGCTGGAGCGGTTCGGCGCGGTCTTCTATTTCGACCGGGTGCTGATCCAGCCCGGGCAGCCCTGCGTGTTCGGACGCGCGGGGGAGACGTTCTTTTTCGGATTGCCCGGCAATCCGGCCTCCACGTTTGTCTGTTTCGAAATCTTTGCGCGGGCGGCTCTGGATCTGCTGGGCGGCGTGGCGCGGCCGCAGTTGCCGTTCGCTCTGGCAGTGCTCGCCGATGAGTTCCGGCACAAACCGGGCCTGACGCGCTTCCTGCCTGCCCGGCTGGAAGACGGCGCGCGGCTGCATCCGATCGCGTGGGGAGGCTCAGGCGACGTGCGCGCCCTGGCGGGGGCGAACTGCTTTCTGGTGGCCGACCCGGACCGGCCGCAATACGAGGCTGGCGAACTGATCCGCGTGCTGATGGCCGTATGAAGAAGAAGTTGTCCCATTACGATGAGGCGGGCCGCGCCCGGATGGTCGACGTCAGCGCGAAGACTGCGACGGCGAGAACCGCGCGCGCCGAGGCGTTCGTGCGGATGAAGCCCGAAGTGTTGAAAGCCCTGCCGCGCAACCCAAAGGGCGACCCGCTCGAGGTGGCGCGGATCGCAGGGATTCAGGCGGCCAAACAGACCGCCGCGCTGATCCCCATGTGCCACCCGCTGCCGCTGACGAACGCCGATGTGGAAATGACTCTGGAAGCGCGCGGCGTCCGCATCCAGAGCAGCGTGGCCACCACGGCGCAGACCGGCGTCGAGATGGAGGCGCTGACCGCCGCTGCGGTGGCGGCGCTTACCGTGTATGACATGACCAAGGCGCTGGACAAGTCGATCACGATCGAAAAGCTGAGGCTGGTCGAAAAGACCGGGGGCAAGTCCGGCCATTACCGGCGCGGGAAATCATGATCCGGATCGCGGTGCTGACTATCTCGGATTCAGGCGCTGCGGGCCGGCGGGCCGACGCTTCCGGACCGGCGGTCGCCCAGCGCTGCCTGTCGCAGGGCTGGCAGGTCTGCCATCAGGAGATCCTGCCGGATGAAGCGCCGGCAATCACTGCGAAACTTCAGGAGCTGGCCGATAGCGGGGCCGTGGATGTGATTCTGACGACTGGCGGCACGGGCATCGCCGCGAGGGACTCGACGCCGGAAGCCACGCGCGCCGTGCTCGAAAAGGAATTGCCCGGTCTGGGAGAGCTGATGCGCGCCGAGGGGCTGCGGCACACGCGCCGCGCCGTGCTGAGCCGGTCTGTGGCCGGCACGCGCGCCCGCTCCCTGATCGTCAACCTGCCCGGTTCGCCCAGGGGTGCCGTCGAGTCGCTGGATGCTATCTTGGATCTCGTGCCGCACATTGTCGAGCTGCTGCAGGGCAGGACTGCGCACACCCGGGAGACGTAACTGAGCCGATGATTCACGCATCTCACCCAGTGATGAGAATCCTGTGCGCGGCTGTTCTGGCGTGCCTCGCCTGGCCTGCCTTCGGGCAGTTGACCCTGCCGGGCACCCCGGCGCCGAAGCCGCAGGCTCCGGCGAAAAAAGCTCCCCAGATGCCGGGGCAACCCGCCCCGCAGCTGCCCCCGGAACTGGCCGAGGGGCCCGTCATCCGCGCGACGGTCAACGTGGTCCTTGTGCCGACCACGGTGACGGACGAGAAAGGCCGGTTCGTGCAGGGCCTCGAGCCGCACGATTTTCTCCTCTACGACAACGACAAGCTGCAGACCATCAACCGCGACATCGCGTCGCTGCCCCTGTCGCTCGTGGTCTGCATCCAGCGCAGCAGCAACGTGGATTCCGTTCTGCCGAAGATCCGCCGCATCGGAAACGTGCTGAACGACCTGCTCGTGGGCCAAGACGGAGAGGCGGCGATTCTCGACTTCCATCACGAAATCGACCTGCTCCAGGACTTCACGCGCGACCCGGACGAGATCAATGCGGCTGTGGCGAAGATCAGGCCAGGAAGCCGGAGTTCGCGGCTGAATGACGCCGTGCAGACGGCCATCCGCATGCTGCGTTACAAAAAAGACCGACGCAAGGTGATCCTGCTGATCGCCGAGACGCTGGACCGCTCGTCAGAAGCCAGCGTGCGGGAAGTGGCGACGGAACTTCAGCTGCATAACGTCGACGTGTACACGCTGAATATCAACCGGCTGGTGACGCGGCTGCAGGAGAAGCCGGATCTGCCACGGCCAGACCCATTCCCGCCCGGGGCGCGGCCCCGTCCCGGAGTGGCGCCCAGCGATCCGACGACACAGGCTCAGATCTCCGGCGCGCCCGGCTACGCCGCGGAATTCATCCCCGTCGTGGAGGAGATTTTCCGCGCTGCCAAAGCGATTTTCGTCAGGAATCCGGCGGAAGTCTACACGAAATTCACCGGCGGCCGGGAGTTCGGATTCACGACGCAGGACGGGTTGGAGCGGGCGATTGCGGCCATTGGCTCGGAGATCCGCAGCCAGTACATCCTCAGCTACTCGCCCAACAACAAGATGGAGGGCGGCTTCCACCGGATCCGGGTGGAGGTGAACCGTCCGCGCCTGAAGGTGCGCACGCGTCCCGGCTACTGGATGGCGGCGGTACCCGAATAATCAGGCGGCCCGCCGGAACTCCATCGCCGCAAAGCTGACGACGCTCTGCGGATCGATGTTCCACTGTTCATACAGCCGCAGCGCGCCGCGCGCCCCAGGGACGGCCTTCAGAAACGTATAAAAGGGCGCGCTTCCGCACCACTTCAGGTCGTCGTGATTAGGCCTGACCAGCTCCCAGAAGCCTTCGGCGTCCCCTTCTTCGAGCCGCCGGATCCGTTCCCGGTCGCGTTCGGCCACTTCGACCATCTCGCCGCGCTGCGCCTCCGCCTGGATCGGATCGCCATAGCGGCGCCCCATGTGGGCCATGTCCACCCCCAGCACCCAGCACAGGCGCGAACCCTCGGCGGCGTTCAGCTCGCCGAGGGCGTCGAAAAACTCCCGCACTCCTTCGTCTTCTTCCGGCAGACCGCCCTGGTAGAGGCTCCGGGCGAACGGACCGGTCAGAATCGGCAGAATCCGGATTTCCGGGCCGAGGATGGCCTGCAGGAACAGCACCTGGAATTCGATGGAGTGTTCCACGGCGTGGCAGTAGTCTTCCATCTTCGAGGCGCGCGGCGCCTTCGCCGCCAGCCGGTCCACGAGCGCGCGCTCCGTCCGCGCCGTTCCGATGGGCGTGACGAAATCCTTTCTCGTCAGCCCGAACTTCTCCGGCTCGCCATAGTGCGACGTGCCCAGCACGACGAACACCCGGTCTGCCAGCACAGGACCGAGCGTCCGGTAAGCCTCCCGGTAGCAGCTCCAGCCGCCCTCCGGGCTCACATGGGGCGCAGCAATGCCGAGAATGTCCTCACGGCTCGTGCCGAGTTCGAGCCCCTGCTGTTCCATCCACGCCCGCAGCATGCCGGGCTCGTCCGGATACGCGGCGCCGGCGTGGGCGGGCGGGCGCGCTTCCGCCTCGGCGAAGGCCCTGTGCCGCGCCTCCTTCAGTTCCTCGAAAACTGGCCCCTCGAGAAACCCCGCCTTCTCCAGCGCCTCCTTCAGATGGTTCATGATCTCGCCGCTGCGCAGATCGTTGGTCATGCGGTAGATCGCTTCGCGCAGTTCGTCCTCGCTCTGTTCGCCGTCGAACATCGCCAGCAGAGGCACCAGCGGCGGCGGCACGATCAGCGTCACGTCGGAGTAGCCGAACGGATCGCGCATCATCAGCCCCGGCCGGTCTTCCAGGGGAGAGGGCAGGAAGTCCAGGTCCATCCGCAGGCGAGGTAGTGGTTTCGGCATCACTTCATCATAATGTGAAGTGCGGCCGAAAGCCCGCAGCAAGCCCGCGGGCGGAATTCACCCAGGACAGAAACCATGCAGAAGCTGGAACCGCAGCAGATCCGGGATGCGCTTCAGGCGCTGCCGGGATGGACCTACGAAGGCGGCGAGCTGCGCCGCCGGTATGCATTCCCCTCGTTCACGCACGCCATGGCGTTTCTGGCCGGCGCGGCGACAGTCATCGAGAAAATGAACCATCACCCGGACTGGTCGAACGTCTACAACCGCGTCGACGTGCGCCTGTCGACGCACGACGCCGGCGGCGTCACGCAGCTCGATCTCGACCTGGCTGCGCAGATGGAAGCGCTCGCGAAGAGGCTGTTATGAGGAAGACGGTCCTTTCTTCAATTCTCGCTTTGGCTGTTTCTGCGCAGACGAACTTCCCGGCCTCACCGCATCTGGATGCGGCGATCGAGGAGGCGATCGCAAAGGATCAGATTCCCGGCGCCGTGTGCCTGGCGGCGAAAGTCGAAAAGGACGGCCGCACGGCGGTTCTCCACTATAAGGCATACGGCAGCCGCGCTCTCGTCCCGGAGCGCGAGGCGATGACAACGGACACCATCTTCGACGCCGCTTCGCTGACCAAGGTCGTGGCTACTTCGGCCTCCCTGATGAAGCTCTTCGAGCAGGGCAAGGTGCGGCTGAACGACCGAGTGACGGAGTACCTGCCGGGGTTTCAGGGCGGAAAAAGCGAGATCACGGTCCGCCAGCTGCTGACGCATTTTTCCGGGATGCGTCCGGATCTGGACCTGGAACCGGAGTGGTCCGGCTATGAAACAGGAGTGGCGAAAGCTCTCGTCGATCAGCCAGTGGCCGAGCCCGGACAGCGGTTCATTTATTCCGACATCAACTTCATCCTGCTGGGCGAAATCGTCCGCGTGGTCAGCGGCCGTCCGCTGGACCAGTTCGCGCGCGAGGAAGTATTTCTGCCGCTGGGAATGACGGAGACAACGTTCAATCCGCCGGAGGCTTGGCGGCCGCGGATCGCGCCGACGGAGATCGTCAAGGGCCGGCTGCTGCGGGGTACGGTGCATGATCCGACAACGCGCTGCATGGGCGGCGTGGCGGGCCACGCCGGGATGTTCACGACCGCCGAGGACCTGGCGAAATTCGCGTCGATGATTCTGAACCTGGGCCGTCTGCCAGACGGACGGCAGTTCCTGAGTCCGCTGACGATCCGCAAGTTCGCCGAGCCGCAGACGCCGCCCATCCAGCCCACGCTGCGCGGGCTCGGCTGGGACATCGACTCGCCCTATTCGGGCAACCGCGGCGAGCTGTATCCGCTGGGCTCCTTCGGACATACGGGGTTTACGGGCACCTCGCTGTGGATCGACCCGGCAACGCGGAGTTTCGTCATCCTGCTGGCCAACAGCGTTCATCCGAAGCTCCGTCCCGCGATCACGCCGCTGCGGTCGAAAGTGGCGACCATCGTGGCTGCGGGGCTGGGTGTGGATGCTCCGGGCGTTTCTCTGACGGGATTCCATGAATTGCAGCCTCTGCGCGCCCTCGGGCGCAACGTGGAGGTGCTGACGGGCCTCGACGTCTGGGATGCCGAGGGTTTCGCGAAACTGAAGGGGAAGCGCGTCGGACTCATTACGAACCACACCGGTCTGACGCGGGACGGAAGGCGCAACATCGATGCCATGCTGGCAGCCGGAGTCCGGCTGACGGCGCTGTTTTCGCCTGAACACGGCATCGCCGGAACGGAAGACCACGAGAATATCGAGCACGGAAAGGACCCGGCCACAGGCTTGCCCGTCTACAGCCTCTACCGCGGCAAGGACCGCAAACCCTCGGCGGAAATGCTGCGGCACGTCGACGTCCTCGTGTTCGACATTCAGGACATCGGCGCGCGATTTTACACGTATCTTTCCACGATGAAGAACGCCATGCAGGCGGCCGCCGAGGCGAAGATGCCTTTCTTCGTCCTCGACCGTCCCAACCCCATCACCGGGGTGCATGTCGAGGGGCCGATGCTCGATCCGGAGGCAATTTCCTTCGTAGGCTGTTCCATTCTGCCGCTGAGGCACGGGATGACGCTCGGCGAGCTGGCCCGGATGATCAACGCGGAAGAGAAAATCGGCGCGCAGCTGGATGTCGTGGCAATGAGGAACTGGCGGAGGAGGGACTGGTTCGATTCCACCAACCTGACGTGGGTGGATCCGTCTCCGAATATGCGGTCGCTGACCGCAGCGTTGCTCTATCCGGGCGTGGCCATGCTGGAATACGCGCGGAATTATTCGGTAGGGCGCGGCACGCCGGCGCCCTTCGAGCAGATCGGCGCGGACTGGATGGACGGGCGGCAATTGGCGGCCTATCTGAACCGGCGGATGGTGCCGGGCGTGCGGTTTTACCCGGCCAGGTTCACGCCGAATGATTCGAACTTCAAGGGGAAAACGATTGAAGGAGTGCGGTTTGTCATCGTGGACCGTGAAGGCTTCTCATCGCTCCGGCTGGGGCTGGAGCTTGCGGCTGCCCTCCACAAACTGTACCCGGGGAAGCTGGATTTTGAGGCGAATTACCGGCTGATCGGAAACCGCAGCGTGCTGCAGGCGATCATGGCCGGGGAAGATCCCCGGACTTTGGAGCCCCGGATTCAGGAAACGGTCCGCGATTTTCTCGCCCTCCGCTCCCGCTATCTGCTCTACCCCTGAGGCCGCGGACAGCATCGGAATAAAGCGAAAGGGGCCGCGCACAGCATGCGCGGCCCCTTCCTTCGGCGGAATAGCCACCGATTACTGCTGAGGCTGGGGGTTCTTCGGCGGACGGCCCCGGCGCTTTCCTGTCGGAGAGGGCGCCGCAGCCTTCTTGGCGGCCTTCTTCTGTTGCAAGGCCATCATCCAGGCTGGCGGGCGGCCCCGGCGCTTGCCCTGGCCCCGGGCCAGCCTTTCCAGCGCCACGAGCACCTCCTCGATCTTCTCCCGCTCCTGGCGCAACTCGGCGATTACCTTCAAAATATCCATGGGTTTTCTCTAGCTCCCTGCTTGGGCCGGCCTTCTTGACTCCGAAAGCCCCTGTTCCGGTTTCGGAACAGGGAGGTAAACTATGGCCGCGCCTCTTTCTTATTCATACCCCACAATCATGCAGATTACAAGACCTCTGTTCCAAAAACGTAACAAGAATGCAGTTTCAGAGGCTGTTTAGTCCGTCTCCGCGGGAGTTTCCACCCGTTTTTTCCAGCGGAGGTAGAACGGGAGGCCGCACAGAATGAGGCCGAGACCGAGGAGCGATTCCCTGGTCGAATGCAGCAGGGTCTGGATGGTGAGAAACGCCGCAACCAGCACAAACAGAATGGGAACCACAGGATAACCGAGGGTCCGGTAGGGCCTCTCTGCAGCGGGCATTTTCCGGCGCAGCACGATCACGGCCGCAGTGGCCATTCCGTACAGAATCCAGCTGGGGAAAATCACCAGCGTCACCAGCTGGTCGTATCGTCCGCTCAGCACCAGCACAGCCGACCAGGCGCTCAGGGCAAGGATGGAAAAGCCCGGCGTGGCGTGCCTGGCATGAACCGCGCCGAATGAACGGAAAAAATACCCGTCGCGTGCGAGCGCATAGGGGACGCGGGAGCCGCTTAGGATGGAGCCATTCAGAGCGGCGAAAATGGAAATCATGGCGGCCACGCTGACCAGATCCCCTCCCCAGCCGCCAAGCACGCGTTGCATCATGACAGCGGCAATGCGGTCCGAGGAAGCGGCCTCGCCGGGGCTCAGTACGCGAAAGTAGGCGAAATTGGTCAGCAGGTAGGTGGCCATGACCAGGGCTGTGCCGAAAATGAGCGCGCGGGGCAGGGTCTTCTGGGGGGATTTCACTTCGCTGGCGACCATGCCCAGGTTGTTCCAGCCGTCATAGGCCCAAAGAGCCGCTACTAGGGCGGCGAAAAAGCCAGCCACGCCGCCGCGTGCCTGCGCGAGCGGGGCCGCGTCCTGCGCAGGCTCCCCGGCCAGGCCGGCGCCAATGATCCAGGCGATCAGGAGAAGCTTGCAGGCCGTGACGGCCACCTGGACGCCACCCCCGACGCGGATTCCGAACCAGTTCAGCCATCCCAGCGCCAGAATGACGCCCATGGCCAGCAGCTGGCCCGCACTCACCTCCAGAGGGCCGCCTCCAGGGCCGAGCGGCACGGGAATCCGGAACAGAACGTCGTCGAGCTCCGGCCGGAAATTGGCCAGATAGTAAAAAAAGCCTGTGGCGAGCGTGGCGATGGAGCCGCTCTTGGCCACCCACATCTGCGTCCAGCCGTACAGAAAGCCCCAGAAAGGACCGTAGGCGGCCCGCAGGTAATTGTATTCGCCGCCCGCCTCGGGCATCAGCGTGGCCAGCTCGGCGTAGGTCAGGGCGCCGGCCAACGACAGAAGCCCGCCAAAAATCCACACCGCAAAAACCAGCTCGACGCTGCCCGTCTCGAGCAGCATTTTTCGGGGAACCAGGAAAATGCCGCTCCCGATGACGGTGCCGACGACGATGGAAGAGGCGCCCCAGACGCCCAGTTCCCGGCGCAGCTTCGTCAATTCGCTCCCTCCCGGTCCAGTGCCGCGGACGCGGCCACAGCCACCCCCATGGTGGTCACCGTGCCGATCAGCACGTACCAGGTCCAGGCCACAGGCGTCGCGAATCGCAGGTAAAGGTTGACGCCGAGGCCCGCCAGCATGCCGGCCATCGCCGATTTCTCGCCCACGCGCCGGGTCAGCACGCCCAGCACGAAGACGCCCAGCAGCGCGCCATACAGAATGGAAGCGATGCCGAGGCCCGCCTCCAGAACGCTCTTCACGTGCCGCGACAGCACGCCGATGGCGAACAGCACGGCGCCCCAGAACAGGGTCGCCAGCCGCGCCAGGCCCAGGTAGTGCGCCTCGCTATGGTGGCTGAACCGCAGCTTGTAAAAATCCATCACTGTCGTCGAAGCCAGCGAATTCAGGGCGGCGCTCAGGTTTGACATGGCGGCGGCCAGGATGGCCGCGATGACCAGCCCTCGCGCGCCTGTGGGAAGCGAATTCCAGATGAATTCCGGATAAATGCGGTCGGCAGGCTGCGGCGGCGCCGCGCCCGTGTCCAGATAGTGCTTCCACAGGATCAGGCCGATGACCAGGAAGAGCGTGAACTGGAAAAAGATGACCGCCCAGCTGCCGAACAGCGCCTTCCGGGCGTCGCTGATGTCGCGGGAAGCCAGCAGCCGCTGCACCATCAGCTGCTCCGTCCCGTGGCTGGCGGTCGTGAGAAAACACCCCCCCAGCACGCCCGCCCAGAAAGAGTATTGCCTCGACAGAAAATCCACCGTCGGCTCGAAGCGGAAGTCGAACACCTGCAGCTTGCCGGCCGCGGCTGCAGCCGTCATCACCGCCTGCCAGCCCCCGTCGATCTGGCCGAGCATGATGAACAGGCTGAGAATCGCGCCGCCGACGTAGAGGAACATCTGCACCACATCAGTCCAGATCACGGCAGTCATTCCGCCCTCGAATGTATAAAACAGCGTCAGACAGACAATGACGACGATGGAAGCGATTTCGCCGGTGCCGAGAACGATGGACACGACGATCGAGATGGCGAAGACGCGAACCCCTTCAGCCAGCGCCCTCAGCAGCAGGAACGTGCCCGCCGTGACCCGCCGCAGGCGCAGCCCGAAGCGGCGCTGCATGAGCTCATACGCGGTGAACAGTTCGCCGCGGAAGTAATGCGGCATGAACAGGAACGAAATGACGATCCGCGCCAGCAGATAGCCGAAGACCACCTGAAGGAATCCGAAATTGCCCTGGAAGCTGAGCGCCGGCGTTCCAATGACAGTGAGCGTGGACGTCTCGGCTGAAACGATGGAGAACCCGATGGCCCACCAGGGCGTCGTCTTGCCTCCCAGGAAGTAGTCCTTCAGGCTCTTCTGGTGCTTTCGGAAATGGGCGCCGAACCATGTAATGCCGATCAGGTACAGGACGATAAGACCGAGATCGAAAGAATGCATGGATTCCAGATTCTACCATCGGCCGGCGCGGCGGCTGGCAGCGTGTTGCGAGTCTGCAACTGGATGGCCCGCCGCCGCGTCCAAGCGGGCAGAAAGACTTGCAGTGCCGGCAGGAGCCGGTTTGCGCCGGTGCCGCTTGCGGGCTGCGGACGGGTTCCGTTATACTCCGCAAGTGTTTGGTTGATGGAACCCTGAGCGGTTCCGCCCGCCCCTCCCGGTCAACCGGCGGGCATGGATCTGGACTATCA